>JACCDH010966894.1_pt1 | contig 11144 bp, 13 predicted proteins | sample 7442481 | NCBI WGS metagenome assembly JACCDH01 (sample SAMN15323433, study PRJNA562643) | freshwater metagenome | isolation source: river surface water | place: USA:Blue River Watershed | collected 2017-08-15 | reverse complement strand
TTAAACCCAAGACTCGCCGCGAGCGCCAGGAAGCCGATCTTGAAGCGTAACATAGCTCTGGTCAATGGACCCAAGCAGCAGTGCGGCATTCACAGCTACGCCCTGAGCGTGCTGGAATGCCTAGAGGCTTCGGAAAAATTTGACTTCTATCTGGCCGAGATCGGTTCGGTGTCAGAGCTGGTGCAGTATCTGGAAGCCTATGACATTGACGGCATCATCTACAACTATCATGCCGTGACACTGCCCTGGCTCAACTCCGCTGTTACTGCGCAGATTAACATACCGCAGTTTGTGATCACGGGCCATGACAGTCACGTGGAATTGGCCAATATTCGAGCCACCATACACGTTGATCCAGCAGCACCAGATCGGTTCCAGCATCGCAGCCCCAGGCCTATCATCTACTACGATGACATTCACTATTCTTCGCCCCGGGGTCGAATTCGCATTGGCACCAGCGGGTTCGGTCATGCCGGCAAGAGTCTGCCCGACATTGTCAAATTGGTCAATGCGGAATTCGCCGACCAGGGCGTGGATCTCAGAGTGCATATGCCCTTTGGCGACTACATAGACAGCACCGGTGGCCTGGCCAGAAACCTGGCTCAGGAAATTGCTGCTCTGGCGGCACCCAACGTGAACCTGGAAATTACTCACGATTTCATGGATCGCCGAACCCTGGTGCAGTGGCTCAATGACAATGACATCAACGTCTACCTGTACAACTATGCCACGGGCAACGGATTTGGAGTCAGTGCCAGCGCAGACCTGGCTCTGGCTGCTCGCAAGCCCATGGCCTTGAACAACAGTTATCTGTTCCACCACATCTATGATCCACGCCTGGATCTGAACCTGTCCAGCATCCAGAGCATCATTGACCTGGGCATAGACCATCTCCAGCCCTACTATGAAGCCTGGAATCCAGCCAGCATGGTCAAATTCTATGAACAAGTTCTGTCACCACGCTATGAGGAGTAAAACATGACACAGATCAGCAATCCCGCGGACCGTCAGAAGATCAATTCTGCACTCACTGAGATCAGCAATAGCCTGACTCGCATCGAGGCCGAGCGCGATCTAATCAAGGACATCGTCAACGATACCTGCCAGCAACATCAGCTGGACAAGAAGATTTTCCGCAAGATGGCCAAGGTACATCATCGCCGCAACTACAACGAAGAAGTTGCCGAACACGAACAATTTGAAATCCTGTATCAGACCATTACCAATCATGGCTAAAACCGACGTATTCAAAAACTGGTTCACCACATTCTACATTGTAGAGTACGCGCCCCGAGACAGCCTGGGACGAACTCGAGACTGGTGCTACTGGGGCATGACTGACAATCAGGACCGAATCACTGAAATGCGCGATGAGATTGAGTCTTATCATCAACCCAATCAGGTAGAAATTCGGGTGCATCCCTATAATCATGCTCTGGGAAATAGTGCTTGACATCGATGTGAAATGCTGCTATAATGGCGTATGAATCCAGTAAACGAAGGAGATTATATGATCGAGCAGACCATGGCTCGCATGACCAAGATCGAAGCCGTATTGGAAAATGCCCGCAGCCCCTGGGCCAAACAACACTGGAGCATTGTCTTAGAGCAACTGCGTCGTGAACTCCAACGTCAGGTACAGAGGTACAACCAATGATTAAAGATATTCTGGATGACCTGGCCAGCAACAATAGCCGGCTCTACAAAGAAAAAATTCTGGCTCTGAATCAGAACAACGAGACTCTGAAGCGGGTGTTCAAGCTGGCTCTGGATCCGCTGATCAACTTCTACATCAAGAAGATTCCAGAATATACCACCAAGCCGCAGCCCAAGAGTCACGATACCCTGGATCAGGCCATGAATCGTCTGAGCCTGCTGGAGCTGCGAACGCTGACTGGCAATGCCGGCATCGAACACCTCAGACTGGTGCTGGGCAGCGTGAGTGCAGCCGACGCCCTAGTCATTGAGCGCATCATCGGCAAGGATCTCCGCTGTGGTGTCAGCGAGGCCACGGTGAATAAAATCTGGCCGGGGCTGGTCAGCAGCTATCCCTGCATGCTGGCCAGTGCCTATGACCAAAAGTTGGTTGACCGAGTAGCCTGGCCAGCCATAGCTCAAGTCAAGATGGATGGCATGCGATTCAATGCCATAGTCAAAGGTGATAAAGTTGAATTCCGAAGCCGCAATGGCAAGGAAATCAATGTACCCAATCCACTGTTCGAGATACCGTTTCGCAACATGGCGGCCTGGTATGGCGTAGACATGGTGTTCGATGGTGAACTCACGGTAGTGGATCAGCTGGGACAGACACTGGATCGTAAAACCGGCAACGGCATTTTAAACAAGGCAGTCAAGGGCACCATGAGCGTGCAAGAAGCCATGTATGTGCGAGCCACGGTCTGGGATGCTATTACCATGGCCGGCTTTCAGGCCGGCGTAGAGGCCGTGGCCTACAATGACAGGCTCACCAGACTCTATGACTGCCTGGATGCTCAGCAACGGGATCAACGCCAGCTGGCCCATCTGGTTCGTCTGGTAGAAACTCGAGCCGTAAATAACGACTACGAGGCTCGTAAGATGTTTGAGCAGCTCTTGGCCGATGGTCAAGAAGGCATCATCTTAAAGACCCGGGACGGCATCTGGGAAAATAAACGCAGCAAAGGCCTGATTAAATTCAAGGGCGAGCTGGAATGCGACCTCCGTGTCGTTGACTGGGAAGAAGGAACAGGAAAAAATGTGGGTCGTCTTGGTGCTCTGGTGCTTGAGTCTGCTTGTGGTGGTCTCCGAGTCAATGTGGGTACGGGCTTTAGCGATGCTGATCGGGCTAGCATTACTGCTGGCAACAGTATCGGAAGAATCGTCGCCGTCAAATACAATGCCCGAATCACGGACAAGAATTCAGGTACAGAAAGTCTGTTCTTACCAGTGTTCGTGGAATTTCGTTCAGATAAATCCGAGGCTGATTCAATCAAGGACATAAAATAATGACCAAGAACAAAGCCATAATGATGCAACCTGCCGAGCATCTCTGGAGTCAGTACAAGCTGGAGATGCTGGTCTTGCAGAGCAAGCAGTTTCTCAATGATCTCATGGCCGACAATCCCGACAAGGATGTGGCCCGTATCATCGATGATTTTCAGCGGGCCATAGCCAGTGCCGAACAGAAACTCAAGGAAGTACCCAGCGTGGCGGAAATTCTCAGAGCCGAGCAAAATGCCTGATAAATACTGGCATGACGGCCAGTATACTACAGTTTCCAGACCGACCCAGGCCCCAGAACATACAGATACCCCTGTACACCGACGAGGAGATAGCTGTAACTCTGGCGGCCATCAACGTATGTGGAAAGCTCAAATACCGAGTCGAAGAACCAGACCTCAAATATCTGGATGCTGGCCTGGTTTTTCAATGTCTGATGCTGGGCCGACTCAACACCATATTCAGTACTAGCTCCCGCAATCTAATCAAGAAAATTCTAGCCAACATACAGAGTGTGCAGACTCCCAGACCATGATAATATTTTTTGATGTTGACGGCACCCTGACTCCAAGCCGTGGTGAAATTGATCCTGAATTCAAGCGCTGGCTCAGACACGAATTTCAGCATCCCTATAGATTTGTCACTGGGTCTGACCCAGCCAAGACCCAGGAACAGCTGGGCATCGATCTCTGGGGTTCAACCACCTGCTACAACTGTTCGGGCAATCATGTCTTTGTCTATGGAGTTGAACAATATCGCAGCCCCTGGCGATTGCCAGACACAGTTGAATCGTATCTGCAGAACTATCTGAACATCAGTGACTGGACCGAACAAACGCTGCCCAACTTCGAACATCGAGTAGGACTCTGCAACTTCAGTGTCTTGGGTCGAGGTGCCACTCCGGCTCAACGAGCAGCCTACTATGCCTGGGACTGTAAAACTGGCGAGCGAGAGCAGCTGGTGCAGGAGCTTAGACTTCGATTTGGTGATCAGATCGAAGTAACGGCAGGCGGAGAGACCGGCATCGACATCTATGCACCCGGCACCAGCAAGGCACAGGTGGCTCGACAATTTCTAAACAGTGGCGTCGAACTGGTGTTCATTGGTGACCGTCAGGATCCTGCAGGCAATGACTACGAATTGGCTCAGTATATCTTGACAAATAATCTAGGTCGGTGCTATAATGTCACAGACTGGAAGCATACCTGGAATATTTTGAAAGAGCTCAATGGCACAGCGTAGAATTGGTTTTTGCTGCAAATGGATTGACGACGAAAGTCAGATCGATGGGTTTAAACCCGGCGATGAAGCTCGCGCACTGAACACCCGAGTAACCACAGTAGCCTGGCTCAATCGGCAAAGCAAAGATGTGGCCGAACAACGGCTCTGGGATCTCATGGTACATAACATTGAGAGCATACGACTTCTGGTACAGCGCGTAGGCAACCTGGCTCCACATCTGCGCATGGTGCGACTGGGCAGCGACATTCTACCTGTATACACCGAAGCCAGCTGGAGCTACTACTGGCGCAGGCCCGACGTAAGACAGTACTGCGAAACCAAATTCAGTGAGGTTGGCGATCTGGCTCGAGCACTGGACGTCAGACTCAGTTTCCATCCAGGTCAGTTCTGTGTCTTGGCCAGCCAGCACGACAGCATTGTTGAACGCAGCATCGAGGAGTTTGAATATCATGCAGATATGGTTAGATGGATGGGCTACGGTAGATCGTTTCAGGACTTCAAAATCAACGTCCACATCTCGGGTCAACGCGGTCCAGCCGGCATCCGGGACGCTCTCCGCAGACTCAGCCCCGAAGCAAGAAACTGTATTACCATCGAAAACGACGAAACCAAGCACGGGGTGGACGCCAGCCTCGAGCTCGTCGAAGACTGTGCGCTGGTGCTAGACATTCACCACCACTGGGTTAGAACCGGAGAGTACATTGAACCTGACGACGATAGGGTTAAACGCATTAAGGATAGCTGGAGGGGTGTTCGCCCTGCACTGCATTATAGTGTTAGCCGTGAGGATGTTCTGGTCGGACACTGCAGGCAGACCCGACCTGATCTCCAGCTACTGCTCGATTCCGGTGTCAAGCGTGGTAAAATGCGCGCCCACAGTGACTTCTACTGGAACTCAGCAGTCAACGACTGGGCGCTGAGTTTTGCTCCAGACTTTGACATACAGCTGGAAAGCAAGGCAAAAAATCTGGCCCGAGAACGGCTGCTAGCAGAAAATCAAAATCTCAGTTATTATACATAAAATATGCCAACCTACGATTACACTTGCACCAAGTGCAACCATACTTTTGAGCGGTTCCTTCCAATCAGAGACATGCACCTACCTACCGAGCAGGCCTGCCCAGAGTGTGCTGAAGCAGGCGCGGTCATCAAGACCTTAGCAGGTGCTCCTCCCATTGGGGACGCGGTTAGACTGGGGATACGTAAAGTCGATGGCGGCTTCAAAGAAGTCCTGCAGAGAATACACGCAGCCAATCCTAAATCTAACCTTAATTCGAAATGGTGATACAACGTTGACGAACAGAAAAGAACAACTTGACCTGGACCTCTGGGATTGATCATCCTACGTCCAGGTTTTCTTTTTCTTGCATCATGATCCATAAACCTAGATCAAGAAGGGCAAACATGGCCAAGAAATCTGCTCAAGCCGCTCTGCTCCTAGCCCAAGAGCCGGCAGTCAGAATTAAATCCACCAACCACCAAAAGCTGCGACTCACACTGGACGACATGGTAACAGTGCAGCCATTGACCAAAAACCAACAGACCTTTTTCGAGCTCTACAAGAATCAAAATCAGTTCATACTTCTGCACGGCGTAGCCGGCACTGGCAAGACCTTTATAGCCCTGTACCGAGCTCTGGAAGAAGTCATGGATCGCAGCAACCCCTATCAACAGGTCATCCTGGTACGCAGTGCAGTACCAAGTCGAGACATTGGCCACTTGCCTGGTGATGAAAAAGAAAAAACCGAAGTTTATACGGCGCCTTATATTGACATCTGCAGCAGATTATTCAATAATAGAGCCGATGCCTTTCAAAGACTGCAGGAACAAAAGGTAGTAAATTTCATGATTACTAGTTTCGTGCGAGGTATCACTCTGGACAACTCAATCATCATTGTCGATGAATGCCAGAACATGACTGACATGGAACTCAACTCAATCATGACCCGAGTTGGCAACAACAGCAAGATCATCTTCTGCGGAGACTTCAGACAAACCGACCTCTACAAGAAGGGCGATCTCAGTGGACTCAAAAAGTTCATGGCCATAGCCGACATGATGCCCAGCTTCCACAACGTAGAGTTTGAGGTGGCTGACATTGTTCGCAGCGACATCGTCAAGGAATATATACTAGCACGCATGGAGTATGACGCCAAGTATGGCACATGATTAACCGCGGGGCTTCGGCCCCGCCTTTGAATTTGATAAACATGAAAAAAGCATTGATTACTGGCATCAATGGCCAGGATGGTAGTTATCTCGCTGAACTATTGCTGGACAAGGGCTATGAAGTGCATGGCCTGATTCGCCGAAACAGCAACAACGAAAATCCCCACCACCTCAGACACATCAAGGATCGATTGAATCTGCACTATGCAGATCTCAGTGATGCCAACAATGTTCGCAACATCATCGGTGAACATCAGCCCGATGAAATCTACAATCTGGCAGCTCAGAGTCATGTCATGGTCAGTTTTAAACTGCCGGAATATACTGCCGACGTCAATGCTCTGGGTCCGCTGCGCATTCTGGATACTATTCGAAGCCTGGATCTGGAACACAAGATTCGTTTCTATCAGGCCAGCACCTCTGAGATGTTTGGTCTGGTGCAGGAGACACCCCAGAAAGAAACCACGCCCCTGTATCCCCGCAGCCCCTATGGTTGTGCCAAGGTCATGGCTCACCACCTGACCATCAATTACCGAGAGAGCTATAACATCTTTGCCTGCAGCGGCATCTTGTTCAATCACGAGAGCCCGCGCCGAGGCGAACAGTTTGTGACCCGTAAAATTACCCGAGCTCTGGGTCGCATTGCTACTGGCAGCTCCGAGGTCATCAAGCTGGGCAACGTGGACAGCATGCGAGACTGGGGTCACGCCCGGGACTATGTACGAGCCATGTGGATGATGCTGCAGCAGGACCGGCCCACGGACTATGTTATCAGCATGGGTGAGGCGCACAGCGTCAGAGACTTCTGCAACATAGCCGCCGAATGGCATGGCATGGACCTGGAATGGACTGGCCGAGGTGTGCATGAGATCGCCACGGACCGCAAAACAGGGCGTCGCATCATTGAGATTAGTTCAGAATTTTATCGACCAGCCGACGTGGATTTCCTCTTGGGCGACAGCAGCAAGGCCCGCACACAGCTGGGCTGGACACCAGAATACAGCTTCCGGGACCTGGTGGCCGACATGTGCCAGCATGATCTCAAGTTAGCCGAGTATGAGAGGCATCATCCATGATTGAAATTCCAGTCAGTGTCGGCGAATTGTTTGACAAGGTCACCATTTTGAGCATCAAGATGAAACACATCACAGATGCCGATAAACTCCGCAACATCAATCTGGAGCTCAATGCTCTGGAACAGATACTGCAGCCATTTACAGAGCATGCCGACTTCAAGCAACTATATGATGCCCTGTACAACTGCAACCTGGCTGGCTGGCGCTACGAAGATGAGATTCGAGATCGGCAACGGCAAGGCAAGATTGATCTGGAGTTTGCCGAGATCACCAATGCCACGCATCTAAACAACGATAACCGCATGAGAATTAAACGCAGTATTAATGCCACTTTTAATTCCAGCATCATTGAAGAGAAGTCCTACAAGGAGTAATCATGAAGAAAGTCCTAGAACTCGGTGATCATTATGTCAGCGATTTTGTAAAAGAGCAGTCCCTGGACCGCAAAAAATATAGTCTGGATCTATACCTGGACGAGAATTTGGGTGCACCGCGCCTGCTGGAACAACCACCTCATGACAGCATGTGGGGACAGTACTGGTATCGCAGCGGCATCAATGTCAGCATGACCCGAGAGCTGGAAGGCATTGTCTCCGAGGTCAAGAGTCGCATGCGTCTGCGTCCTGGCGCCATCTGGTTGGACATTGCCTGCAACGACGGCACCTTGCTGAAAAATGTACCCAACAGCATGGTCAAGGTTGGCATCGATCCAGCCGACGATAGCTATGTTGCCGAGAGCAGCAAGCATGCTAAGATTGTGCAGGACTACTTTAGCCACGATGCCTGGAAACGATCTGGTTATGGTGCTGAACGAGCTCAGGTCATTACCTGCATCGCCATGTTCTATGATCTTAGCAATCCAGTTCCCTTTGTACAGGATCTGCACTCGGTGCTGGAAGACGATGGTGTGCTGGTGCTGCAGATGAGCTATACACCACTGATGATCAAGCAGATGGCCTTCGACAATATCTGTCATGAGCACGTCTATTACTATGACCTGACCAGCATCAAGCGTCTGTTCGAAGGCCAGGGCTTCCGAGTAGTTGATTGCTCGCTCAATGACACCAATGGTGGTAGCTTCCGCATCTATCTGCAGAAAAATACTGCCCGTGTCAGCAGCTTTGCCTCGGCACCGCTGCGAGATGTCTGTGACATGCGGGTAGCACAGATCCTGGACTGGGAACGTGAGCACAGCATCACCAATCCAGCCACCTGGCATCGCTTTGCCGACAAACTGGACAAGCTCAAGCAGGATGTAGTTGGATTCGTCAGACAGGCTCGAGCCGAGGGCAAGACAGTATATGGTTATGGAGCCAGCACCAAGGGCAACACCCTGCTGCAGTTGTTTGGGCTGACCAATCAGGACATCACTGCCATTGCTGAACGCAGTCCCTACAAGTTTGGTCTCAAAACAGTTGGTACTGATATCCCCATCGTCAGCGAAGAAGAAATGCGAGCCGCCAAGCCTGATTATCTGCTGGTGCTGCCCTGGCACTTCATCGACGAGTTTGAAACCCGAGAAGCCGCATTCCTGGATGCCGGTGGAGCCTTCATAGTTCCTTGCCCAGAGTTCAAGATCATTAAACGATGAAGATCGTCTTCTTCAATCAGTTTCACAACGGCGACTGCTTCGTGGGCAAAGGCTGGGTCAAAAATATCATTGACCAGCTTCCCGAAGCAGAGTTCGGCTATGCCCACAACAATCACCCTACTCTGATTCAGGATCTGGCAGTACAGCATCTGAGTCTGAATCAGATTCCGGCCATAGACCGTATGACCAGACTGGGGCGGGGACCCGATGGCACCATCTACATCAATACCTGGTGTGGTGCCTTTCAGGGTGAATTGTTTGGCTATGATCAGCACAGCAATTTTATCATACAGCACCAGATCTATGACTATTATTGTCGAGGGCTGAGTCAGGCCCTGGGTCGTCAAATAACGCAGAGCAACAACGTCACGGACTACCTGCCTTTTATCGACGCCGACAAGTATCGTCAGGATCTGGTGCAGGCCTTTGTGGACAAGCTGACTCAGCCTCTGGTTCTGTTCTGCAATGGACCAGCCAACAGTGGACAGAGTGCCATGGGCGACATGCGCAACATCATTGACCAATTAAGTACCCAATACTCAGGCCTGATGTTCGCAGTTACTCATAGGTTGGATCTTAAAAAGCCCAACATAGTCTATACCGACGATGTTTTTGGTCTGGAGTCAGACATCAATGAGATTGCCCTGCTGAGTCAGCATGCCCGACTCATAGTAGGAAAAAACAGCGGTCCCTATACTTTCTGTCACTATCAGGAAAACTTAAACGTCAATGACAAGACCTTGTTCTGTTTTGGTAAAAGTCTGACCGATTGTTTAAATGCCGGACTAAGTTTGCCAGCGGCTTCTAAATTTTCCAATCAGATCGATGATACAGTGGTCACGGCCATGTTGAATCGAGAATGCTACGCCATAGATAACGACGCTACCTTTGTAGCATCTGGAATGCAGTACATAACACAATGAAAACTACTTTTATTATTACCAGCGCTCTGAATACCCAGGTTGGTGTCTACGATCTGCAGACTCGACTGCTGCAGACTCATGCCACCATAGACAGCATCTATACAGTGTTCAAGGATGCCAACATCATACTAGTCGATGGTGGCGAGCCCGGTGAGATTCGGCACCCGCTCTGGGATCAGCTCAGACAGCGAGTTCATGCCTATCTGGATCTCACCGACAATGAACAACTGCAGTACCTGCAGCAAAATTTCATGCGCCCAGAACGCAGACACGAAATGGGCGGCATGGTGGGACTGGCCAAGAGCCTGTGCGAACTCACCATATTCTATGAGACTCTGCAGGTTCTGAAGAACACACCAGAGATGGCACCGTTCCGAGACGTGGAACGAGTGTTCAAGATTTCGGGTCGTTATCAGCTGAGTCCTCTGTGGCGAGCCGAGGATTATAGCCGCACCACAGATCGTTATGTGTTTAAAAAATCGGTGCCAAGCTGGATCCCCGACGCATTGACACAGGTTGGGGTAGATAGATACTATAGCAGTCGCTTCTGGAGCTTTCACATCAACCAGCTGGACACCGTGATTGCCCGCTACGAGGACATGATTGTTGATATTCACAACGTGGCCGAAGCCAATAAATACCTGGATGTGGAACACCTGCTCTACAAGCATCTGGGGCCAGCGAACAGCAAAGAACTAGATTATACACACTGCATGGGCACCATTGCTCCCAATGGCACCATGATCTATGATTGAGGATATTATGGAAGAAACAACCAACCTAATACTGGGCACTGCCTGGAACTATCCAGTAGAACAGATCGCCGTATTTGTCAGAAGCTGGAAAGAACACTGCGGTCAACATCCCCTGATCCTGCTGGTAGAACCCGACTGTACCCAGGAAAAAATTGAATGGCTCATTGACCAGGGCGTGGATGTCAGGTTCTTTAGCGCAGCCTACTTTATCCCCAGCGCCATTCACAATACCCGCTACTTCAAGTACCTGGACATACTGCTGGAAGGTCGGGGCTACTATGACAAGGTATTCCTGTGCGATGTCCGGGACCTGGCCTTTCAAGGCGATGTCTTTGAACAAATCGATGCCCAGGGACTGCATGTATTCCTGGAAGACCGCGCCTATACCGCTGGCACCGAAAGATTCAAT
>JACCDH010800771.1_pt1 | contig 11157 bp, 6 predicted proteins | sample 7442481 | NCBI WGS metagenome assembly JACCDH01 (sample SAMN15323433, study PRJNA562643) | freshwater metagenome | isolation source: river surface water | place: USA:Blue River Watershed | collected 2017-08-15 | reverse complement strand
TACAAGGCTGAGACCCTATAAAGAGGTGAAACATGGCTAAGAAAGTCACGGCGCTTGTAAAATTACAAGTTAAAGCTGGTATGGCAAACCCGTCGCCACCAGTTGGTCCAGCATTGGGTCAACACGGTGTGAACATCATGGAATTCTGTAAAGGCTTCAACGCTCGTACAGAATCTCTGGAAAAAGGTATGCCAATTCCAGTAGTGATCACTGTATACAGTGACCGCTCATTTACATTCGAAACCCGTACCCCTCCAGCTTCTTTCTTGTTGTTAAAAGCAGCAGGTCTGAAAGGTGGTTCAGGTCGTCCTAACACCCAAAAAGTCGGTAAAGTTACCCGTGCTCAGCTGGAAGAGATCGTTAAGATCAAACGTGCTGACTTAACGGCAGGCGACGACGAAGCAGCTGTACGTACTATCGCTGGTACTGCACGCTCAATGGGCTTAGTGGTGGAGGGCTAATCGATGGCTAAATTAACAAAACGCGCTAAGTTAATCCGTTCTAAAGTAGATTCTACTCGTGAGTATGCGATCACTGACGCCGTAGCTCTGTTAAAAGAGTTAGCAACCAGCAAATTCGTTGAATCTGTTGACGTTGCAGTAAACCTGGGTATCGACGCCCGTAAATCTGACCAAAACGTTCGTGGTGCTACAGTGTTACCACACGGTACTGGCCGTACAGTTCGCGTTGCAGTGTTCACTCAAGGTGCAAACGCTGAAGCTGCGAAAGCTGCTGGTGCTGACATCGTTGGTATGGAAGACTTAGCTGAACAAGTTAAGAAAGGCGAGATGAACTTTGACGTTGTTATCGCATCTCCAGACGCAATGCGCGTTGTGGGTATGTTAGGTCAAATCCTCGGCCCACGTGGTCTGATGCCAAACCCAAAAACTGGTACTGTAACGCCAAACGTTGCTGATGCAGTTAAAAATGCCAAAGCAGGTCAAGTTCGTTACCGTAACGACAAGAATGGTATCATCCATTCTACTATCGGTAAGGTAGATTTCGAATCTGACAAACTGAAAGAGAACTTAGAGTCTCTGTTAGTTGCTTTAAAACGTGCTAAGCCATCTGTTGCGAAAGGTACTTACATCAAGAAAGTTACCATTTCTACAACTCACGGTGCTGGTATCGTGTTAGATCAAGCTTCTTTAGACGCGAAGATCTAATCAAAGAATACTTTTAAATTTAGACTCGTTGGTTACCAATGCCGACGAGTCTAGAATAAGTTTCTTTACAGAGTCGCATGGTTAAATTATAATCTCGCGCTCAAAAATTAGGGTAGAAGCTGGGTTTTGCTTGCAAAATGTCCAGCTTCCGTCCAAGACCGTAGGTGCTACAAAGACTTAGTCGCGTAGCTTAAAACGAACAACCTACGCAGACGGTGTTAGCCCCAGAAAGATTCCTATCAATCTGGCTCTCACCGTAAATCGCTCGCTAGATTTGATTTATCAAATTTTAGCGTTGTGTAGGCAACCGGACAATCCCGTCCGGATGAACCAGGAGTTAAGAGCCAATGGCTATTAAGCTTGAAGACAAAAAAGCAATCGTTGCTGAAGTCCAGGAAGCTGCCAATGGTGCTTTATCTGCGGTAGTCGCAGACGCTCGCGGTGTTACAGTAGGCAAAATCACAGCTCTGCGTAAGCAAGCTCGTGATGCTGGTGTATGGATGAAAGTTGTCCGTAACACATTAGCACGCCGTGCAGTAGCAGGCACCGAATTCGAGTGTTTAGGTGACGCGTTCGTAGGCCCAACACTGATTGCGTTCTCTAAAGAGCACCCAGGTGCAGCAGCGCGTATTTTCAAAGAATTCGCGAAAGAGAACCAAAAGTTTGAGCTGAAAGGCGCAGCCTTTAACGGCGCCACAGTCAGTATCGATGTATTAGCAAGTCTGCCAACACGCGACGAAGCTATTGCACGCCTGATGAGCACTATGAAAGAAGCAGCAGCCGGCAAACTTGTACGTACAATTGCCGCGGTTCGCGACCAAAAACAGGATCAAGCCGCGTAATTCTACGTGTTGTTTGGTAAGTAAAGTTTAATACGGGAATTATCCCGATAGTTTAGGAATCTGAGCAATGTCAGTTACTAAAGAGCAAATTTTAGACGCTATCGCAGCAATGACTGTTATCGAAGTTGTTGAACTGGTAAGCGCTATGGAAGAAAAATTCGGCGTTTCAGCTGCTGCTGCTGTTGCAGTTGCTGCTGGTCCAGCTGCAGTTGTTGAAGAACAAACTGAATTCAACGTAATCCTGGCCTCTGTTGGCGCGAACAAAGTTGCTGTTATCAAAGCAGTACGTGGCGCGACCGGTTTAGGTCTGAAAGAAGCGAAAGACTTGGTTGAATCTGCTCCAGCAGCAATCAAAGAAGCCGTTTCTAAAGCTGAAGCTGACGCTCTGAAGAAAGAGTTAGAAGAAGCTGGTGCTACTGTTGAAGTTAAATAATCCGGGTTATACTGGATTATCCGCCTGATTTCAGGCTAGGCTGGTGGTAAATTAACCACCGGCCTTTTTGCGCTGTGGGACATTGATTTTCCCCGCCCCTTGTGACGCCATAGTGGATGTCATAACCACCGCCCGCGAGGGTAGGTAGGGTAAAAAATCAGCAAGCTGAGGAACCCCATGACTTACTCTTATTCTGAAAAGAAACGTATCCGTAAGGACTTCGGTAAACGTCCACAAGTGTTGGATGTACCATATCTGTTGTCGATTCAAATTGAATCGTTCAGCAAGTTTATTGAACCAGATGCAGAAGGTGAATATGGTTTAGAAGCCGCGTTCCGTTCTGTATTCCCGATCAAGAGCTACTCTGGCAGTGCTGAACTGCAATCTGTGAGCTACCGGATCGGTGAACCGGTGTTTGATGTTAAAGAGTGTCAAATCCGTGGTGTGACTTACTCTGCGCCGCTGCGCGTGAAGTTACGCATGGTGTTGTTTGATCGTGAAGCACCAGGCACAATCAAAGACATTCGCGAACAAGAAGTCTACATGGGTGAAATTCCACTCATGACCGAAAATGGTACCTTTGTTATCAACGGTACTGAGCGTGTAATTGTTTCTCAGCTGCACCGTAGCCCAGGTGTGTTCTTCGACCACGACCGTGGTAAGACTCACTCATCTGGCAAAGTGCTTTATAATGCTCGCGTGATCCCATACCGTGGTTCATGGCTCGATTTCGAATTCGATGCTAAAGACGCCCTGTTTGTGCGGATTGACCGTCGTCGTAAGCTGCCAGCAACAATTCTGCTCCGCGCTTTAGAATTAAGCACTGAAGACATCCTCAGCACGTTCTTCGAGAACACCACTTTTGAAATTAAAGATGGCAAGCTGATGATGGAAGTTGTGGCAAACCGCTTACGTGGTGAAACTGCCGCCTTCGATATCAAAGACAACAATGGTGAAATTATCGTTGAAGCAGGTCGTCGTATCACTGCTAAACACGTTCGCCAATTAGAAAAAACCGGTCTGACTTTAATGGAAGTACCGCACGAGTACGTCGTCGGCCGTGTATTAGCGAAGAATTATGCTGACCGTTCAACCGGAGAGATTATTGCCGAGGCGAACGCTGAACTCACACTGGAGTTGTTAGCAAAATTAGCCAAAGCTGGTTATGAAAGCTTTGAGACATTATTTATTAACGATTTGGACCAAGGTGCATACATCTCTGACACCTTACGTATCGATCCGAGCCATAACCGGATGGAAGCGTTGGTCGAAATCTACCGCATGATGCGTCCTGGCGAACCGCCAACGAAAGAAGCAGCGGATACGTTATTCGAAAACCTGTTCTTCTCTGAAGATCGTTATGATCTGTCAACAGTAGGCCGCATGAAATTCAACCGTCGCGTTGGTTTCGAAGAAGGTACTGGCACAGGCGTATTGAGCAAAGAAGACATCCTTGCAGTCATGAAAGTGCTGATCAACATCCGTAACGGTAACGGTGAAGTCGACGATATCGACCACTTAGGTAACCGTCGGATCCGTTCTGTTGGCGAAATGGCTGAAAACCAATTCCGCGTTGGTTTAGTGCGTGTTGAGCGTGCTGTGAAAGAACGTCTGTCATTAGGCGATTTAGACGCAGTAATGCCGCAAGACCTGATCAATGCGAAGCCAATCTCTGCAGCGGTCAAAGAGTTCTTCGGTTCAAGCCAACTGTCTCAGTTCATGGACCAAAACAACCCATTGTCAGAAGTGACACACAAACGCCGTATTTCAGCGTTAGGCCCTGGTGGTTTAACTCGTGAGCGCGCAGGCTTCGAAGTCCGTGACGTTCACCCAACTCACTACGGTCGCGTCTGTCCAATCGAAACGCCTGAAGGTCCAAACATCGGTTTGATTAACTCATTATCTATGTTTGCCCAAACCAACGAATATGGTTTCTTAGAAACGCCTTATCGTCGGATTGAAGATGGTGTTGTCACTGACGAAGTCGATTTCTTATCAGCGATTGAAGAGGGTAACTTCGTGATCGCTCAGGCAAACGCTGAGTTAAACGAAGAAAACCGTCTGGTTGAAGAATTAGTTCCTTGCCGTTACAAAAACGAATTTACGCTGATGCCAGCGGACAAAGTCCAGTATATGGACGTTGCACCGCAACAAATCGTGTCAGTTGCAGCTGCTCTGATCCCGTTCTTAGAACACGATGACGCGAACCGCGCATTGATGGGTTCAAACATGCAACGTCAAGCAGTGCCAACTTTACGTGCTGATAAGCCGTTAGTCGGTACTGGTGTTGAGCGCGTTGTGGCTAAAGACTCTGGGGTTACTGTAGTCGCGAAACGTGGTGGTGTCATCGATTATGTTGACGCAAGCCGTATCGTGATCAAAGTGAACGAAGACGAAATGGTTGCAGGTGAAGCGGGTATCGACATTTACAACTTGACCAAATACACACGTTCTAACCAGAACACCTGTATCAATCAGCGTCCATGTGTAAACCACGGCGAGCCGATTGAGCGTGGCGATGTATTAGCTGACGGTCCATCAACGGACTTAGGCGAATTAGCCTTAGGTCAAAACTTACGCGTCGCCTTCATGCCTTGGAACGGTTACAACTTCGAAGACTCGATTTTGTTATCTGAACGTTTAGTGCAAGAAGATCGCTTAACCACTATCCACATTCAGGAACTGAGCTGTATCGCTCGCGATACTAAGTTAGGGCCTGAAGAAATCACTGCCGATATTCCAAACGTCGGTGAATCAGCGCTGTCGAAACTGGATGAAGCCGGTATCGTCTACATTGGTGCTGAAGTGAAGGGTGGCGACATCTTAGTTGGTAAAGTAACGCCAAAAGGTGAAAGTCAGCTTACGCCAGAAGAGAAACTGTTACGCGCAATCTTCGGTGAGAAAGCGTCTGACGTGAAAGATTCTTCTTTACGCGTGCCAAACTCAGTCACTGGTACTGTTATCGACGTGCAAGTATTCACACGTGATGGCGTAGAAAAAGACAAACGTGCTCGCGAAATCGAGGAAATGGAAATCAAACAGGCGAAGAAAGACCTGAATGAAGAATTCCGTATCCTGGAAGAAGGCATTTGTTCACGTGCTCGCAACCTGTTGGAAAGCACTGGCGTTGACCGCACTAAGCTGAACAACATGCGTGCTGACGTACTGTTAGCACAAAGCGTTGCCGACGAAGACAAGCAAAATGACCTTGAGCAATTGGCTGCACAATACGAAGAAATCCGTGTTGAGTATGACAAGAAGTTTGAAGCCAAGCGTCGCAAAATTACCCAAGGCGATGATTTAGCACCAGGCGTGTTGAAAATCGTTAAAGTGTATTTAGCAGTGAAACGTCGTATCCAGCCAGGTGATAAGATGGCAGGCCGTCACGGTAACAAGGGTGTTATCTCTTCTATCGTGCCAGTTGAAGATATGCCATACGATGAAAAAGGTCAGCCAGTTGATATCGTATTGAACCCGCTAGGTGTTCCATCACGGATGAACATTGGTCAGATCTTAGAAACTCACTTGGGCTTAGCGGCTCGCGGTATCGGTGACAAGATTGACGGCATGATTAAAGACCAGAAAGAAGTTTCTGAAATCAGAGAATTCTTGAAGAAAGCCTATGCGTTGGGTCAATCACGTCAAGATGTGGATATCGACAGTTTCAGTGATGATGAAGTTCGTCGTTTAGCACAAAACTTACGGAAAGGTTTACCTGTGGCTTCTCCTGTATTTGATGGCGCGAAAGAAAGCGAAATCAAAGAGTTGTTAGCATTAGGTGACTTACCAACAAGTGGTCAAATCACATTATATGATGGCCGTACCGGCAATACGTTTGAACGTAAAGTCACGGTCGGTTACATGTACATGCTGAAACTGAACCACTTAGTGGATGACAAGATGCACGCTCGTTCTACGGGTTCGTACAGCCTTGTAACGCAACAACCACTGGGCGGTAAAGCTCAGTTCGGTGGTCAGCGTTTCGGTGAGATGGAAGTGTGGGCGCTGGAAGCATACGGTGCAGCTTATACACTGCAGGAAATGTTGACTGTGAAGTCTGATGACGTGAATGGCCGGACTAAGATGTATAAGAACATCGTAGATGGCGACCACCGCATGGAACCAGGCATGCCAGAATCTTTCAACGTATTGATGAAAGAAATCCGTTCGCTCGGTATCAACATCGAATTGGAAGAGGAATAACCCTCGGCCCCCCTGCGCAAGCAGGGGGCATTCGCTGAGAGATGAATTGGGGCGTGTCCCCCTGACTGGTTAACCTCTGACAGGAGAGTAAAGTGAAAGACTTATTAAAGTTTCTGAAACAGCAAACAAAAACTGAAGAGTTCGATGTGATCCGTATCGGCCTTTCTTCGCCAGATATGATCCGTTCATGGTCATTTGGTGAAGTGAAGAAGCCTGAGACTATCAACTACCGGACGTTCAAACCAGAGCGTGACGGCTTGTTCTGTGCCCGTATCTTTGGCCCAGTGAAAGACTATGAGTGTTTATGCGGCAAATACAAACGCCTGAAGCACCGTGGTGTGATCTGTGAAAAATGTGGTGTTGAAGTCACATTAACGAAAGTGCGTCGTGAGCGCATGGGTCACATTGAACTGGCAAGCCCAGTTGCCCATATTTGGTTCTTAAAATCACTGCCGAGCCGTATCGGTTTACTGTTGGATATGACGTTACGTGATATCGAACGTGTGCTGTATTTCGAAAGCTACGTGGTGACTGAGCCAGGTATGACTTCTTTAGAACGTCGTCAGATGTTAACTGAAGAAGAATACTTAGACGTGTTAGAAGAACACGGCGATGAATTTGAAGCGAAAATGGGTGCAGAAGCGATTCTTGACCTGTTACGCGGCATCGAGCTTGGTACTGAAATCAAGCAAATGCGTGAAGAGTTACCAACCATTAACTCTGAAACCAAACGCAAAAAAATCAGCAAGCGCTTAAAATTAATGGAAGCGTTCCACACGTCTGGCAACAAGCCAGAGTGGATGATCATGACAGTGCTGCCAGTACTGCCGCCGGATTTACGTCCGTTGGTACCTCTGGACGGCGGTCGTTTCGCGACTTCAGATTTGAACGATCTGTACCGTCGTGTGATCAACCGGAACAACCGTTTGAAGCGTTTATTAGACTTATCTGCTCCTGACATCATCGTTCGTAACGAAAAACGGATGTTACAAGAAGCAGTAGATGCGCTGTTAGACAACGGACGTCGTGGCCGTGCAATTACGGGTTCTAACAAGCGTCCGCTGAAATCTTTAGCAGACATGATCAAAGGTAAACAAGGTCGTTTCCGTCAGAACTTATTGGGTAAACGCGTCGACTATTCAGGCCGTTCGGTAATCACCGTAGGTCCTACTCTGCGTCTGCACCAATGTGGTCTGCCGAAGAAAATGGCTTTGGAATTATTCAAACCATTCATCTATGGCAAGTTAGAAGCTCGTGGTTTAGCAACAACGATCAAAGCTGCTAAGAAGATGGTTGAGCGCGAAGAAGGCGCAGTCTGGGACGTTTTAGATGAAGTCATCCGTGAACATCCAGTGCTGTTAAACCGCGCACCAACACTGCACCGTTTGGGTATCCAAGCGTTTGAACCAGTGTTGATTGAAGGTAAAGCAATTCAACTGCACCCATTGGTGTGTGCGGCATACAACGCCGACTTCGACGGTGACCAAATGGCGGTCCACGTACCGTTAACTTTGGAAGCGCAGTTAGAAGCTCGTGCCCTGATGATGTCGACCAACAACGTATTATCGCCAGCGAACGGTGAACCAATTATCGTTCCATCGCAAGACGTTGTTTTGGGTCTGTACTACATGACTCGCGAAGCAATCAATGCGAAAGGCGAAGGCATGATGTTCAAGAGCCCGAAAGAAGCGGAAAAAGCATTCCGTGCTGGCGTTGCTAGCTTGCATGCTCGCGTCAAGGTTCGTATCACTGAAATCACCAACCACGAAGATGGGACCAGCACTAGCAATACCTCAGTGCGTGATACCACAGTGGGCCGCGCAATTCTGTACTCAATTTTACCAAGTGGTTTAGCGTTTGATTCAATCAACCAAGCCATGGGTAAAAAGCAGATTTCTCGCTTACTGAATGGTTCATACCGTCGTATTGGTCTGAAGAATACCGTTATTTTAGCGGACCAAATCATGTATACCGGTTTCCACTACGCGATGTTATCGGGTGTTTCGGTTGGTATTGATGATATGGTTATCCCAGCGGCTAAAGTCGATATTATCGGCGCTGCTGAGGCAGAAGTTGCGGAAATCCAAGACCAGTTCCAACAAGGTTTGGTCACAGCCGGTGAAAAATACAACAAAGTCATCGACATTTGGTCAACCGCGAACGAAGCCTTATCAAAAGCGATGATGGACAACTTATCGAAAGAAAAAGTAGTCGACCGCGATGGTAACGAAGTCACGCAACCGTCATTTAACTCTGTTTATATGATGGCTGACTCTGGCGCACGGGGCTCACCAGCTCAGATCCGTCAGTTAGCAGGTATGCGTGGTCTGATGGCGAAGCCAGATGGCTCAATCATCGAAACGCCAATTACGGCAAACTTCCGTGAAGGCTTAAGCGTACTTCAGTACTTTATTTCTACTCACGGTGCTCGTAAAGGTTTGGCGGATACCGCATTGAAAACTGCGAACTCAGGTTACCTGACTCGTCGTTTGGTTGACGTTGCTCAAGACTTAGTCGTGACTGAAGCTGACTGTGGCTCAGATCAAGGCATCATGATGAAGCCATTGATTGAAGGTGGTGACGTTGTTGAAGGTCTGCGTGAGCGCGTGTTAGGTCGTGTAGTGATTGGTGATGTTGTTGTGCCAGCAACAGGTGAAGTATTAATCACTGACGGCACCATGCTTGATGAGAAGCTGTGTGATCTGATTGAAAAACACTCAATCGACGAAGTGTACGTCCGTTCAGTAATCACTTGCCAAACCAACTTTGGTGTTTGTGCGAAGTGTTACGGCCGTGACTTAGCGCGTGGTCACCTGATCAATGCCGGTGAAGCTGTCGGTGTTATCGCAGCGCAATCAATCGGTGAACCAGGTACTCAGTTAACGATGCGGACATTCCACATCGGTGGTGCGGCATCACGGGCTTCTGCTGAAAACAGCGTGCAAGTGAAAAACGCCGGTACCCTGAAACTGCACAACGCCAAGTTTGTTCGCAATACTGACGACAAGATTGTTATCACCTCACGTTCAGCTGAAGTGACAGTATTTGATGAACAAGGTCGTGAGAAAGAACGTTATAAACTGCCATACGGCTCGGTATTGACACTTGACGACAACAGCAAAGTTGCCGCAGGTCAAATCGTTGCAAGTTGGGATCCGCACTCACACCCAATTATTGTAGAGCGCGGCGCGAAAGTAACATTCAGTGACGTTGATGATACCAACACTGAAGTACAACAAGACGACCTGACAGGTCTGACTCGTACTGTAGTGAAAGACTTAGCGAAAGTGAATGCGAAAGAACCTAAACTGATCCTGGCAATGGATGACGGTGCTTTACAAGAAATCCGTCTGCCAAGTTTCACCACTATCGAAATTAGCGATGGTCAACAGGTGAAAGCAGGTGCAGTGTTAGCGCGTATCCCGCAAGAAGGTTCGAAAACACGCGACATCACCGGTGGTCTGCCACGCGTTGCTGACTTGTTTGAAGCTCGGAAACCAAAAGATCCAGCCATTCTGGCAGAAATCTCTGGTGTCATTAGCTTCGGTAAAGAAACGAAAGGCAAACGCCGCTTGATCATCACGCCAGAGCAAGGTGATTCTCATGAAGAGATGATCCCGAAATGGCGTCAAGTCAACGTGTTCGAAGGCGAACGCATTGAGAAGGGTGAAGTGATCTCTGAAGGTCCAGAGTCGCCGCATGATATCCTGCGTTTACGTGGTGTTCACCATGTTGCCAGCTATATCGTGAACGAAGTTCAAGATGTTTACCGTTTACAAGGCGTAAAAATCAACGACAAACACATCGAAACGATCATTCGTCAGATGTTACGTAAGTGTGTGATTTTACACCCAGGTGACAGCGAGTTCTTAGAAGGCGAACAGGCTGAAGTGGCACGCGTGAACATCGCGAACGCCGAGTTGGAAGCTGCTGGTAAGATCCCAGCGAAGTACGAGCGCAGCTTGCTGGGTATTACCAAAGCATCTCTGTCGACCGACTCTTTCATCTCTGCGGCATCGTTCCAAGAGACAACACGCGTGTTGACCGAAGCAGCTGTCGGTGGCAAAACTGACGAACTGCGCGGTCTGAAAGAAAACGTCATCGTAGGTCGTTTGATCCCTGCAGGTACTGGTTTTGCGTATCACCAAAACCGTACTCGTCAGCGTCAACGTATCAACAGTGGCGACATCGCAGAACCGGCGATGAGTGCAGAAGTGGCAGAGCAAGCTCTGACTGATGCACTGAATATGGACCTGGGCAACGACGAATAAGTCGTTGCTTGACGCAAGCCCTGCCACACTTCTGGTGTCGCAGGGCTTTTCTGTCTTGACAGGTTAAAGGTTGACCAGTAGAATTCCGCGGCTCCCATTCTTGGGGGCGGAAATCACACGTTTATTGGGTATTTAATAACCAGGAGTATTTAATGGCAACAATCAACCAGCTAGTGCGTAAGCCGCGCAGCCAGGTGGTCTCTAAGAGCACCGTTCCGGCGCTTGAAGCTTGCCCACAGAAG
>JACCDH010142153.1_pt1 | contig 11158 bp, 9 predicted proteins | sample 7442481 | NCBI WGS metagenome assembly JACCDH01 (sample SAMN15323433, study PRJNA562643) | freshwater metagenome | isolation source: river surface water | place: USA:Blue River Watershed | collected 2017-08-15 | reverse complement strand
TCAGGCGCTGCGCCGCGACTCGGCCGCGCTGACCGTTCATGCGATCGACACGCTACTCCAACGCCGTGCAGGCCGCGCTTGAGTTCCCGACCCCCGGTCTGGTGGCCGGTGTCGACGAGGCTGGCCGCGGACCGCTGGCCGGCCCGGTGGTGGCCGCGGCGGTGATCCTGGACGAACGCCACCCCATTGCCGGTCTGGCCGACTCCAAGGCGCTGACCGAGCGCCAGCGCGAGCGCCTGTACGACCAGATCATGGCGCGCGCCCTGTGCTGCTCGGTGGCCGAGGCCTCGGTCGAGGAAATCGACCGCCTCAACATCCTGCAGGCCACCTTGCTGGCCATGCAGCGCGCGGTGGCCGGGCTGCGCCTGCCGCCGGCGCTGGTGCGGGTGGACGGCAACCGCCTGCCGGTGCTGCCCATGCGCGCCGAGGCCCTGGTGGGCGGCGACGCCCTGGACCCGGCCATCTCGGCCGCCTCCATCCTGGCCAAGGTCACGCGCGACCGCTGGTGCGCCGAGCTGGCGCTGGCCCATCCGGGCTACGGCTTCGAGCGCCACAAGGGCTATGGCACCCCCGAGCACCTGCGTGCCCTGCGCGCGTTGGGCCCCACCCCCTGGCACCGGCGCAGCTTTGCCCCGGTGCGAAACGCCTGCCCATGAAACACATCAGCTCCCGCGACAACCCCCAGGTCAAGGCCTTGCGCCGCCTGGCCCAGGACAAGCAGGCCTATCGCGAGCAGGGCCGCTGCTGGCTCGAGGGCGAGCACCTGGTGCAGGCCTGGCAGCACAGCGGCCGCCGCGCCGCTATGCTGGTGCTGGCCGAATCGCTGTGGCAGGCCCCGGGCGCGCCCTGGACCGCCATGGCCGATGCGGCCGACGACCTGCTGGTGCTGGCCGATGCGGTGTTTGCCAGCGTCAGCGGGCTCGAGAGCCCGGCCCGCCTGGCCCTGGTGGTGGACCTGCCAGCCGCGCCAGCGCTGGTGCCCGACGCGCCGGCGGTGGTGCTTGACCGCCTGCAGGACGCCGGCAATGTGGGCGCCATCCTGCGCTGCGCCGCAGCCTTTGGTTTTGCGCAGGTGCTGGCCCTCAAGGGCAGCGTGGCCCTGTGGTCGCCCAAGGTCTTGCGCGCGGGCATGGGCGCGCACGCCAGCCTGCACCTGGTCGAGGGCCTGTCGGACGACGATTTGCAGGCCCTGCAGGTGCCCAAGCTGGCCACCAGCTCGCACGGGGGGCCCTACCTGCACGAGCTGCAGGCGCAGGGCGCGCTGCCGTGGCCCTGCGCCTGGCTGATGGGCCATGAAGGGCAGGGCGTGAGCGAGCGCCTGATGGCGCAAGCGAATCAAAAAGTTCGCATCGTCCAGCCTGGGGGCCAGGAGTCGCTGAACGTGGCGACGGCCGCGGCCATCTGCCTGCACGCCAGCGCGGTCTCGGCGCTGGCCCGGGACTGAGCCCAGGGCCTGTCGCAGGCCGCCCCATTGGCGGCAAAGATCGGCGCTCGCGGCTATAATGGGGGGCTTACCCGCAACTTCCCGTACGCCAAAGCCCACCCCCGGTCCCTTCCTCGAACAAGCAACCAAAAATGCGCGCGCATGGCGCGCATTTTCGTGAGCGCTGAGGCGTACCCGCAACCATCGGAGAACCCAGTGCTTTTGTCTCTCAAGGGAACCTTCCCCGCCGCCATTCTGGCGCTCGCAGACGGCACGGTCTTTGTCGGCTCATCCATTGGCGCCCAGGGCGCCACCGTTGGCGAGGTGGTGTTCAACACGTCCATCACCGGCTATCAGGAAATCCTCACCGACCCCAGCTATTGCCAGCAGATCGTCACCTTGACGTACCCGCACATCGGCAACTACGGCGTCAACAGCGAGGATGTGGAGGCCAACCAGATCCACGCCGCCGGTCTCATCATCAAGAGCCTGCCCCTGCTGGCCTCGAACTTTCGCAGCCAGCAAAGCCTCAGCGACTACCTGCGTGCCAGCGGCACCGTCGCGATTGCCGACATCGACACCCGTGCCCTGACGCGCCACCTGCGCACGCACGGCGCGCAAAACGGCGCCATCGTGGCGCTGGCCCCGGGCGAGGCCGTCACCGACGCCCTCAAGGCCCAGGCCATTGCCCGTGCCCAGGCCGCCCCCTCGATGGCCGGCGCCGACCTGGCGCAGCAGGTCAGCGTCCAGACCGGCTACGACTGGACGCAGACCGAGTGGCGGCTTGGCCAAGGCTACGGCCAGCAGACCGCGCCGCGCTTTCACGTGGTGGCCTACGACTTCGGCGTCAAGAAAAACATCTTGCGCATGCTTGCCGAGCGCGGCTGCAAGGTCACCGTGGTGCCCGCCAAGACCCCGGCCGCCGAGGTGCTGCGCCACCAGCCCGACGGCGTCTTCCTGTCCAACGGCCCTGGCGACCCAGAGCCCTGCGACTATGCGATTGCGGCCGCACGGCATCTGATCGACGAGGCGGGCCTGCCCACCTTTGGCATCTGCCTGGGGCACCAGATCATGGCCCTGGCCAGCGGTGCCCGCACCTTCAAGATGAAGTTTGGCCACCACGGGGCCAACCACCCGGTCAAAGACCTCGACACCGGTCGCGTGTCGATCACCAGCCAGAACCATGGCTTTGCGGTCGACGAGAAGACCTTGCCCGCCAACCTGCGCGCCACCCACATCTCGCTGTTTGACGGCACCCTGCAGGGCCTGGCCCGCACCGACCGCCCGGCCTTTTGCTTCCAGGGTCACCCCGAAGCCTCGCCGGGTCCGCAAGACATTGGCTATCTGTTCGACCGATTCATCGACCTGATGGCGCAGCACAAGGAGAAGGCGCATGCCTAAGCGCACCGACATCCAGAGCATTCTCATCATCGGCGCTGGCCCGATCATCATCGGCCAGGCCTGCGAGTTCGACTACTCGGGCGTGCAGGCTTGCAAGGCCCTGCGCGAAGAGGGCTACAAGGTCATCCTGATCAACAGCAATCCGGCGACCATCATGACCGACCCGGCCACGGCCGACGTCACCTACATCGAGCCCATCACCTGGCAGACGGTCGAGAAGATCATCGCCAAGGAGCGCCCGCACGCCATCTTGCCCACCATGGGCGGCCAGACCGCGCTCAATTGCGCGCTCGATCTGTGGCGCAACGGCGTGCTCGACAAGTACCAGGTCGAGCTCATTGGCGCCACCCCCGAGGCCATCGACAAGGCCGAAGACCGCCAGAAGTTCAAGGAAGCCATGACCAAGATCGGTCTGGGCTCGGCGCGCTCGGGCATTGCCCACAGCATGGACGAGGCCTGGGCGGTGCAAAAGCATGTGGGCTTCCCGACCGTGATCCGTCCGAGCTTCACGCTGGGCGGCACCGGTGGCGGCATCGCCTACAACCCGGAAGAGTTCGAGACGATTTGCAAGCGCGGCCTGGAGGCCTCGCCCACCAACGAGCTGCTGATCGAAGAGTCGCTCCTGGGCTGGAAAGAGTACGAGATGGAGGTGGTCCGCGACAAGAAGGACAACTGCATCATCGTCTGCTCGATCGAAAACCTCGACCCCATGGGCGTGCACACCGGCGACTCCATCACCGTGGCCCCGGCGCAGACCCTGACCGACAAGGAATACCAGATCATGCGCAACGCCAGCCTGGCGGTGCTGCGTGAAATCGGGGTGGACACCGGCGGCTCGAACGTGCAGTTCTCGATCAACCCGGTCGACGGCCGCATGATCGTGATCGAGATGAACCCGCGCGTCTCGCGCTCCTCGGCGCTGGCCTCCAAGGCCACGGGTTTCCCGATCGCCAAGGTGGCGGCCAAGCTGGCCGTGGGCTACACCCTCGATGAGCTGCGCAACGACATCACCGGCGGCGCCACCCCGGCCAGCTTCGAGCCCAGCATCGACTACGTCGTCACCAAGATCCCGCGTTTTGCCTTCGAGAAATTCCCCACCGCCGACAGCCGCCTGACCACGCAGATGAAGTCGGTTGGCGAGGTCATGGCCATGGGCCGCACCTTCCAGGAATCGTTCCAGAAGGCCTTGCGCGGTCTGGAAGTGGGCGTGGACGGCATGAACGAGAAGACCCAGGACCGCGAGGTGCTTGAAAAAGAGCTGGGCGAGCCCGGCCCCGAGCGCATCTGGTACGTGGGCGACGCCTTTGCCCAGGGCATGAGCGTCGACGAGGTGTTTGCCCTGACCAAGATCGACCCCTGGTTCCTGGTGCAGATCGAAGAGATCGTGAAGATCGAGCTCGAGCTCGAAGGCACCACCCTCTCGGCGCTGTCTGCGCTGGAGCTGCGCCAGCTCAAGCAAAAAGGCTTTTCGGACCGGCGCCTGGCCAAGCTGCTCAAGAGCAGTGAGGGCGAGGTGCGCGCGCGCCGCCATGCCCTGGGCATCCGCCCGGTCTACAAGCGCGTGGACACCTGCGCGGCCGAGTTCGCCACCAACACCGCCTACATGTACTCCAGCTACGACGAGGAGTGCGAGGCCGAACCGACCACGCGCAAGAAGATCATGGTGCTGGGCGGCGGTCCCAACCGCATCGGCCAGGGCATCGAGTTCGATTACTGCTGCGTGCACGCCGCGCTGGCCATGCGCGAAGACGGTTACGAGACCATCATGGTCAACTGCAACCCGGAGACCGTCTCGACCGACTACGACACCTCCGACCGCCTCTACTTTGAGCCGCTGACCCTGGAAGACGTGCTCGAGATCGTCGACAAGGAGCAACCCACCGGCGTGATCGTGCAGTACGGCGGCCAGACCCCGCTCAAGCTGGCGCTGGGCCTGGAGGCCGCGGGCGTGCCCATCATCGGCACCAGCCCTGACATGATCGATGCGGCCGAAGACCGCGAGCGCTTCCAGAAGCTCTTGCACGCCCTGGGCCTGCGCCAGCCGCCCAATGCCACCGCCCGCACCGAGGCCGAGGCCCTGACCAAGGCGGCCGAGCTCGGTTACCCGCTGGTGGTGCGCCCGAGCTATGTGCTGGGGGGCCGCGCGATGGAAATCGTGCACGAGCAGCGTGACCTTGAGCGCTATATGCGCGAAGCCGTCAAGGTGAGCAACGACTCGCCGGTGCTGCTCGACCGCTTCCTGAACGACGCCATCGAGTGTGACGTCGACTGCCTGCGCGACCCGAGTGGCCGCACCTTCATTGGTGGCGTGATGGAGCACATCGAGCAAGCCGGTGTGCACAGCGGTGATTCGGCCTGTTCGCTGCCGCCGTACTCGCTGTCGGCCGACACGGTCGCCGAGCTCAAGCGCCAGTCGGCGGCCATGGCCGGCGCGCTGAATGTGGTGGGCCTGATGAACGTGCAGTTCGCCATCCAGAAGCAGGATGGCCAGGACGTGATCTACGTGCTGGAGGTCAACCCGCGTGCCTCGCGCACCGTCCCCTACGTGTCCAAGGCCACCGGCATCCAGCTGGCCAAGGTGGCGGCGCGCTGCATGGCCGGCCAGACCCTGGCCGAGCAGGGCATCACGCAAGAGGTCACGCCGCCGTATTACAGCGTCAAGGAAGCCGTCTTCCCCTTCGTCAAGTTCCCGGGCGTGGACACCATTCTCGGCCCCGAGATGAAGTCCACCGGCGAGGTGATGGGCGTGGGCAAGACCTTTGGCGAGGCCTTCGTCAAGAGCCAGCTGGGTGCGGGCACCCGCCTGCCGCGCCCAACGGACGCGGTGCGCAAGGTGTTTGTCTCGGTCAAGAACGGCGACAAGGCCCGTGCGGTGGCCGTGGCTCGCGATCTGCACGACATGGGCTTTGAGCTGGTGGCCACCAAGGGCACCGCCGCGGCCTTCAGCGCCGCCGGCGTGCCGGTGCAGATCGTCAACAAGGTCACCGAAGGGCGACCGCACATCGTCGACGCGATCAAGAACGGCGAGATTGCCCTGGTCATCAACACCGTCGAGGAGCGGCGCAACGCGATTGCCGATTCGCGCCACATCCGCACCTCGGCGCTGCTGGCGCGGGTCACGACCTTCACCACCATCGCGGGCGCCGAAGCGGCCGTGCAGGGCATGAAGAGCATGGACCGCCTCGACGTGATCTCGGTGCAGGAGATGCATGCGATGCTGGCCGCCTGACAGCGGCTTGTTCACACGGCATAATCCCACCATCACAACCGCCGGGTCCCACTCGGCGGTTTGCATTTGGAGAACCTCCCATGTCCACCATTCCGATCACCAAGCGCGGCGCTGAAAAGCTCAAACAGGAGCTGCACCGCCTCAAGACCGTCGATCGCCCGGCGGTCATCAACGCCATCTCCGAGGCCCGCTCGCAGGGCGACCTGTCCGAGAACGCCGAGTACGACGCCGCCAAGGACCGCCAGGGCTTCATCGAAGGCCGCATTCAGGAAATCGAGGGCAAGCTCTCGGCCGCACAAATCATCGACCCGAGCAGCCTGGACGCCGGTGGCCGGGTGGTCTTTGGCGCCACGGTCGAGCTCGAGGACGAGGAAAGCGGCGAGCAAAAGCGCTACCAGATCGTGGGCGAGGACGAGGCCGATCTCAAGCTGGGCCTGATCAATGTCTCCAGCCCGATCGCGCGTGCGCTGATCGGCAAGGAAGAGGGCGACGTGGCCGAGGTGCAGGCCCCAGGCGGTGTGCGCCGCTACGAAATCGTCGCGGTCCACTACCTCTGACGCCTGCGCGGCCGGCCCATGTCCGCAATGGCCCCTTCGACCGTCCGCCTGCTGGGCTACGCACGCCAGCAATGGCGCCTGCTGGCCCTGGCCCTGCTGCTGTTTGTGCTGGGCGCCCTGGTCGAACCGGTCATTCCGGCGCTGTTCAAAGAGCTGATCGACTCGGGCTTTCAGAAAGGCCTGACGTATCCGCTCTGGATCGTGCCGCTGGTGATCATCGGCCTGTTTGCCGCGCGAGGGGTGCTCAATTTCCTGGGCGCTTATGTGGTGCAGGCCTGTGTCAGCCGCATCGTGCTCATCATTCGGCGCGACCTCATGCGGGCCTTGCTGCATGCCCGCTCCGACCTCTTTGCCAGCCTCTCGCCGGGGCAGGTGGTGCAGAAGATCATCTCCGACCCCAATGTGGCCTCGCAAATGATGGCCGGGACGCTGGTCGGCCTGGTCAAGGAGGCCACCACGCTGATGGGCCTGGTGGGCTATCTGCTCTACCTCAACTGGCAGCTGACCCTGATCTCGTTTGTGTGCCTGCCGCTGCTGGCCTGGGCGGTGGTGGCGGTCAAAAAGCGCCTGGCCACCGTGGGGGCGGCCCAGTACGATTCGCAGCAGCGCCTGACCCAGATCGTCGAAGACAATGCCCGCGCCTGGCGCGTGGTCCGCACCTTTGGCGCCCTCGATGTGGAGTGGCAGCGCTTTGAAGACGAGGCACAGCGCCAGCGGCGCCTGACCGTCAAGCAGATGGCCACCAGCGCGCTGGTGACACCGCTGACGCAACTGGTGGCGGCGGTGGGGGTGGCCCTGATCGTGACCCTGGCCCTCTACCAGGCCCAGCAAGGCGCGAGCACGGTGGGCGAGTTCGTCTCGTTCATCACCGCCTTGCTCATGACCTTCTCGCCCATGCGGCACCTGGCCGATGTGTTCCGCCCGGTGTCAGCGGCCTTGGTGGCCGCACGCGGGGCCTTCACCCTGCTCGATGCCCCTGCCGAACCCGACGAGGGCCGGCGCGAGCTCGCCACCTGCCAGGGCGCGCTGCGTTTTGAAGGGGTGCAGGTGCGTTTTGGCGATGCGCTCGCGCTTGACGGGCTCGATCTGCAGGTGCCCGCAGGCCAAACCGTGGCCCTGGTCGGGGCGTCGGGGGCCGGCAAGACCACCGTCATCAACAGCCTGTTGCGCTTTCACCCGCTCAGCCAGGGCCGCATCCTGCTCGACGGCATCCCCATCGACGAGTTGCGCCTGGCCAGCCTGCGCCGCCATTTTGCGGTGGTCTCGCAGGACATCATCTTGTTTGACGGGACCGTGGCGCAGAACGTGGCCTACGGCCTGCCCGGTCAGCCCGACCCAGCACGCGTGACCGCCTGCCTGCAGGCGGCCAATCTGTGGGCCCATGTGCAAAGCCTGCCCCTGGGCATCGAGCAGCCGGTGGGCCTCAACGGCAGCCTGCTCTCGGGCGGTCAGCGCCAGCGCCTGGCGATTGCGCGCGCGCTCTACCGCAATGCACCGATCTGGATCCTCGATGAGGCCACCTCGGCCCTGGACTCCGAGTCCGAGGCCCTGGTCCAACAAGCCATCGAGCAGCAGCGCCACGGCAAGACGGTGCTGTTGATTGCGCACCGCATGAGCACCGTGCGCATGGCCGATCAGATCTGTGTGTTGGCCGAGGGCCGGGTGATCGAGTCGGGCACGCACGACGCGCTGATGGCGCGCCAGGGCGCCTACGCCCAGCTCGTGCAGCGCCAGCAATAAGCCCGGCGCGCAGGCTCAGTCCTGCGCGCGCTTTTTGACCGATTTCTGCTTGGGTTTGACGCGCTTGAGCTGGCCGCCCGGGGTCAGGCGCTGGTTGCCCAGCACCCGCACCACGCGCACCTCGGGGCGTTGACCGCCGCGCTTGCTGTACTTGAGCACCTTGACCTCGCGCGGGCCGGGCATGCGGTCCTCGTCGGGCGTGCGCACCTTCTCGGGTTGCGGTCGCCAGAGCACCAGCAGCTTGCCGATGTGCTGGATCGGCGCGGCGTTGAGCTCGTCGGCCAGCTTCTGGTACATGGCCTCGCGCGCGCTGCGGTCGTCGCCCAGCACACGGATCTTGATGAGGCCGTGCGCATTGAGCGCGGCGTCGGCTTCCTTGATCACGGCAGGGGTCAGCCCATCGTTGCCAATCATGACAACGGGGTCGAGGTGGTGGGCGTCGGCGCGATGAACTTTGCGCTCGGCCACAGTCAATTGAATTTGGGGCATGCCCCGATTATCCCCGCAATGTCAAGCTGCGCCAGCCCCGGCCCCCAGCAGGTGGTCGGCACAGGCCGCCAGATCGGCAAAATCGCCGCCGGGCCCCACCTGCCAAGCCTGGGCAAGCCCTGCGGCCCGGCCGGCCTGCACATCGCTGGGCCGGTCGCCAATCATGATCGACGCGGCCAGATCCAGGCCCAGCTCGCGCGCAGCGCGCAGCAGCAGGCCCGGCTGTGGCTTGCGGCATTCGCAGCCGGGTGTGGCGCCCGGTGGTGCCGGCCGGTGTGGGCAGTGGTACACCCCGTCCACCCCGGCACCTGCTGCCTGCAGGGCCCGCTGCAGGCGCTCGCTCAGCGACTGGTAGGTGGCCTCGCTGAAGAGGCCACGGCCAATGCCCGACTGGTTGGTGACGATCACCAAGCGGTAGCCGGCCTGGCGCAGCCGCCGCATGGCGTCGACCGCACCGGGCAGCAGCACCAGGTCCTCCCAGCGACTCGGATAGCCGCTGTCGCGCACGATCACCCCGTCACGGTCCAGGAACACCGCCGGGCGTTGCAGGATTTTGTTGACCAGCGCGCTGGTCGCGCGGCCCGCCAGAAAGGGCAGGGCCAGGGCCTGCCCGCCCCAGCTGCGCACCAGGGCGGCCTCGGGCAGGCGGTCCATGTCGTAGTCGCCGCCCTTGACATAGACATCGGGGCGCAGCTGCGCCAGCAGGGGGCAGGGCGTGGGCGCGTCAAACCAGGTGACCAGCGACACCGAGGCCAGGGCGGCCACCACATGGGCGCGGTCCTCCAGCGGGTTGAGTGGGCGTTGCGGGCCCTTGCCCAGACCGCGCGCCGACGCATCGGTGTTGAGTGCCACCAGCAGCTGGGCACCCAAGGCCGCGGCCTGCTCCAGGTACTGCACATGGCCGCGATGCAACACATCAAACACCCCATTGGTCATGACCAGGGGGCGCGCGCCCTGGGCCAGGCGAGTGGCCAGTTCGGCGGGCGGGCAGAGCTTGTCGGCCAAGGCGCTCATGCCAGCAACTCCGCCAGGCTCAGGGCCGAGGTGCCAAAGCGGGCCACCACCCGGCCAGCGGCGCGGTTGGCCCAGCGCATGGCGTCGACCAGCTCCATGCCGCTGGCCCACAGCACCGCCAGCGTGGCGAGCACCGTATCGCCTGCTCCGGTCACATCGGCCACCTCGCGCGCCTGCGCCGCATCGTGCACGACCTGCGCATCGTGCGTGAACAGCGTCATGCCCAGCTCCGACCGCGTCAGCAGCAGGGCCTGCAATTGCAGGGCATGGACCATGGCCAAGGCCTGCGCCTGCAACTGTGCCTCGCTGTGCCAGTCGCCGCTCTCGAGGGCAAATTCGGCGGTGTTGGGGGTGAGCACGCTGGCGCCGTGGTAGCGCTGGTAGTGCCGGCCCTTGGGGTCCACCAGCACCGGTTTGCCCGCCGCTCGCGCCAGCGCAATCAGCTGCGTCACCTCGCTCAAGGCGCCCTTGGCGTAGTCCGACAGCACCACCACATCGTGCGCGGCCAGCAGGCGCTGGTAGTGCCCCCGCATGGCCTGCAGACTGCTTGGGCCCGGGGCCTGCTCAAAGTCCAGGCGCAGCATTTGTTGGTGCCGACCGATCACCCGCAGCTTGACCAGGGTGGGCATCTGCGCGTCGACTTCCAGGTGCGTGCAGACGCCATCGTCTGCCAGCTGGGCCTGCAACTGTCGCCCGGCCTCGTCGTGGCCCACCACGCTCAGCAGCGTGACCTGGGCGCCCAGCTGGCGAGCATTGCGGGCCACATTGGCCGCGCCCCCGGGGCGGCACTCTTCGCGCGCCACCCGCACCACGGGCACGGGCGCTTCGGGCGAGATGCGCGAGACATCGCCGTGCCAGTAGCGGTCGAGCATCACATCGCCCACCACCAGCACGCGGCAGGCCTGCACCCGCTCGGCCTGCGGCCTCATGCCACCAGCCCCAGGTTGCGCTCGATCTGCGCACACAGGTGGTGCCCGATCAGCAGGTGCGCTTCCTGGATGCGCGCGGTGTCGTGGCTGGGCACCACCAGCGCCACATCGCACAGCGCGCGCAAGGCCCCGCCGTCGCGGCCCAGCAGCCCCAACACCGCCACGCCTTGCGCACGGGCCACCTGCGCCGCCAGCCGCACATTGGTCGATTGCCCCGAGGTCGAGAGCACGATCAGCAGATCGCCTGCGCGGCCCAGGGCCTGTACCTGGCGCGCAAAGACCGCGTCAAAGCCGTAATCGTTGCCAATGCAGGTGAGCGCCGAGGTGTCGGTGGTCAGTGCCAAGGCCGCCAGTGGCCGCCGCTCGCTGTGCAAAC
>JACCDH011509481.1_pt1 | contig 11159 bp, 1 predicted proteins | sample 7442481 | NCBI WGS metagenome assembly JACCDH01 (sample SAMN15323433, study PRJNA562643) | freshwater metagenome | isolation source: river surface water | place: USA:Blue River Watershed | collected 2017-08-15 | reverse complement strand
TAACTACCTGCAGATTGTTTACCATTGAATGTATTCCAATCTGTAGAAGAAAGGTATCCGTCACTAGCTGCACCAGCTTGAGAGATAGTAATGTTAGGAGCAGTTCCTCCTGAAGAAGCCAGTGGTGCAGAGGCTGTAACATTTGTAACAGATCCTGAACTTGTAGCAGCTATTGTAAAGTTTGGATAAGCTCCTACAACATTAATACCTGTACCTGGAGTAATAGTTACAACTTGATCAGGTGCCGTGTTAGTAATAGTAATGTTAGGAGTTGTAGCAGGATCAGCTACACTAACATTAATGCCTGGACCTGCTGTAGCAGATACGTTAGTTACACTACCTCCACCAGGAAGTGTCCAAGATCTATCAGCTTGGAGAGTTTGTGTAACACCATTGATAGTAATAGTTCTTGTATTTGGAACAGGAACATATCCTAAAGCAGCTTCAATATCTACATGTGTAACAAGGGCTGCACCAGTTACTAATCCTTTTGCATTAACTTTAAACTTTAAGAAAGTGTTAGTATTATAAATGTTTGAGTTAACATTTGATAGAGTTAATGTTGTAGTAGAACCTGTAACTCCTGATCCATAGACATCACCTACAAAGCTAAGAATACCAGACGGCACACTAATAGCTGTTGTTGTAAGAGCTGTAACTCTACCTTTTGTATCTACAGTTACTACAGGAATAAGAGATCCTGATCCGTAAGTGCCTGGGTTTGAGTTAACTACAGCTAGAGAAGCATTCGCTGATCCAGGACCATTAGCAATTACATCACCAGATAGAGCTGTAATATAGTTACCTGCTACTTGATATGCATTTGAATCTAATGTACCATCACCTTTTACAAACTGAGAAGATGTTCCTCCTGTTGTAATATGTTTAGTAGCTTGTAGATTACCAGCAAATGTTAATGTGAAATTACCACCAATAGATGTATTAGCTATAAGGTTTCCACCCAATCCCACAGGAGCACCTGCTACAGATTGATAGACACCATTAGTGAATGTATAACCCACCATAGCATCTCCAAACTTAGCATCTATCTTTTGTAGAGCAGTTTGTAAAGAATCATTAGTGGTAATACCAGTGTATGTTAAAGTGTTACCCTCGTAAAATACGCAGGTAGAGTTCAATATAACTGGGCACATGTCAGCCGTGCATAATATATCCATGATATGCAATTAAATTTTAAATATAAAAATACGGAATTGTATTGAGTTGTAGGATAGCTATAGAAAACTATCCTACATAATATAGCTATCTATCTCCCTACTGGTCTAGCTTCACCTTGTGCTTTCATTCCTAAATCCTTAGCAACGTCTGGGAAGAACAATAATAATGGAAGATCAAACTCGTAAGTTACTGGAAATCCTTTTAAGAAATACTTAATAACTTGATTCTTCTCTGCTTCTTTAACATCATCTGTACCTAAGTAGTACATCTCTTTACCAAAGTTGAAGAATGCTTTTTGGAAACTATCAATCAAACTTGTAGAAGGGAATATACCAGATTTAGTCAAATTAATTAATGATGTAGGGTTATAGAAGTATGCAATCTCATCTCTCACTTTATCTACAGCTCTTAACATAAACTTGTATCTGTTTTGAGTAAGCTTATCATCTTCATCATCTGGGGCTAAAGCTTTGAGTGCTAAGAACATAGATGTTAATGTTAAATAGAATACAGCATCAACTGCTTGATCTTTAATGTTCTTTCTAACAAGATCCATGAACTCTTGTTCAGTCATGTTTAGTTTCTTACCAGTTTCTTTTTCGTATTCAGCTTTCTTCTTCTCGAACAACTCGCGCATGTACTCAACACCTTTCTCGTTAGCTTCAACAATGTTCATGAATCTACCTAGAGATGTTAATACACCATCAGATAAAACACGCATCACCATTCTAGATCTACCCCACTCATATGCTTCTGTAGCAGAGTTGTATTTCAAGTTACCAATACGAACATCAACTAGACGAGGAATCCAGTTCTTGAAAATCATGAATGACTTACCAAGAATGTTTAAGTTGATTCTTCTAACGTCATCATCAGATAAGTTACCTAATGCATCTTTAGTTAAAGCTTGTACCTTTCTACGAAGTTCAAATACGCTATCATCTTTTCTTTCTACACCAGGAATAACAAGATTATTATTCTCATCTACAGTAGCAAGATTCATTGCACCTTTCTCTTTGATAAGTTCTTTTACATCTGTATCAAACTCATCCATTAGTTTCTTTCTTTCGTCTACAGGAAGATTATAAATGTCTTGGTATTTTTCCTGCTTACGTAGATATTCTCTAGCGTTAACTAACTTACCATCTACAACAATTGTATTGTCTAAGTATGTAAAGAAGTTTACACTCTGTACAAACTGATCAGACTCTCTCATCATAGACATCAAGATCTCCTGTACACCTTCAGGAGTTACACCTGAAGATAATTCTTTTGCTATCTTATTGTTATAGTTCTCAGTTAAAGGTAAGAAGTATTCTAATGCTGCTAAACGTTTCTTAGCATCCATTCCATACATTCTTCCCATCAAAGCCATTTCATTTGCAAAGAACTCACTCTTTGTAAAGTATGTACCAGCATTGATAATACTCTGGAATGATCCACCAAATAAGTTGGACATTGCAGATAGAGGATTTAATCCTAATGTCTTTAATTGAAAGAAGTTATTCAATGAGTTCAATGTTTTATTCATTGATATTTGTGAATCATCAAAGTTCTCAGGGAATAGATTTACTCCTAATAACTTATTTGCCTTCTTACCAAATCCAGAAACACTTCCTAATAACTGGTCAAAGTTATCGCTCTCTACAAACTTATGTCCATAGACGATAGCTTCCATCATGTCTCTTACAAGCTTAGTGTTCTCAGAGTTATCTGATATAGTTTCTGGATCACCATCTTCCTTATACTTAGTTTTACCAAAGTAAGAAGTCTTGATAGCTTCTTTGTTACTTTCAACTCTAGAGATCAAACGCATCTGGTCTTCAATCTCAGTTAAGTATTGATAACGAATAGCCATCTCATTCAAGAGTGTCATATTTCTAAACAAGTCATCACTTGTTTCTTCTCCTGTATCTTTAGTAAAGTATTTAGGAATACTGTATACAGGTTCTTTAGTGATAGGATCAATCTGCCCCATCCCTACTTCACCTTCACTAATAGTAATCTGTCTAAGAAGATCTTCTCCAAGCTTAACTTGTCCACCCATCACAATCTTCTCCATCAAACTCTTTCTTACAAATGGTAAGAATGTACGAGATTGTGCAGAGTTGATATATCCAATCTTATCATAAACTTCATTACGAGATCTGATGTAATCATAGAAAGCTTTAGCAGGAGCATTCTCTGCCTTGTTTAATTCTTTCCATTCTTGACTTTCCCAAGTTTCTCTCTTAGGAAACTTCTTAATCATATCATATAACAACCATCCTGGAGCATCAGCTGTAGTGGTGCTGTATAGTTTCTTAACATCATTAAGCTCACGGTTCATCTCCTTCAAGTTTTCCTCTTCAGTTCCAAATCTAGGCTTGTTCTTAATGCGTTCGTATTGTTTCTTTCTATACTCATCTAGATGCTCATTGTAAGCAGCTACATCGATGTTTTCTCTTACCCACTTGTAATCCTTATCTGCAATTTTATTCTTTAACTCAGTGTAGAAATCAGAGTTAAACTCATCAATCAATTGATTACTACCTTTCTTCTTGATCATGTCAAAGTAGTTATTCTTAGTCAACCCTTTACCTTTAGCCCATGTATCATAAGATTTCTTTAAGCTTTGTAAGATTTTACCTTGCTCTAGAGTATCCATTGCGGCTTCACCAAACACACGGTTAGCAAGCTTATACAATACCTCTGCAGACTTTAATTGTAATGTTGATGTAGATGCAAACCACTTACTAAATCCTTTAATTACTTTCTCAGGAAGTAAGAAGTCCATCACATTCTGACTCTTAGCAATAATCTCAGAAGCAAACTCAGCACTTACATCTTCTAAGTCAGAAGCAAACTCGTTTGCATCTTCTGTAGTGTCCTTGATCTCTTGCCAAAGTTTCTTTTGTTGCTCATCAAGATCACCTCTAAATAAAGATTTAAGTTCTGTAGAAAGATTCTTGTACACTTGTAATGTATCTTCAAACTGAAGAATTCTATCTGCAAACTCATTCTTCTCTGCTCTACTGAACATAGAAGCATCTTTACCTTTGAAGTTATTATTATAATCTGCAATAATTCTCTCTACCTCAGCATTGATGATCTTAGCTTGACGTAATAAAGGTTCGATTCTTTGTCTAACTTGTAACTGTCTAATAGCTTCATATAAGTTATTAAGCTGTCTGGCTTTCTCTTCTTTAAGCTCAGGCGTTACTTTTCTATCAGAGATCGTTTCGTACACTTTATTTAATTTCTCAATAAGAGCGTCAATCTTTTTGATTCCTGTACGTTCTGTTTCAAGACCAACAGGTAATAGATATGCACGATCTTCCCCTTTAACATCTACTTTACCAATAGATACACCAGTGAACTTAGGAAGCTCACCAGTCTTTGCACTACCAGGAGTGTATGTCACCTTAATAGGAATCATTCTAGTTTGTCCAAAATCTTCTGGAGCAACACCGTAATTGTTTTGTAGAATGTTTTTATACTGTTTCATCTGTTGTCTCCAGGCATTTACTTTATACCAAGGGACATCTTTGTTCTTCTCAATGTTAAGGTCCATAAACTTCCAGTCAAGGAGATTCACTTTTCCTTCTGGAGTAACAGCAATAAAGTCAATCGTACCAGCTACATCTTTTCCATTGTACACTCTAACCTCAGCCATGAACTTAGTGCCAGGAGGAAATGATTCCAATCTAGCTGCCATATTTTTCTTTAGAGTATCATAGTAAGTTTTGTTCTTTGGATCTAATTGAGAAACATAATCTGCATCACTAGGACGTTGATCTTCAGGAAGTAATGTTCTATCTTCTGCCAAGAAATGATCATTCAACATGTTCTCAAAGTCAGCATGACCTCCTGTACCTTTCTCAGCTTTCAACGCATCCACTGCAGTTTGATACTCTGACTTAGTAAGATCTTTATCTGCAAATCTACTAGCATACCAATCTTTAACAAAGTCAGTAACACGCTTAGGAATAAGTACACCACCTATAGAATAACCTTCACCATCCTTACCTGGTTTTATAGAGTTGTGAACATCTAATATTTTTTGAACAGTGCGAGTTTGCTTATCTTCTGTAGATTGTAAATATACTTCTTGTGATCTAAGATCATCTACGGTACCATCAAACTGTCCAGATAGAACTTTTAAAGCTGCTTGATCAAATCCACTTGATGTGAATAATCCTATAAGAGCATCAATGATTGATTGCCACCATGATTCAACCTTAGCAAGATTCTCAACCTTCTCAGTAGAACCTTCGTTCTTGTTAATAACTGTCTCTGTAAGAACTTTAGCAATGGCTTCCTTTTTCAGCTTTCTCATGTCTGGTTTACCATCCGCAGTCTGATACATTGGATTTTTACCATACTCAGCAACCACGCGGTTAAGCATTTGATAGCCATTGATTTCTCTCAATAGCTTATTAAATAATGCTGGATCCTTTTGTTCTAGAATCTCTACAACAAAGTGCATTGCCTCCTCTGGAAGAGCTACGTTGATTTTATCTTGTGTAACTTGAACAAGCTTCTGCATGATGTCAGCAACACCATTAGCATCTTGTGTAATACCATTTACAGAAATGTTCTTTAAGGTTTCAACCTTGACACCAATTCTTTTCAATAGATCCATTACAAGCTTTACAGTTTGATCTGAAGCTTGTGATGTTTCTGTACCACCTTCTTGTTGGTAATAGATGTTATCAGTAAGTCCTAAGAATGTACCTTTGTTTTCTGCTGATTTAATTTGGTTACGATCATATGTTACATATGTCTTACCTTGCTGTTGACCAGCATCAATACCAACTACACCATCGTATCCTTCTTTCTCTAAACCTTCTTTAGCTACTCTAGGAGCAAAGTATTCGCTGCCTGGTCTATTGTGAACTTCTTCAGGAGCATCTGCTAATCTTTTATCAGAAGGAACACTGTATGGATTTCTAATATTAAGAAATACAGGCATTGTTTTCTTTGCACTAAATCCTCCTTTTACATCTTTACTGTATTGTAAACTATCTGTAAAGTAACTTACAGGACTTGCAAACTTATCAAACTCAAAAGATGTACCGTGATAAACCAATAATGGTTCACCATTCTCGTCTACAACTTTAGAGCCTCTACCTTTTTCCCAATCACCAAACCATAACTTGAACATGGGGGTATATACTTTCCCCCACATTCTTAAAGCTTTCTCTTTATCAGGTTGTATCTTGAGGATGCTATTGAAGAGTTTAGACTCCTTACCATTAGGAGCATTAACTCTTGCAATTTGACCAACACTATTTCTAATTATACTACAAGCCATTATCCGTTACAGTTTTTAGATTCGTCTTTCTTTTTATTTAACACGTCATCAATCTCAGAGTTCTCTTCAGCATTATCTGCTTCTACATTTATGTTCTTTGAGTAAGCTCTGATGATGTCGCTATCAGGGATGATTGATTCAACTTCGCGAGTGTTGTTATCTAGTGCAGACTTGTCAGCGTACAAGTTATACTCTACAGCTAAGCCTGGATCTCCAAATAGATTTACAGCTTTGTAAATATAGTAATTATTTCCATTTTTACCATACTCTATAACAGGATTTCCTGCACCATCTACAACTTTTTCATAACCAAACTTCTCATCGATCTTCTCTCCTAGCTTAGCTTTCATTTGATCATACTGTGCAGAAGATACTGACTCACCTGTTATGAAGTCTACATTACCTCCTTCTACTCTACCATCAGTTTGAATAATTCTAGGAACAACTAACACTGGAGAACCTGCACCTCTAGAATCAACGTGAACTTTTATCAATGCTCTGTTATCATAACTAGCACCTAAATCGGCATTAGTCACAATATTACCAAAGTGATATTGATAAACGTCTTCCATGATCTCTTCACCATATGGTGTTGTTGCAGCAAACGTTCTAATATATGTACCTTCGTCTTCACCAGAAGCAACAACCTTTCCTTCGTTAGTTTTAATACCCCCTTTGAATTTAGGAGAATGGATAACTGCAACATCTGGATCAGTGAAGTAGTTCTTCTGGAACCAGTTTGTCTTAGCAAAGTTTCTGATGTCCTCATCAACAACCAAGTTATTAATAACTGGAGCTACAATTCTAGAGTAGTCTTCTAATGGAACAATTGATTTGATTGAGTTAGGAGTACGATTGCTTCCTTGTGTAATTGCTAACTTTACAATATCATTGTATAGATTAACAATAGCAGGATCTGAATCGTTTCTCATCTCACGCATGTATCCAATTAACATGTTCTCATCAAACGCATTCTCTGTTCTTTTTCTAAGCTTCAATGATTTAGTTGGAGTAGTAGCACCTTCTCTTTGGATAACAGTTAAGTAATCTAAGATCTTGATGTCCTTTCTATTCTGCTTAACATCTAACACTCTATTAGCTACAGAACGCTCGTCTACTAAAAGATCTTTCAAGTTTAAGATTGGTCCTTTAGTGTAGATGATATAGTCTAGTAATGAAGCTGTTGCCTTCTCAGCAATTCTATTAAACTTAGCAGCACCGATGTATTGGTTCTTTGCATAGAACTCTAATACGTTTTGGATAACTGCTCTGTATTCATCTTGGTTAAATTTCAATACTTCACCAAGAGCTTTTGTAGAATTGTTAAGAGCTAGTTTAATCTTACCAATGAATGATGAATCTAAAATCTCATCTATACCAGTGAATACATTATTCTCTTTAGCAGAGTCACTCATTACATTCTTTCTATATAACTCATCTGAGTTTTTGAAGTTTGTAGTATCGTAGTTAACCGCCTGGCTCATTTGGAAGTTAGCAGTAGCAAGATCATTGATCTTTAAGAACTCATCAAGAATAAGATGCTGTAATGCATTCTGAATCTTAGTTAATCCTTTTCTGTTTTGGATCATGTCCTCAAGCAATCCGTCTAAGCCTTCTTTATTTGACAATAACAATCTAGCTTGTTTAATATCACTAGGACCTGCAGAGTAATCTTTTCTAGCAGCTTTTAAATTCTCATCAGTAGTAAGTGCATTAATAGATTTGTTTTTAGAATCTAAATCCTTAATGTAATTCTTAATGATAGGCTGATTCATTAGTAAAGCAGAAGTCTTTGTAGGAACTCCTAATCTTTCTAACACCATGAATGAACCAACAATACGATTACTGTAGATGATCTTTAAGATGTATGGATCTTTTGCAACGTCTACAAAAGCATTGGCATATTCAGATAGTTTATCAGAAATGAATTTACCAGTTACATCTGTAGATTTTGATAAAGTCATATACTGTAACCCCTTGTCCTCAAGCATGTTATGAGGTAAGAACAAATGCAAGTCTGGATCTTTTACAATAACTTTTGTTTTCTGTGCCAAAGAGTTACCTGTAATATTTACCGCAGCAATACCCACCCACTTCTTAGCTGTTAAGAATGAGTTTCTCAAGTTTGTCAAATAGTTTCTATTTAACATTGGAGTAAGTACAGCAGATTCATTTACACCTTCTAATTTATCAATGATTGTTGATAACTCCTTAAGTGTAGCATCTGTATTAGGACTAACTAATCTACTGAAGTTTTCAGGAAGAGTTAATAGTTCTTCTAGAGAATCATAGTATTCATTCTCAAGAGACTTAGTGTACATGCTATTAACAAACTCTGAACGAAGCTTTGTATTTAATAACTTAGCTGCAACCTCGTCCTTCTTATCTTCAATAGTTTCAATCTGCGTCTTCATGTAATCAGAAGGTAACAGATCTACTTCATTAGCTTGATCTACGATAGTTTGGAACATATCTTGATGTGCAGCGTAGAACTTAAGATCTTCTTCAGATAATGCAGCATAGATGCTTTCAGTATCAGTAGAAGGAAGTGCTTCTAGTTGCTCTAAGATATTAACTATGCCAGCTCTGAAGTCATCGTTCTTGCTAAGCTCAAGCATTTCTTTTTGTATAGTATCTTCATATACTTTTCTATAGAAATTCTTTGTCTCTTCTTCAGATCCTCTAGACTCAACAAGTCTCACATCACCTTGTGCATCTTTGTAGATAGCACGTAAGTACATATTCAACTTGTCAATATCAAAGTCAGATCCTGATTTAGTTGTAATCTCTGAAGGAACAACTACCGATCTACCCATATACTCAGGTAAGAAACCTTTAATCTTAAATACTTCTACAGAAGACAATGCCTGTGTAGGAATACGGAAGCCAATACCTTTTAAGATCTTGCCACCATCTGTAGTTTGTAAATACTCAAGAATAGCTTCGTCTGTTTTAAACTTAGAACTATCGAACTTAGATTTAATCCAGTTAGGAAGTAACACTTCACAATAACGCTTACCTTCAGCATCCTCATAGAACTTGAGAGCACTACTAGTGAATCTAACTTTCTTCTTCTCAGCATCAGATAATTCTTCAAACTGTTCTTTAGAAATGTTCTCCCAATTACCTTCAGCATTCTTTCTAACCAATTGTCTTCCTTCAGAAGCACTCTCCCACATAGCTGCAGAAATCTGTACGCCAGGGAAACCACTCATCTTAGGAGATACGATTGATTTGTTTACAACAGAATAAAGAATGTTCTTAATCTGAGTGTAGTTTGTAGATGCTTCGAAAGGAATTGTAAACTGACCGTTCTTATCTAATGTAACGCTATCAATAGCGTTGATTGACATTTGTTGACTGAACATTGATTGTCTCAACAATTCAGCAGTTGCTGATCTATCTACAATTGTAAATGAACCACCACCATTATCAACAATACCAAGCTTATTTAATAAGTTCTTATATCCTTGCTCTACAAGATTATTAAGAGCCTTAGCATTTCTTTCTACAGCATTCTTAATAATTTCTTTTCTTTCATCATCCTTACCAATAGGCTCACCTGCACTGTATAAGTCAAGAGTAGCAAGCTTGTTTAATTGAGAACCACGAGTTTGTTGTTTCTCTTTATCATAGCTATTCTCAACCTGGATACCGTAAGCTTGCCAAGGTACTTCGATTGCTTCAACAAATGCTTCATCATTAAAGTCACCGTTCTCTTTGTATAAGTCGTACAATTTCTCAGCACCAACCTTTCTACCTGATTCTACAACAATGTAGTCAGCCTTCTCTTCAAACATCTTCTTGAATAATGATTCAAGATTAGTTCCTTTTACAGCACTATAGTAGATAGGTACTTGAGAGAATTTATCTAACACTAAGTCAATAGTATTTTTATTGAACTTGTTACCAGATACAATTGGCTTAAGTACATCAATGAAATACTTTGGAGCATTTGGTTGCTTTTGCATAAGCTCAATATCATGTGCTTGCAATGCTAAGTTCTTATACGTATAGCCAGGATAGTTCTGTCTTGTATAAGCCATTTGCCATTGGTGCCATGTTTCTGCTTCATCAGACCACTGACCATTCTTCATCTTTACTTCTCTATAAGCTGTAGGAGAAATCCATGAAGATGCATCTGTCTCATTGATTGTATTAACCTTTCCTTTAGCATTAGTTCCACCATAGGCAGGGAATAACTTAGCAAGAGAGCTTACAAGATTTACATCTTTAACTGTAAATGTTTTTAAGTAATCCTTGAACTCGTGATATCCGTAATCCTTATCAGTTAGTTCAAACTCACCATTTACTTTGTTTAAATCTCTATTTAAGAAGTTATTGTATTCTGTGCTATTGAATGTAAATCTACGTGGAGATAAGAATGACTTAATACGTTTAGTCTCATCTAATATACCATCCTTAATCTTGAACTGATATGGATCACCAAATAAGATCTTGTGGAACTCAGTGTTGTTGATGACATAGTTTGTATTCAAGAATGTCAATACATTATTAAGCTGAGCTTCTGTTAAGTTATTCTTGTTTAATTTATTCTTATTGTTCTTACCAGCAAATGAATCTAATAATCCTGTGAATGTATAGTTACCATTCTTCTTAACAACAACTTGGTTGTTCTCAATTAATGATTGTTTTAGTTCTTTTACTGTAGTAGCAATATACT
>JACCDH010408487.1_pt1 | contig 11160 bp, 8 predicted proteins | sample 7442481 | NCBI WGS metagenome assembly JACCDH01 (sample SAMN15323433, study PRJNA562643) | freshwater metagenome | isolation source: river surface water | place: USA:Blue River Watershed | collected 2017-08-15 | reverse complement strand
TGAGCTTTTTCGCAGTCAATACTAGAAATTGTGTTCGTTCCCGAATATTGATCGTGCCAAGCGGCCCGCAAAAGACGGGCCCATAACAATATGCCGGGCACATCAGTTCGGTCTTGAGGCGGAGTGGTATTATGGTTGCAGCGATTGATTTCGCTGTCCGCGATTTTGCGGGCGGTTCCCAACTTGGCAGCGTGGCTGGTGAGGGTCAGGGCAATTTCATTCAGGTCGGTTCGGGCGACAGCATCTCGCTGAACCTGTCCAGAGCCTCAATCATCGGGTATGAAAAGCAGGGCAATGACCTTGTCATCCAGCTTGCCGATGGGCGCAGCATCCTGCTTTCGGGCTACTTCGACGAAGCCGCCGCGGGCCAAAACAAGCTTTATCTGTCTGACAACGGCACCATCACCGAGGTTCTGATTTCGAACACCGGCGATGGCGCGCTCTTTGCCGAATACGGCGCGGTGCAAGGCTGGGATAAGTGGAGCCCGCTTGATGATCTGCGCTTTGCGGATGCTGATGGCGTCGCGGGGGCCGTTGGTGCCTCGGACGAGCCCGCCGGTATGGCAGCTTTGGTGCCCGGCCTGATGGGCGGCGCCGGTGGCCTTGGTGCCGCAGCGGCAGTTGTTGGCGGCGCGGCCGTGATCGGCGGCGGTGGTGGCGGCGGCGGAAGCAACGGCGGCGGCACGGGCGGTGACGGCGGCGGCGGTGACAATGATGATGATGACGACGACACTGGCGGCGATGATGATGATGATGATGATGATAATGACGACGACACCGGCGATGACGATGATGATGATGATGACGGCGATGATGATGGCGACGACGACACGCGCCGCCCGCCGACCGTTGACGCCCAAGACGCCGATCCGTTAACGACCAACACCACCAACCCTTCAATCACCGTGACCGGCACGGGCGAGCCCGGTGATCGGGTCAAGGTAACGATTGGCGGGGTGATCGAAGAGACGACAATCCGTCCAAACGGCACTTGGTCGGTGACCTACCCCTCTGACGGGTTGCCCGGCGATGGGTCACACACCGCCTCAGTGGTGGTGAGCCAACCCAATGGCGTGACGCACAACCTGACCGGACCGGGTTTCATCATCGATATGACGCCCCCGGCCGTGCAGACCAGCTTTGGCACGACCACGCAGAACGACATTGAAAACCTTGCAGAATATGCCAATGGCGGCAGCCTTGGCGGCACAGGGGAGGCGGGCGCCGAGATCAAGGTGGTCATCAACGGTCACACACAAACCACCACAGTCGGCCAAAACGGCCAATGGTCGGTCACCTTTGCCAAAACCCAGATCGCGGCTGGACAGTATTACGAACTGCCCGCCGTCATCACGGCCACCGACGCGCTGGGCAACAAGACGGTGCTGAACCAGACCATCGCCATCGACACCCTAGCCGAGGTGGATGTGACCGCCGGGCAGATCGGCGGCGATGATCGCATGACCCTGTCGGAACGCCGCAGCTTCAACCTGACCGGCACTGCGGATCCGGGGGCGACGGTGAAAGTCACGTTCGAAGGCCAATCCATCACTGTCACCGCCAATGGCGACGGCGCTTGGACTGCCCCCTTTGCCTTTGCCAACTTTGGCCTCACCACCCGCACCGGCACGGTGCAGGTGCAAGCGACAGACACCGCTGGCAACACGGCCACCACCAGCCACACGATCCAGATCGACACCGAGGTGCAAAACTTCCGCCTGACTGCGGTGGATGACCTGACAAGCCTTGCAGCCGGCGCCGACGCGGTCAACGCAATGGAGGCGCTGAACGGCGTCACCATCACCGGCACTGTCGAACCCGGCTCCACTGTCACCGTGAAATGGGGCGATATGACTCTGCCCGCCAGCGCCGTGACCGTCGGCGCGAACGGGGTCTGGACGGCCACGGTTCCGGCATCAGCCATCCCGGCGGGCCAGACATCGGTGCAAGTCACGGCGACCGCCCGCGACCAATATGACAACCTGTCCAGCACCCTCACTCAGAACGTCGCGATTGACCGCATCGTCACCCCGCTGACCCGTGGGGGCGGCCAAATTGGCGGCGATGGCTACATCAACGCCGCAGAGGCCGCCGCAGGGGTCACCCTCACCGGTACGGTGGAGGCCAACTCAACGGTCTGGGTCCGCGTCAACAATGGCGCTCCGATCGAGACGACCGCCACCGCCAACGGCACGTGGAGCATCACCGTTCCAAAAAACCGTCTGCCTGTGGGGGATGATGTCCCGGTCACCGTGCAAGTCTCGGCCCGGGATTGGGTCGGCAACGTCCGCCATCTGGACGCTGAAACCGTCCGGATCGACACCGTCGCTCCGGCAGACCCGGTGCGTGTCGGCGATGCGGGGATGGGCAACCAGCTGATCGGTATCGCCACCGCTGTCTCGGCCGATGATTACACCTATCACACCGTCAACGCGGCGGGCACGGCAACTGAAATCACCCCGGCGTCCGAGTTCAGGGGCACGGTAGAGGTCGGCGGCCAAACCGTGAACGCCAACTGGGCCATGTTCGGCGCGGCCATCCCTGATGGGACCTACCTTGTCATCAACAACGAGGATGCGGCGGGCAACGAGTCCAGCACGCTTTACCTGCGCAACACCACCGGCGAAGTGGTGGTGGACCTGTCGCGCAGCGGGCTGCAGACCTTTGACTTCGGCACGATCGACCTGTCGGCAGCAGATGCCAACCTGACGATCACGCCCGCACAGGTTCTGGCGCTGACCGGGGCGGACAAGCAACTGACCGTGGTGGGTGGAACCGATGACATCGTCAATATCTCGGGTGTCACCAGCGTCGCCAATGCTCCAGACGGCTTCAAGCTTTACACGCTGGGTGCCAACGGGCCTTCGGTGCTGATCGACGAGGACATCCAAGTCAACGCAACCGGCGTCTGATCGCCAGCGGAGACAGGCATCATGCCCATGGACCGCATCATCGGGTCCGGCGCGGGGAGCAGACCCCCTGCCCGGACACTGGCCGCGCTTTGCCTGACGGCTGCCCTTCTCGGGGGCTGCGTCGGTTTCGGCGGCGAGGGCGGCTTTGCCAGCCGTGCCAACCAGACCCCCGCGGGGCTGGCGCAGGGGGGAGTGGACAGTCCGGCCGAGGGTGGGTCTGCCCTGATTTCCGATCTGCAAGCCCGCCGTTCGGTCCTGCCGCCCGGCGGGGCCTATGCCCGGGTCGCTGATGCGGTTCTCAAGGCCGATTCCGGCACTGCCGCGGCTGAATTGCGCATCGCGCGGCTGCGGTCCGAGGCGCGGGCCAAGAACTGGCTGCCCAAGCTTGGCCCCACGGTCAGCCTAACCTCGCTGAACGGGCTGGCGGCGGGCCTGTTGCTGGAACAGGCGCTGTTTGATCACGGCCGACGCAAGGCCGAACGCGCCTATGCCGCCGCCGATGTCGAAGTGGCCGCCGTCACGCTGTCGACCGATATCAATCAGCGCATCTATGAAGGCCTGACGCATTACATCCGCGCCGAGCGCGCCCGCGCCCAAGGGGCGCTGTCGACCAAAGCCTATGGCCGCATGGAGGGCTTTGCCGAGGTGATGCGTCAGCGCGTCAGCGGCGGCATGTCCGACAACACCGAACAGCAAGTCATCTCCCAGCACCTTGCCGAAATGCAGGCCACCGCCGCCACCGACCGCGAGGCCGAAATCTCGGCCATGGCCGAGTTGAACGCCATGTCAGCGCCGGGGCTTGCCGGGCTGCGCGGGATTGATCGGCTTGCCGTGCGAGGCCATCGCAGTGAACCGCTTTCAGTCGTCAAAACCCGCGGCGAGGGTGAACGCAGTATCGCCGAAAGCCACATCGCAAGGGCGGGGCTACTACCCGGTCTCAGCGCAAACGCAGACCTGACGGGCGATGGCTTGACCCCCGGCCTGCGGCTTGGTGGTGCAGGGCTTTTGGGCATGGGCACACGCGCAGAATTTGCCGCGCTCGACGCCACCGCCGATGTCGTCGCCCGCCGCAGCGCCGAGGCGGCCGAGAGCGCCGAACGGCGCATCGTCGCGCTGGAACGCCAGATCGTCCAGTTGGAAAGCCGTATGGCACAGGGCGCCACAGTGGTGGCCCAGACCGAAAGCAACCTGTCGCTGTTTGTCGAGCAGTACAAAGTCGGCCGCCGCAGCCTGCTGGAACTTGTCAGCCAATATGACAGCTTCGCCAGATTGGAGCGCGATCAAGTGGCGCTGCAGTACGAAATCGCTTTGCTCGAAATTGAAATCGCCCGCGACCGCGGCCTGCTTGTCGATGGGGCACGGCTGTGACGGATAAGGTTGTTGCCTTCGAGATGAACGCCACCAGCCGCGGGCCCGCCCTGCGGCCCGCCGCCCCAGACCGCCCCAGCACACCGCGCCACAGCAACCGCGCGCTGGCCCGCGCGCAGCTGGCCTCGGTTTATGCCGGGCTGATCGGCCATGATCTGGCCGTTGCAGATCTTGTCGAATCCTTGCAGCCCGACCCGACAACGGGCGCGCTTGGCTTGGCGGACCTCTCTGCGGCACTTGGGGCTTGCGGGCTGACGGCCACGCTTGAGCGGATCACGACGCTTAGCGAACGCCACCTGCCCGCCTTGGCCGAAATGACCTCGGGCCAGATCGTTCTGGTCCTGTCACGCGACGATGCTTGCGTGCAGATCTACGACACCACCTGCCCCGACATGCGCGCCGAAGTCCCCGCATCGGACTTTGCGCAGGTCTTTACCGGACGCGTCCTGCGCGCCAAGACCACCCTTGCCGAGCTGGAAAAGCGCCACGAGGTCAGCGCCCGCAAGCGCCATTGGTTCTGGTCGGAACTGCAGCATTACCGCCGCCAGATGCTTGAAGTCGCCGCCGCCAGCCTTGTGGCGAACCTTCTGGCGGTGTCAGTCTCGCTCTTTTCCATGCAGGTCTATGACCGCGTGATCCCCTATCAATCTCAGGCCACGCTTTGGGTTCTCGCCCTTGGTGCGCTTTTGGCCATCGGGCTGGAAGGCGCGTTGAAACTCGCCCGCTCTGGCCTGATGGACATCACGGGCAAACGTGTCGAGTTGACGGTGCAAAGCCGCCTCATGGGCAGGCTTTTGGGCATGAAAACCGGACCTGGGCAGACATCGCCCAGCCAAGTTTTCACCGCCATGCGCGAATTCTCTTCGGTGCGCGAGTTTTTCACCTCTTCGACAATCGGCACGCTGGCTGACTTGCCCTTTATCTTGATTTTCCTTGCCCTCGTCGCCTCGATCGGGGGCAATCTGGTCTGGGTCCTTGTGATCGGTGGCATCTTGATGGTGCTGCCGGGTTTTCTGTTGCAAAAGAAGATGATGGCGCTGACCGCCGCCAGCCAAGGTGCCAGCCAGAAATCCTCGCGCCTGCTGTATGAGGCGGTTTTCGAGGCCGAAACTGTCACCACCCAGCGCGGCGAAGATCGCATCAAACGCATCTGGAACGAGTTGACCGCACTGTCCGCCGCCAACTCGGCCGATCAGCGCAAGATCACTGCCATTCTGGGCTATTGGGCCGCTGCCGTGCAGCAGGCAACCTATGTCGTGGCGGTGATCTTCGGGGCCTTCCTTGTCTTTGTCGGCGACTTCACCGTGGGCACCATCATCGCCATCGGCATCCTGACCGGGCGCACCCTTGGCCCGCTGGCCGGACTGTCTTCCACGCTGGCAAAATGGACCAATGTCAAATCCGCGCTCGAAGCGCTCGACGCCATCGCCAACGCCCGCCAGCATGAAGAGGAAGGCCGCCACTACCTGCGCCGCAGCCGCCTTGCAGGCGCCTATGAGCTGCGCAATCTGGAATTCCGCTATGACGCGCAATCCGCCCCGATCGTCGAGATTGGCGCCCTCGCCATTCCCCAAGGCCAGCACGTGGCGGTGCTTGGGGCCAATGGGTCGGGCAAATCCACCCTCTTGCGGGTTCTGGCCGGGCTTTATGAACCCGGCAAGGGCCGCATCCTGTTGGACGGCGTGGACATCGACCAGCTGCACCCCCGCGATCTGCGCCGCAGCGTTGGCTATCTTGGTCAGGATGTGCGCCTGTTTGCCGGCACGCTGCGCGACAACCTGAACCTTACCCAACTTGAACGCGACGACACCCGGCTGTTCGACGCGCTGGATTTCTCAGGCCTCGGCCCCTTTGTGCGCAACCATCCGCGCGGGCTGGATCTGGAGATCAAGGAAATGGGCGAGGGCCTTTCGGTCGGCCAGCGCCAATCCATCGGCTGGGCGCGCATCTGGCTGCAAGACCCGGCGGTGGCGCTTTTGGACGAGCCAACCTCGGCGCTGGACCAAACCCTTGAAAACACGCTTGTGTCCCGCCTTGGCACTTGGCTGCAGGGCCGCACAGCCATCATCGCCACCCACCGCGTGCCGATCCTTCAACTGACCAGCCGCACGCTGATCTTGCAAAACGGCAAACTCGCCGTCGACGGCCCCCGCGATCAGGTTCTGGCCCATCTGGCCAAGGCTCAGGCAGGAGCCAAGGGATGACCGCACTGGATTATGAAGACGAACTTGTCGGGCGCAGCCGGGGCCCCAGCGTTGTGATCTGGGCCATCGCCGCGACCCTGGTCATCTTCATTATCTGGGCCGCCTTCGCTTGGGTGGACGAAATCGTGCGCGCGCCGGGGCAGGTTGTCTCGTCCTCACGACCGCAGATCATCCAGAACCTTGAAGGCGGCATTCTGGCCGAACTGAACGTTGCCGAAGGCGATATTGTCGAGGACGGCCAGATTCTCGCCCGGCTTTACGGCACCCAGTATCAGGCCACCGTGGATGAATTGGACGACCAGATCGCGGCGCTTGAAATCCGCCGCCTGCGGCTTGAGGCCGAGATGGCAGGCGAGGCCGATTTTGACCTGCCGCCTGATTTGGACGCCCGCGTGCCCGCCATTGCGGCGTCGGAGCGCGCGCTTCTGTCTGCGCGGCTGACCGAATATCAGGCCCGCGTCGAAGGGACCGAGGCCGTGGCCGAACAGACCGCCAAGGAACTGGAGCTGATCCAGCGTATGTTTGACCGCGAAATCGCCCCGCTAATCGAGCTCACGCGCGCCAAAAAGGCCCATTCAGACGCCAAGAACAAGCTGAGCGAGGCGATCACGACCGCTGAAAAGGAACGCGCGACCGACTATTCAAAAACTCAGGGTGAGCTGGCCTCCTTGCGCCAACAGCGCAAGTTGTCGCAAGATCAGCTGTCGCGCACCACCCTGTTGGCCCCCCTGCGCGGTGTGGTCAACAAGCTGTCGGTCACCACAATTGGCGGTGTGGTGCGCCCCGGCGAAGAAATTCTGCAGATCATTCCGTTGGACGAAGAGCTGTTCGTCGAGGCCAAGGTCAAACCCCGCGACATTGCCGCCGTCCGCATGGGCCAGACCGCCACGGTTAAGCTTTCGGCCTATGACTATACGATTTTCGGCAGCCTCAAAGGCACCGTGACCTTTGTCTCAGCCGATACCTTCAAGGACGAACACGCCCGCAACCCCGACGCCGAGGCGCATTACAAGGTGACGCTGGCCGTGGACCGCGGCCAATTCACCGAGCGCCAGAAATCGCTGGAAATCCGTCCGGGCATGCAGGCCGAAGTGGAACTGCAGACCGGCGGCAAGACGATTCTGACCTATCTGACCAAGCCGCTTTACAAGGCGAACGAGGCGCTGCGCGAACGCTGAAAGGCCAAAGCGCTGCCAAATTCCCTAAAATGCCGGGCCTTAACCCGGCCTCAACCCTGATCCGCTAGACCTGATCCCGGGTGTGAAAACATGGGTGAGTGAATGGCCGGGCAGGGGAATGCCGCGCCAGTCATCATCAAGCGGAAGAAGATCGTGCAGGGTGGCGGGCATCATGGGGGTGCCTGGAAAGTCGCCTATGCTGACTTTGTCACGGCCATGATGGCCTTCTTCATGCTGATGTGGCTGCTGAACGCGACAACGGAAAAGCAACGCAAAGGGATTGCGGATTACTTCAATCCGACGATCCCGGTGAACCGCGTCTCGGGCGGGGGGGATGGCGCCTTTGGTGGCGACAGTACCTTTACCGAAAACACGCTGGCCCAGAACGGCACCGGCGCCACCGCCGCCCATCCCACCGAATCCGCTCAGGCGCGTGGCGAATCCGGCAACGCCGAAGCCGAAGGCGGGACAACGGCCGATAACGAAGCCTTGGCCGAGGTGGAACAGGCTCTGACCGCCAAGGGTGGCGAGAGCATGACGATGGAGCGCCTGCTTCGCCACGTCGTGACCCGCATCACCGATGAGGGTCTGGTGGTCGAGATCTTTGACCTTGAAGACGCCCCGCTGTTTGCCATGGAAACCGCCACCCCGACCGCAGTGACCAAAGAAATCGCCATGCTGCTTTCTGATGTCCTTAGTGTCGCCACCAATGAGATTGCCGTCAACGGCCATGTCCGCAGCTATCGCGTCACGCTGCGCCAAGACCCGACATGGGATCTGTCCACCCAACGGGCGCAGGTCCTGCGCCAGCTTTTGGAACACCACAAGCTCCCCACCAACCGCATCGCCCGCGTCACGGGCCACGCCAACCGCAAACCAGCCACTGCCGATCCGACCGCGCTGCGCAACAATCGGATCGAGATCGTCCTCTTACGCCGCAACCGCTAACGGCAAACGCCGCGAATTTTAGCTGTTAGGTCGATCTTAACACGGCTGCCGCAGGTTGGGCTTCACCTGAAGTCGAAGCTGCAGAAAGGCGCCATCGATGACCATTTCCTCCTCGCTGAATGCGGGGGTGGCCGGGCTGAACGCGAATGCGAACCGGCTGGCCACCATTTCCGACAACATCGCCAACTCGGCCACCTTTGGCTATAAGCGGGCGCAGACCGATTTTCATTCGGTGGTCATTCACGGCAATTCGAACACCAGCTATTCTGCGGGCGGGGTGCGCACGACGAACTTCCGCCTGATTGATGATCGTGGCCCTCTGATCGCCACGACCAATTCCACCGATCTGGCCATCGACGGACGCGGGTTTCTTGCAGTCACCGACGCAAGCGCTGTGGCGTCCGCCTCGGGCGGGTTTCCGATCTCTCTGGTCACAACCGGTTCCTTCCGTGCCGATTCTGACGGGGTTCTGCGCACAGCAACCGGGCAGGTTCTGATGGGATGGCCCGCCAACCCCGACGGCAGCCTGAACACCTATCCGCGCGACACGATGGCGTCGCTTGAACCGGTGCGCATCAATGCCAACCAATATGTCGGCAACCCCACCTCGCAGATGCGTTTGGGCGTCAATCTGCCCGCCTCGGAAAGTGCTGCCGGATCGGCGGGATCGCCCCATAACCTGACAGTGGAGTATTTCGGCAACCTCGGCACGTCTGAGGCATTAGAATTCACCTTCACCCCCACCATCCCCGCCACAGGGTCGTCGAACACCTGGACAATGCAGGTGCGCGACAGCGCCTCGGGCGGCGCGCTTGTGGGCGAATATGTGCTGACCTTTAACGACACACAGGTGGGCGGTGGCACCTTAGCCACTGTGACCGCCACCTCTGGCGGCAGTTACGACCCGGCCACCGGACAAATCGCGCTGACGGTGGGCGGCGGCAGCATTTCGCTGGATATCGGTGAGATCGGTGAGGCCAATGGCATGACCCAGCTGGCCAGCACCTTCTCACCGGTCGCGATTTCCAAGAATGGCACCACAGTCGCCACGCTCTCCTCGGTCGAGGTGGACGAGAAGGGGTTTCTGTATGCGGTTTATGACCAGGGCTTTACCCGGCGCATCTATCAGCTTCCCGTGGTCGATGTGCCAAACCCGAACGGCCTGATCGCGCGCAACAACCAGACCTACCAGATCTCACCAGCCTCCGGCCCCTTCTACCTGTGGGACGCGGGTGATGGACCCACCGGATCAACCGTCGGCTATTCGCGTGAGGAATCGGCCACGGACGTCGCCGCCGAGCTGACGCAACTGATCCAGACCCAGCGCGCCTATTCCTCGAACGCCAAGGTTATCCAGACCGTGGCGTTATCCTTGGCTGTTGCAACGGTCTTGCCGGTCGAGATTTCCTGCTGGGTGCGGTTCAGGTTGGCATTGATACTTTTCATGGTCTGCAGCGCGACCATGGCACTGGTATTGGTAAGAATGGACGACATGTCCTTTTCCTTTGCGAGCTGCCTGCGCTTTGCGCAAGGCGGGTTGCGCCCCGGCTGGACGCCAAGGCTTCAAAGACCTTTCTGGCCGCTGCGGCGGGCAATCTTCCCGGCGCGCCATCCCCTCATGGGATGCAAGGCGATTGAAGGCTGGGATCTGCTAACAGAGCCCTAACACTGGCCCACGAACTGCGCCGTATTTGACAAAAACTGGCTGCGCTAGAACCGCCCGGCAGTCGGACCGTCGGAAATGATCTCAGAGCGGCGGCCTTTGCCATCGTAGGTTTGCAAGCCAGCCCCCACGCGCCGGGTTTCTTCCAGCCTGCGGCGCGCCGCGCGCAGCCCCCGCCGTGACGCATCCAAAAGCAGGGCATTCTCTTCGGCCTTGCGCTGCAATCGGCCCATCACCGCCGCGTCAACTGTGCCACCAAGCCCGGCAAGGGCAGTCTCAAGCTGCGGGGTCAATCGGGCGAGGGCAGAGAAATCCGCCCGACGCACCTGCAGGGCCACATCCTCCAAAAGCGTATCAAGCGATGTCATTCTTGCCCCCCCCCTGACTGCGAGACGAGCGATTCGAAGATTGTGCGGGCCAGCCCGATGCCGCCACGTTCAACCATCAGCCGCGCCTGCTCTTGGCGCAGGAAAGAGGCGAACTGGTCTTCACCAACACCGCCCCCAAACTCAGTCGAGACCGTTCCAAGGCCGGAAAAAGACAGCATTTCTGACAAGAAAGCCGTCTCAAGCTCTTTGGCCTTTTGCATCAGCACGGCCTGTGTTTGGCCAAGAAATTCAGGCGGGGGGGCGGGCAGTGACAGCGGTGGAATCATCTCAGCCTCGTTTGTGTTCAATTTTCCTGACTATGGGGGTTGGCGGTAAACAGCCGGTAACTGTCGTCAGACGATAACAAGGCGGTATCGGCAGAAGTCGGAGACCACATGCTCAGCGCCCCGCCAGACATTACGTCTGTCAGACCCACGCCATTTGCCTTTGGCAAAGGTTTGGAGGTTCCGGATGGGCAAACCTCCGAAGCTGAGGCCGATTTTTTTGTCGATGCACTTG
>JACCDH011005385.1_pt1 | contig 11161 bp, 10 predicted proteins | sample 7442481 | NCBI WGS metagenome assembly JACCDH01 (sample SAMN15323433, study PRJNA562643) | freshwater metagenome | isolation source: river surface water | place: USA:Blue River Watershed | collected 2017-08-15 | reverse complement strand
TGGCTAAAGGTCCTCAGCTTTCCTCAGAAACAGCGGGTCATTTGGCACTCATTTGATCCCGCGCAAGCCCCAGGACGTGAAGTTTTCCTGCCTCCGCGACTGCAAGTCAATCCAGCGAGGCAACTGCTTCGATCTGATCCAGCGGCACTCAGTGCTGCTCTCACGCAGTCGGTCGGTCGGCCACTGACGAACGATGCGGCAGCCTTGAGACACCGCCAGACATCGAAGGCCGCGTGGTGTTTGGCCTCAGGCGAAGGCTCTCGCCTGCTGTGAGATGTTGGAGGATCGGTGCGAGGGCAAGGTGGCCTTCACCGGAAGAGTTGCAGAAAAATCGCGCGTTAAGGAAGGCAACGAAAATGGGGTATCATTATACCGTTTTCACAACCCACTGAAAACGCTGAAAACAATTCCCCTTCCAGCGCTTGACGCTGCGTGGCCCTTGCGCGATAAGCCGCCATCCAAGCTTCCGGGGGGATATCTCCCCGCTTCACTCATAGGGTTCAAGATGAAAACCTTCACCGCAACGCCTGCGGATATCGAGAAGAAGTGGATCCTGATCGATGCCGAAGGCATCGTTCTGGGCCGCCTCGCCACGATCGTCGCAAACATCCTGCGCGGCAAGAACAAGCCGACCTTCACCCCGCATATGGACATGGGTGACAATGTCATCGTGATCAATGCGGACAAGATCCAGATGACCGGCAACAAGCGCAACGACAAGGTCTATTATTGGCACACCGGACATCCGGGCGGCATCAAGCAGCGGACTGCCAAGCAGATCCTCGAAGGTGCGCACCCCGAGCGTGTGGTGGTCAAGGCCGTTGAGCGCATGATCACCCGCAACCGTCTGGGCCGCCAGCAGATGACCAACCTGCGCGTCTACGCGTCGGCCGAGCATCCGCACGAAGCCCAGCAGCCCACCGTTCTGGACCTCGCGGCCCTGAACCCGAAGAACACGCGGAGCGCCTGATCATGTCTGACATCAAGTCTCTGGACGATCTGAAATCGGTTGTCTCCGGCTCGGCTCCGGCCGCTGTCGAAGTTGCTCCGAAGACCCCGCAGCGGGATTCGCTGGGCCGCTCCTACGCCACCGGCAAGCGCAAGGACGCGGTCGCCCGCGTCTGGGTCAAGCCGGGTTCGGGCAAGGTCATCGTCAACGGCAAGGAAATGGCGGTCTATTTCGCCCGTCCCGTGCTGCAGATGATCCTGAAGCAGCCCTTCACCATCGCCAATGTCGAAGGCCAGTTCGACGTTTTCGCCACCGTCGCCGGTGGTGGTCTGTCGGGTCAGGCCGGTGCGGTCAAGCACGGCATCTCGAAGGCGCTGCAGCTGTATGAACCCGCCCTGCGCGGTGCGCTGAAGGCCGCTGGCTTCCTGACCCGCGACAGCCGCGTCGTGGAACGCAAGAAGTACGGCAAGCGCAAGGCACGCCGGTCCTTCCAGTTCTCGAAGCGCTGATCCGGGACACTGTTCCTATTCGAAACACGAGGGCTTGCGGGAGACCGCAGGCCCTTTTCCTTTGTGTGGACCCAACCGCCCACGGGTCTGTGCTTGCGGCACCGTCTTGGACGGCCGACGCGAGGCAGGGCGCAAGGCTGCGCCCGTCATGAGGTGTGCAGGCGCGGTGCGGCCCGCCCGTCACCCGTCCGCCGGTCTGCCTGCGCCCGAAGCCGCCGCGCGCCGGGCGCGGCTCACATCGCCGTCCAGCCGCCGTCCACGCTGATCGTGGTCCCGGTGATCTGATCCGCCGCAGCCGAGCAGAGGAACACCACGGTCCCGCCGATCTGGGTCGTCGTGGCAAACTCGCGGGAGGGCTGGCGGGTCAGCATCACCTCACGGATCACCGTCTCGCGGTCCATGCCGTGCACCTTCATCTGGTCGGGGATCTGCGCCTCCACCAGCGGGGTCAGCACATAGCCCGGACAGATGGCGTTGCAGGTGATGCCTTGGCCCGCTGTCTCCAGCGCCACAGTCTTGGACAGACCCACCACGCCATGCTTGGCCGCGATATAGGCCGATTTGAACGGGCTGGCGGTCAGGCCATGGGCCGAGGCGATGTTGACCACGCGCCCCCACCCGCGCGCGCGCATCCCCGGCAGGGCGGCGGCCGTGGTGTGGAAGGCCGAGGAGAGGTTGATCGCAAGAATCGCGTCCCATTTCTCGACCGGGAAATCCTCGACCGGCGCGACATGCTGGATGCCGGCGTTGTTCACGAGGATGTCGCAGCCCCCCGCCTGATCGACCAGCGCGCGGCAGTCTGCCCCCTTGGACATGTCGGCGGCGATGTAACGGGCCTTCACGCCGAACCGCGCGGAAAGCGACGCGGCAAGCTCATGATCTTCGACCCGGTCGGTAAAGCTGTTGATGACCACATCCGCCCCGGCGCGGGCCAATTCTTCGGCCACACCCAGACCGATTCCCGAGTTCGACCCGGTGACGATGGCGGTTTTGCCCTGAAGCTGCCCCTGAACTTGCATTGTGGAGTCCTTTTGCTGCGATTGCGAAAGGATTGCCCAAGGCGGCGGCGGAAATCCATGCCTGAAATGATCGCAACACCCCGCCGCGGGACCAAAAAAAACGCCGGCACGAAGCCGGCGTTAAGTGTTGAGGCAGGTTTCATACAGGCAAGAAACCTATCGAGCAGTGCCCTTCTTATAGCCCTCTCCGCGGTCGGGGCCAAGTTAAAAGTTTGAAATGCCTGCAAAGCCGCCGTAGCTTGCCCGTCAGGACCGCCCCCCAACCACAAGACCGCCTTTGGAGTGTTGACCAGAATGCGTCACGACCTTTCCCGAATCATCCGCACCGTGGTGCTGGGCAGCGCGATGGCGCTGTCGGCCTCGCTGGCATGGGCACAAAGCCACGGCATAGCTATGTATGGCGAACCGGCGCTGCCACCTGATTTTGTGTCCTTGCCCTATGCCAACCCGGAGGCGCCAAAGGGCGGGCGGATCGTGCTGGGCGAGTCGGGCGGGTTCGATTCGCTCAACCCCTTCATCGTCAACGGCATCGCGCCCTATGGCGTCTCGGCGCTGACGGTGGAAAGCCTGATGGGCCGGTCCTACGACGAACCCTTCACCCTGTACGGCGTTTTGGCCGAATCGATCACCACCGACCCCGACCGGTCCTGGGTGGAATTCACGCTGCGCGACGGGGCCCGATTCTCGGACGGATCGCCGGTGACGGTGGAGGATGTGCTCTGGTCCTTCGAGAAACTGGGCACCGAAGGCCACCCGCGCTATGCCACCGCCTGGGGCAAGATCGCCAAGTCCGAGGTGACGGGTCCGCGCCGCGTCAAGTTCACCTTCAACACGGTGGACCGGGAATTGCCGCTGATCCTCGGCCTGCGCCCGATCCTGAAAAAGGCGCAGTATGAGGGCAAGGATTTCACGGCTTCGAGCCTTGAGGCCCCCATCGGCTCCGGCCCCTATGTGGTGGACAGCTTCGAACCCGGCGCTTTCGTCAGCTACAAGAAGAACCCCGATTGGTGGGGCAGGGATCTGCCCTTCTACAAGGGGCAGCACAATTTCGATGAGGTGCGGATCGACTATTTCGGCGACGCCGGCGTGGTGTTCGAGGCGTTCAAGGCCGGAGAGATCACCACCTACCGTGAGACCAATCCGGTGAAATGGGCCGAGCAATACAGCTTCCCCGCCGTCACCGCAGGCGATGTGGTGAAGTCCGAAATCCCGCATGCGCGGCCCTCCGGCATCGAAGGCTTCGTCTTCAACACCCGCCGCCCGCTCTTTGCCGATTGGCGGGTGCGTGAGGCGCTGACCGAGGCGTTCAACTTCGAACTGGTGAACCAGACCCTCAACGGTGGCATCCCGCCGCGCATCACCAGCTACTTCGGCAACTCGCCCTTGGGCATGACCCCCGGCGCCCCGGCAGAGGGACGGGTGGCGGAGCTTCTGGAACCCTTCAAGGCCGAACTCCTGCCCGGCGCGTTGGAGGGCTACACCCTGCCGGTCGCGGATGGCGAGGCCAACCGCAAGAACCTGCGCGCCGCGACCGCGCTTCTGGAAGAGGCGGGCTGGACCGTGCAGGAGGGCGTGCTGAAAAACGCGGCTGGTGAGCCGTTCACCTTTGAGATCCTGCTGGTCAATGGCGCGGATGACATCATCTCGGCAGCGTCGATCTATGTGGAATCACTGAAGCGTCTGGGGATCGAGGCCCGCGTGACCACGGTGGATTCGGCGCAATACAAGGAACGCACCACCGCCTTTGACTTCGACATGACGCATTACATCCGCAGCGTTTCGCTCTCGCCGGGCAATGAGCAACTGCTCTACTGGGGATCGAAGGTCGCCAACGAACCGGGTTCGCGCAACTGGATGGGGATGAATTCCCCGGCAGCCGAGGCGATGATCACCACGATGCTCTCCTCCACCGACCCCGCCGAATTCCGCGCGGCGGTGGAAGGTCTGGACCGCGTGCTGACCACGGGGCGCTATGTGATCCCGATCTGGTATCAGCAGGTTGGCCGTATTGCCCATTCCAAGGCGCTGCACTATCCGGAAAAGCTGCCACTCTACGGCGACTGGATCGGGTTCCAGCCAGAGGTGTGGTGGTATCAGGAATGACGGGACGCAGGATGAAGACGCTTGTGATACTTTGCGCGCTGGCCCTCGCGGGCTGCGCCACGGTCGAGGGTGTGGGGCGCGACATTTCGGGCGGCGCACGCACCGTGGGTGGATGGTTCGGCGCCGGCGGCTGAGGCGGCACGGACGGGAGAAGCGGGGCCGGGGGGGGGAAACCTCCGGCCTTTTGCTTTTGGCGGGGTGCCCCCTCACCCTGACCCTCTCCCCCGGCGGGGAGAGGGAATGGCGGCAGTCCTGAGGCGGTGTCGCGACAGGAGAAGGTGCCTCCCTCTCCCCACGGGGGAGAGGGAGGGGGTGAGGGGGCGGCCTCCGAAGGCCTGACGATGCCCCCCTTGCGCCCCAGACCCCTTGCGCCCCAGACCGATCCCCTGTAACAGGCGCGCACTTCACAGGTGCGGCTTGGGCTTTGCGGGGAGACATCCTGCACAGTCCGCCGGTTGGGGGGAGACCCCTGAGACAGCCGCACCAAGGGCTAAACCGGAAAGGAATAGGACATGGCTCTTCCCGAGTTCTCCATGCGTCAGCTGCTTGAAGCTGGCGTTCACTATGGTCACCAGACGCAGCGCTGGAACCCGAAGATGGGCGAATACATCTACGGTGACCGCAACGGCATCCACATCCTCGACCTGACGCAGACCGTTCCGATGCTGGATCAGGCGCTGAAAGTCGTGCGCGACACCGTCGCCAAGGGCGGCCGCATCCTGTTTGTCGGCACCAAGCGTCAGGCCCAGAAGCCGATCGCCGAAGCCGCAGAAAAGTGCGCCCAGTTCTACATGAACCACCGCTGGCTCGGTGGCACGCTGACCAACTGGAAAACCATCTCGCTGTCGATCCAGCGTCTGAAGCAAATCGACGAAGTGCTGGCCTCCGGCGCCGAAGGTCTGACCAAGAAAGAGCGTCTGAACATGGAACGCGACCAGTCGAAGCTGCAGGCTTCGCTGGGCGGCATCCGTGAAATGGGCGGCGTTCCGGACCTGATCTTCATCATCGACGTGGGCAAGGAAGACCTCGCCATCCAGGAAGCCACCAAGCTGGGCATCCCGGTCGTCGGCGTGGTTGACACCAACTGCTCGCCCAAGGGCGTGAACTACGTCATCCCGGGCAACGACGACGCGGCGCGTGCCATCGCGCTCTATTGCGACCTGATCGCCCGCGCGGCGCTGGACGGCATGTCGGCCCAACTGGGTGCGGCGGGCATCGATCTGGGTGCGCTGGAAACCGCCCCGGAAGAAGACGCCGTCGCCGAGGCCTGAGCTTAAGGTCATCTGACCGTTACCCGGCGGGGATACCTCCGCCGGGCATCTGTTTGCAGGGCCATGTGTTCTGGACATGTGTTCTGGGCCGACCCGGCGGGCAGCAGCCGGACCGTAATTTCAGGGATTGAGGAGACTCTCCTATGACGATCACCGCACAAATGGTGAAGGAACTGCGCGAATCGACTGGCGCAGGCATGATGGACGCCAAGAAGGCGCTGACGGAAGTTGGCGGCGACATGGAAGCGGCCGTGGACTGGCTGCGGACCAAGGGTCTGGCGAAAGCCGCCAAGAAGGCCGACCGCGTGGCGGCCGAAGGTCTGGTGGGCGTAGCCGTCGAAGGCGGCAAGGGCGTCGCGGTCGAAGTGAACTCGGAAACCGACTTCGTCGGCAAGAACGCCGATTTCCAGGCGCTGGTGCGCAACATCACCAAGACCGCGCTTGGCGTTTCGGCCATCGATGCGCTGAAGACCGCGGACATGAACGGCAAGCCGGTTGAGGCGAACGTTCTGGACGCCATCGCCACCATCGGGGAAAACCTGACGCTGCGCCGCATGGCTGCCGTGGAGGGGGACTCGGTCGCCGCCTATATCCACACCGCCGCCGCTGACGGTCTGGGCCGCATCGGTGTGCTGGTCGCGCTGAAAGGTGCCGACACCGGCATTGGCAAGCAGATCGCCATGCACATCGCCGCCACCTCGCCGGTGTCGCTGTCCGAAGCGGACATGGACGCCGAAGTCGTGGCGCGCGAATTGGCGGTGCAGACCTCCAAGGCGCTGGAAGAAAACGCGGCCTCGGCCAAGCCGAAGCCGGAAGCGGTGATCCAGAACAACATCATCCCGGGCCGGATGAAGAAGTTCTTCGAGGAATCGACCCTGCTGAACCAGAAGTTCGTGATCAACCCCGACATCACCGTGGCGCAAGCCGCCAAGGATGCGGGCGTCGAGATCGTGTCCTTCGTGCGGATGGCCGTGGGCGAAGGCATCGAAAAGGAAAAAGAGGATTTCGCCGCCGAAGTCGCCAAGGCGCTGAAGGGCTGATCCACGTCCGATCCGGATGCGAAGGGGCTGCCCACGGGCGGCCCCTTTTGCATGACTGGGCCTTCCCGGTGGCGTCGGCCAGCACCCGCTCGGGCACTGGCACGGGCACCGGCAAAAGAAAAAACGGCGTGGCCGGGGAAGACCACGCCGTCTGACCGTAGACGGAACCGGCTTGGGGAAAAGCCCGTTCCTCAGTTCGATATGCCACCGTCACTATTCCGGCGTCATATCGTCAGTCTGTATGATCAGCTGCGGGAAAAGCGCCCGTTCAGCCCGACCACCGTTCCAAAGGCCGAAGCCCACCACTCACGGAACAGTGTCACATCATCAGATACCGCAACAGCGCGTAAGTCCGGTTTTCCCTACCTTCTGCCCTGCCGCGCGGGCTACACTTTGGTATAGGATACCGCAGCTTAGCCGACGGCGGCCTCTGGCAGGACCTGGGGTTGGAAAATCAGGTTCAGCAGCGTGGCCTTGGCCACGGCTTGAACGGTTGTGTCGGCGTCCAGCGCCTCGCGCGCCAGTTTCAGATGTTTTTCCACCATCGCCAAAGAAATCTGCATCAGCGTCGCCACATCCTGCGCGGTCTTGCCGCCGGCGACCCATTCCAACACCTCGCGCTGGCGGCTGGTCAGCGCCCGTTTGCGCGCGCTGAAGGGCATCTGCACCAGTTTCAGGTGCATGACCTGGGCCACCGCCTGCAGGGCCTTGCCTTGCGTGGCGAAGATGCGTTCCACATCCTCCTCGGTCAGTTCGGGGTCGGCGATCAGCCCCATCGCCCCCTTGGCCCGGGCCGAGGCTTCCGGAAAGGAGATCGTGATGCCCGCGCGCACGCCCATGGTGGCGTTCTGGCGCAGGGCGGCCAATTCGTCCGGGGTCAGGCGCCCGGCCTCCATCGCCTCGCGCACCCATTTCCAGGTGCAGGCCCCGGTGTTGGCCTGCGCCCATTTGAAGGCCGGGGTGCGGGCGTAAAAACCACCGGCGAAATAGCGGGTGGCATAGTCGGGGCTGGCGGTGGTCAGGAACATCGCATCCGCCGGATTGCCGATCCCGTTGCCATGCAGGAAACGGGTGTAGCCGTAATTCACCCGCGAAAAACCGGCGGCGCGGAAATAACCGGTGGCCAAGGTCCAGACGGCTTCAACCCCCGGCGCTTCGGCGATGCGAACGATGAGGGTCGTGAAATCTTCGGTCATGATGCCTTTGGTCAGTGGGTCTGCGCGCCTTGCGTCAGGGAGGACCCCGTCCTGTTGGTCAGGGGCCGTTGTCCTGCCGGTCCTCCTGTCATAACCAAGCATCGCGGCGCAGGCAAATGCGCTGACAGCGCAAGGCGAAGCAGGGACGCAAAATGCAAGCACGGGTTGTGGTGATCGGTGGGGCGGTGATGGGGGCGAGTTGCGCTTATTGGCTGACGCGGATGCATCCCGGTCTGGACGTGCTGGTGGTGGAGCGCGACCCCAGTTTTGCCACCGCCTCCACCGCCCTCTCGGCCGCGGGGATTCGCCAGCAGTTCACCACGGCGGTGAATGTCGAGATCAGCCGCTTCGGGATCGGCTTCATCAAGAATTTCGCCGAGGAGGTCGGGCCGCAGGCGGGGGTTCCCTCCCTGGGTCTGCGCGAGAATGGCTATCTATTCCTGTCCCAAACCGCCGACGGCGCGCAGGCGCTGGCCGAGGTGGCCACCCTGCAACGCGCCCATGGCGCGGGGACAGAGATCTGGACCCCCGCCCAGACCGCCGCGCGCTTTCCCTGGCTGAACGTCGAAGACCTGACCGCCGCCAGCTTTGGCCCGCGCGATGAGGGCTTCTTTGACAACATGGGCCTTTTGTCCGGCCTGCGCGCCGCCGCCAAGGCGCAAGGGGCGCGTTTTGTGACGGATGAGGTGACGGGTCTGACTGTGGCCTCAGGGCGTGTGACGGCGGTGCATCTGGCCAAGGCGGGGGCTGTTGCATGCGAGGTGGCAGTGAATGCCGCCGGTCCCCGTGCCGCCACCGTGCTGCGATGGGCGGGCCTCGATCTGGCGGTGGAGCCGAGGAAGCGCACCATCTTCGTGATAGACGCCCCCCATGCCCGCCATCCCGACGCGCCGCTGATGATTGACCGCGACTACTGGATCCGTCCCGAACATGGGCAATGGATCACCGCCACGGTCCCGGCCGAGGATGGGCCTTGTGATCCGGAGGACTTCGAACCCCAGCATGAGTTGTGGGAAGAGGTGATCTGGCCCGCCCTCTGGCACCGCGCGCCGGGCTTTGACGCGGTCAAGGTGGTGCGGGCCTGGGCGGGGCATTATGCCTATAACACGCTGGACCAGAACGCGATTCTGGGGCCGCACCCCGATTTGCCCAACCTCTACCTGATGAACGGTTTTTCGGGCCACGGGTTGCAACAGGCCCCCGCCGTGGGGCGCGGCATCGCCGAGCATATCCTGCACGGCGGCTGGCAGAGCATTGATCTGTCCGATCTGTCGGTGGAGCGCATGCTGGCGGGGCGGCCCTTCCGGGAAATGGCGATCGTCTGACAGGGCGATTTCTGGCGCAGAAATCGCGGCGGAGTTTGACGCAAACTCCGCATTCCCACCCTTGGGACGGGGTAGTCTCTCGCTTAGACCGCGTTCCCATCGGCGGGGCGGCGATTTCTGCGTCAGAAATCCCGGCGGAGTTTGCGTCAAACTCCGCTGACCCTAGACCAGCGCCACCCAGGCCCGCGCGATGGCCAAGCCCACCGCATCCGCCTGCACGCCCTTGGTGGCCGCCAGACCCTCATGCGCCGCGTGCCAGCCGGGTTGCATCGCCTCGGTCAAGTCCGGGAATTCCCGGTTCCAGTCGCGCACCATGGCGCGGTTGGCCTCAAAGTGGAACTGCATGCCGTAGGTGGCGCGGCCCATGCGAAAGCACTGGCTGGCGGCGCGGTCTGACTGCGCCAGATGGACCGCCCCTTCGGGCAGGGTGAAGCTGTCGGAATGCCACTGGAAGATGGGGAAGGTCGGGGGCAGGGCGGACAGCACCGGGTCCGCCTGCGCCGCCTCGGTCAGCGCGACATCGCACCAGCCAAATTCGGGTGCGACGCCCAGCCGGTTCTCGGCCCCATAGCCACGGGCGAGCAGTTGCGAGCCCAGACAGATGCCCAGCACCGCGCGCCCCGTTTCCCCTGTGTCGCGCATCAGGGCGGCAAGTGCGGGCAGATAGGGATGGCGCGTATCCTCCAGCGCCGATTGTTCCCCGCCGAACACCACCAGCGCGTCATGCTCGCCCGCCTGCGGCAGCCGCCCGTCCTGCCACGGCTTGAACAGATCAATCCGCGCCGCCGCCTCATGCAGGGCGACGCCGACCTGTCCGTGATGGGTGATGCGGGTGTTTTCCACGATGGCGACGCGCATGGGCAGCCCCTTTTTTGACCGACGCCGACCCTATCGCCCTTCCGGCGGAGGGCAAGCCGCCATTTCTACCTTGCACGCGCAGCAAAGCCGTGAAACAGGGAACCGCCAAACGAACACTCCAAAGGAGGCTCCCATGGAGATTCGCGAGGCTCTCACCTTTGATGACGTGCTGCTGGTTCCCGCAGCCTCCAGCGTTCTGCCGTCCGAGGCGGACACGTCCACCTTCGTCACCCGCTCCATCCGCATGAACATCCCGCTCTTGTCCAGCGCGATGGATACGGTGACCGAAGGGCGCATGGCGATTGCCATGGCGCAGGCGGGCGGGATCGGGGTGATCCACCGCAATCTGGACACCGAGGCGCAGGCCAATGAGGTGCGCCGCGTGAAGCGTTTTGAATCCGGCGTGGTCTATTCACCGATCACCCTGCGCCCGGATCAGACGCTGGCCGATGCCAAGCTGCTGATGGACCGCTACAACATCACCGGCTTTCCCGTGGTGGATGAGGCGGGCCGCGTCGTGGGCATCGTCACCAACCGCGATATGCGTTTCGCCTCTGACGACCGCACGCCCGTGTCGGTGATGATGACGCAGGACAATCTGGCCGTCCTGCGCGAACCCGTCGACCGCGAGGCCGCGATCAGCCTGATGAAGGTCCGGCGGATCGAAAAGCTTCTGGTGACCGATGGCAAGGGCAAGCTCACGGGCCTTCTGACGCTGAAGGACACCGAAAAGGCCGTGCTGAACCCGCAGGCCTGCAAGGATGAATTGGGCCGTCTGCGCGTGGCCGCGGCCTCGACCGTCGGCGATGCGGGATTTGAGCGGTCGCAGGCCCTGATCGACGCGGGCGTCGATATGGTGGTGATCGACACCGCCCATGGGCACAGCGAAGG
>JACCDH010215262.1_pt1 | contig 11162 bp, 8 predicted proteins | sample 7442481 | NCBI WGS metagenome assembly JACCDH01 (sample SAMN15323433, study PRJNA562643) | freshwater metagenome | isolation source: river surface water | place: USA:Blue River Watershed | collected 2017-08-15 | reverse complement strand
CATGCTAGCTTGCAACTGAAGTTTTATAAATACATAATAATCGTATCTTATTCCGGATTTATCGAACTAAAGTCGCACACAAAGCGGTTTCCCGGATCAGCAGGTTCGTTCGCTCGCAAAACAAACTCCGGCGGATAGCACTTATCCCAGCAAACAAAGCAGAAAAGGCAAAATCTGATGCAGGTTCAAGACGTTGATTTACGCTTATTGCGCATTTTTGTCACCATTGTTGAATGCGGCGGATTATCTGCGGCCGAGTCACGACTCAATATTGGCCGCTCGACTATCAGCACCCATTTGTCGGACTTGGAAATTCGCTTGGGACTCACGCTTTGTAAACGTGGCCGCAGCGGCTTTGAACTAACCGATGCTGGACGCATTACCTATCAAGCGTCGCTTGAGTTATTGCAGCAGTGTGAAACCTTTGCCAGCACAGTCGCTGGTTCAAAACAACAACTGTCAGGCCGCGTGACCATCGCCATTATTGATACTTTAGTCAGCGATCCGCGCTGCGGAGTCGCGCAAGCCATAGCGACGCTCAAAGCCAAAAGCGACAATCTGCAATTTGATATTTACGTTTGTGAAGCGCGCGAAGTGGAAACATCTGTCGCCAACGGCCGTTCTTTGGTTGGCATCGGGGTTAGTCGCCATCACATTCGCGGCTTGGATTATTTGCCGCTACATAATGAAACTAACTACCTCTACTGCGGCAAAGACCACCCACTATTTGCTAGCGATAGCAAAGAAATCAATCGGTTACTGCCACAAGCAGAAGTCGTCACTAGTAATTATCTGCGCGATAAAGAAAGCCGCAATGACGACCTAAACTACCAAAATAGTGCCAGTGCTTATCACGACGAAGGCATTGCCCACTTGATTTTGTCCGGAAAATTCATCGGTTATCTGCCTGAACATTTCGCCAGCCACTGGGTCGACAAAGGCCTATTTCGCGCCATCCTGCCAGAACGCTACCACTATCAGATCCCAGTAATGCTGATCACCGCCAAAAGCAACAGCGCCTCACCACTAGCACTCGCGACCATTGCCGCGATTCGGCAGAGCCATAGCTGCTGAAGTAGCGGCGCTGTGCGGAATGCATGGCATCATAATTGCTGAACAATTACAGCTCAGCATAGCTGAGAGACTACCGCGCCTAAACATGGCTGAAATTGTATTACCTTTGCTAAATTATTTTTACCACCACTTTACCCTTAGCCCGCCCTTGCGCCAGATACTCAAGTGCTTCATTGGCTTGCGCCAGCGGAAACACTTTATCGATAACCGGTTGGATCTCGCCAGAGTCCAATAATTTGCCTATTGCCGTGAGTTGATCATGATCCGGTCGAATAAATAAGAATGAATAGTCGACATCACGCTTGTTCGCGATACGTTTTATGTTTCGGCTCATCAAACCAAAAACCCAAGTCATCAAGAAATTCAAGCGCCGAGTACGAGCAAAATCGGCGTCAAGCGGACCGACCAAGGATACAATTTTGCCGCCTGCTTTAAGAATTCCCACCGATTTCTCAATCATATCCCCCCGAATTGTGCCAAGCACTACGTCAAAATTAAACAGTACCTTCTCAAATTCGCGCTGGGTGTAGTCGATAACATCATCAGCCCCGAGCGCGCGAACCCACCCAACATTGCTTGAACTGGTAGTTGTCGCGACCTTCGCACCAAAGTGCTTTGCTAGTTGAATAGCAAAAGAGCCAATTCCTCCCGAACCTGCGGGAATGAAAACGCGTTGGTTTTCTGTCAGTGCGGCTCGCTCGTTTAATGCTTGCCACGAGGTAAGTCCGACCATCGGGATCGATGCTGCTTGCACGAAATCTAGCGATTTTGGCATCAGAGCCGCGGCACTTTCTGCAACAACCGTATATTCAGCGATAGTGCCAATCCCACTGTCAAAAGTACTGGCAAAAATTGCATCTCCTGGCGCAAAACGCGTCACGCCAGAGCCTACAGCCACAACAACACCAGCAACATCGCTGCCAATAACTGCCGGCAGTTGGAATTTCAAAATTGGCTTAAACATTCCACTCAAGATCATATTGTCGATAGGATTTAACCCAGCCGCGTGAACTTGCACCAGCAGTTCATGTTCTTGCAAGGTAACGGGCTTATTGACCTGTTGTAGACCAACATCTGGCGATTTTCCGTATTTTTTAAAGGTCAGCGCCTGCATCGTTTGCGTAGTCATGTGTTATCACTCCATACCCTATTTCGTATAATTGGGGCATTTATGGTAAAAAGTTAATTTATCCCAACAGCAGTGCGCGGAAGGGAAAGAGCAAATCGGCGTTCAGAACCAACGCAACAAGTTGCATTGAGACCAAGCACTAATCGACGAGGATTTCACACCGCAGCATCCTGGTTATCGAGCTGCAGACTTTTACGAATGCCTTTATCCAGAAAGGCCGCTGGAGTAAACCGACGCAAAAACTGCAGCTGTTTTGCGGTTTTGCCCGCGGTGTAGCGCAATTTTGGTTGACGTGCTTGAGCTGCATGAAGAACAACATCAGCGACTACATCTGGATGATCTCCTCCCTCCATTGCTCGACCAACTACTTGCAATAGCTTTGCTCGGATCTTGGCGTACTCGTCAAGCTGGGCATCTGGCTGCAGATTATTGGCTTCAAATTTTGTTTTGGTGAAAGCTGGCTCTACCACCGACACGCGGATCCCACGAGTTCGCAATTCATGATCTAACGCTTCAGAGTAACCGCCCACCGCGTGTTTACTGGCTGAATAAAGCGCCACATAGGGCATTGCGATTGAACCAAGGATTGAACCAATATTGATAATACGGCCACTGCCTTGGCGTCGCATCGCAGGCACGACGGCGCGGGTCATACGCACGATGCCGTGGAAATTTGTATCGAAAATCTGTTGCGCTTGCGTAATTGAACTTTCTTCCGCCGCAGCTGGTGCGACGCCAAAACCGGCATTGTTGACTAAAAGATCTATCTGCCCTTCCAAGCGAAGGAGCTCGTCGACCGCAGAAATCACCGAATGATCATCGGTCACATCCAGCGCAAGCATCGGATACGGCCGTTCAGCTGCTTGGCGCCCCTGCCGGCTTGTGCCATATACCCGATAACCTGCCGCTAAAAGTCTTAACGCCGTTGCTTCGCCGATCCCTGACGATGCTCCTGTCACAAGTGCAACTAATTTTTGGTTTTTCATTCGAATTCCCTCACTCAGTTAATTTTTACCCGGTCATTTAGCGCAAGTCAGTAATCGCTTTTTTGCCACTTCAAGCTTCTTGCTAGGCGTCATGGTTGATTGTTTCAATGAGGCAGCTATCAGCTCGCACTGTTGAACACACACTTATGATGACGATCATAATCTAAAATGTCAAACACTTTGATTATGACCATAATCAAAGTATACTCATGGCTGAGTTTAGGAGGAGAGCAGCTATGAAAGTGACCAAAGCCCAAGCAAAAGAAAACCGAGATCGAATAGTCGAAGTGGCATCGGTGTTATTTCGCGAGCGCGGTTTTGACGGTATAGGCGTGGCCGATTTGATGGCTGCAGCGGGATTAACTCATGGCGGGTTTTACAAACATTTTAAATCTAAAGCTGACTTAATGGCCGAAGCTACTGCCTGTAGCTTCAGTAAAACAGCCGAACAATCTTCTGAGCTTAATGTTACTGATTTTATTGAAAAATACTTATCGCGAGAGCATCGTGATATACCTGGCTACGGCTGCACTATGGCCGCACTGTCCGGCGATGCTGGGCGTCAACCAGAATCGGTCAAACAAACTTTTGCAATTGGCATCGAGAATATACTGACCGGTTTAGCGGCGAATAACAGTGCCCTGACGGACATCGAACAACAAGCTGCGCGGGCTGATCGGATCGCAGCAATTTCGCAATTAGTGGGCGCTGTCATGCTGTCACGCGCTTGTCCGAACGATTCGAGTTTGGCTGACGAAATTCTCGAAGTTTGTCGCAATAGGTTTATGGGCGGAGATAGCGAGCGTAACAAAAAAAATGACGATGAGAATTAAACCAATTTTGCGACTGCAAGTTGCGGAGTGTTTTTTGGAAACTATTGTTTTGAATCTAAATCCTTTGAGTCTGAATAAATGATGGCGCACATAACTCAACCCGACGACAAGGTGAATTACATCGCAGCATGGCTTACGAAACATCAAAAAGTGCCATTGATTGCTGACCCCACCAAGCACTTTCAGGGGTGAACATAGCTTGATGCTTAGGAACGATAAGTAAGGTTCGTTATCAACAAATCTTCGATATCGACGTTCATGGCCAATCCGCATTAGGCTTCTTCACAATACAAAACGCAGTCAGAGCAAACTCTGACTGCGTTTTCATGACAGCTTGTTCGGCGTTATTTATGAAAACTTAAGTCTGGTGTGCCTTTAAAGCAGCTCAGAATGTATGGAAAGCCATCAGTGATGTAATAGCCATAAGAACCGTTGTAAGTCATGCCGTTACATTCATCTAAGTCACCAAGACCCGCCACATACTCATAGTCATCGCGAAATTGACCATCATAACTGCCACCAGGACCAGCGGCGCCCGTCGGGCGAGTCCCGGATTTCAGACGATAGCTCGATGTGACTTTTTTAATCACATCATTCACCGCAACATAGGGCCCGTAGATCGGATAGCCATCCGCAGCAAATCCCACCACTGGTGACGATTGCACACCAGCTTCAGCGGCATAAAAGGCGTTGGGAGTACCATGGTAATGATAAGTGCCATCAGGTTGTGAATGGGCATTATGGCTATCGACTTCAAAGCCATTCGCTTTATGCATTGGGTCATAACGCCAAGGTGTCGCCATATCGTTGCAGCCAACTTTGCCATTACCGACGTTGTAGCAACCGGCCGCCAGAATATCGACCTTTACGCCGTTTAATAAAATCGCATTATCAACCTGCAAACTTAGCGGCGTCACCGCTGCGGCAGCTGCTGGTTGTCTTGGTATTTCATAATGGTCATCCTGAGCACTAACTTTGTTCGGGAAGCTATTGCCGCCATCATTAAAGTGATGGTTCGGAATTGCGTTGGTATGGAACTGGCACTTAGTGTCAGTGACTTCAATGGACAGCGAACCACTGAAATCAGTATTGTTGTGCACATCTTTGACCTGCGATTTATAACTCGCCGCATAATCCCCACAGTTAATACTGCGATTTACAAAAATCTTCCCAGTGATATCTGTGGGTTGGGTGGTGACACTGCGAATAGACTCGCCTGCGGCTTTTAAGCGACTGACCACTTGACTGTAGTCAGTCGATGATTGCAACAAATCAGTTTGTTCATTGATATCTTTTGATATATCAAAAAGTTGCTGACTACCATTTAGGTTCTGATGCAATTTATATTGCTGATCTCGGACTACCCACCCTTGCACGTCGGCACTTTCAAATTCGGAATAGTTTACTGTTCTTGCCGCTTGGCCATTTGGTTTTAACAAGGACACAAAGCTATAACTGTCATTGATCTGGCTCTGAGTGGCTCCTGTTAAAGTTGCGATGGTGGCAAACAAATCCGTAGTATTAATCAAAGCAGATTCGGTGGCGCCGGTGCGACTAACACCACTGCCTGCAACGATCATTGGGACGCGGATCCCGCCCTCGAATAAAGAGTTTTTCACATGATTGCTGCTAAACACTGAACTGTCGACGGCTTGAACTGGCGTGCCATTGTCGCCAATGAAGATGATCAGGGTATTTTCTCTAGTTTTTGCATCCATCGCATTGAGTAACCGTCCAATCTCGGTATCCATAGCTTCTACCGAGGCAAGGTAATAATCGCGAGGCCGTGCCGCGATGTCCTCAGCTGTGCCGCTTAAATCATCGCGTGCATGCAAATCTGTTGGTGGCAAGTGAAAGGGGGTATGCGGCGCTGCATAAGCCAACCATAAAAACCATGGCGCATTTTGCTGTTTGTTGATCCACTCAAGAGCCAGATTGGTGACCTTAGTGGTGTGGTATTCGGTGCTGTTACTGCTGATCCCTTGGGTGATCAACGTCCAGTTTGTATATGAAGGTAAAACACCAGTGATGTTACCGGCATAATAATCAACGCCGCTGTCATTCGGATGCGTGTTTGCTGGCGCTGTCCCGCCTAAGTGCCATTTGCCAATCACTGCATTTTGATAATCAGCACTGGCTGCCTGGTTTCGTAAATATCGTTGCAGCGTCATTGCTGAGCTATCCAACACTGCAGGCACAAAACTTATTCCACTATGCACACCATGTTTACCGGTAATTATGCTGCCGCGAGTGGTGGTGCATGCAGGGGTTGCCCAAAGGTTGTCAAACACAATTCCGCTACTGGCCAGTTTCTCCAGTTGTGGAGTTGACGCTTTGCGGGCTTTGTCGCCGTAAGCAGATAAACTAAAGGAATCTAAACCAAAATCGTCGGCAATTATCAGCAGAATATTGGGTTTGCTGCTAACCACAGGTATCGCAATTACCACGCTGGTTGCTGCGCTTTGAACTTGCTCTTGATTATTTTTGCCATCGGTATAGCTCACCCGTACATAGAGACTGGCGCCGACATCAGCAGCAGTGACGGTATAACTAGCGCCAACCGCATTGGCAATGGCTGTCGAATTACGAAACCATTGGTACTGAAAAACCCCTAAACCATCAGCATCTGCAAGGGTCGAATTGACACTCAATATCGAACCCTCTTGCGCCGCACCTTGGATCTGCACTGTTCCTGTCGGTGCAGCATTGACGCTTACCGGAGGTGTCGAAACTTCCTCAGTTTCTCCGCCGCCGCATGCACAAAGCGTCCACCCTAAAATTAGCGTAATCACGTATTTCATCATCCACCTCTTGTTCTTGTTCAAAGTTAGAAAAGTATAAAGATGGCTGTGTCAGGTTTCAGATGGGGCAAAGTAAAGGGCTGGTAAATTCCTAAATTGAATACATTCAGAGTGATTACACTGTTTATCACAACAATTTGCGATCAGCGGAATGGCGATTGGACAGACTGATGGTGCTGAAGACTGGTAGTTTTATCTCAAGATCCAACGGTAAATAACGCCCCAAAAGGGGCTTTGAATCGAAAACATCAAACCAATTTATATTTGAGGAAGAACAAGCCTAAATGTCATACGCCGCTGGCAGCCCTCAATAGTTGCCTAGCTAATAGTTACTTAGCTAATAGTTACTTAGGAAATAGCTACTTCGCCAAAACAACTTAGCGAATAGCTAAGTTGTTCTTACTTGCTTGCGTTTCAATAAAGTTCGCACTAACCAATACAGGGTTGTTACTAGCACCAGCAGCACCGGAATAACCAAGATTGGCAGACCCAGTAATGTCGCTTTTCGCACAATCGCTGGGAAGACTTGCATTTGGCCAGTGAAAAATGAGCCTGTGGCGATGAGCATGGCAAAACACATCCGCCACAAGTGACGAACAATCCGCTGCGCGCCGACAATCTGCCCGGCGTGAATGAGTCGCAAGTCTAACGCGGCACAGATTAAGCTAATGCTACCGAACACCAATAAGGTCTGCGGTGGGCTATTTTTGGTGATTAAGCTGTAAGGATCTGCCAAAAAATTGAACCAAAGGCTAAGCGCGTAAAACCCGAGCACCACAGCCGCCAGCGCAATGCCAACTAATAGCGCATAACTCTGCTGCACACTGCGCTTCACCACCAACCACGAGGTCACCACCAAGTATGCGGTAAACAACGCGGCCACACCGGTAACATGGTCAATGCGTAAGAACAACGAAACGATGGCGGCACTGCCGGTCATGATTAACATCGAGATAGTAAACACTGTCCCGGATTTGCGGTGCAATGGGGAGCCTTTCCCTGCAATCATCGCGATTGCGCCAGAGCAAATGGCCAATAAGCCGGCAATAATATGGATCCAAGTCATAAGTCCTCTGCGCAAATTGCGAGTTGTTGTGTACTGATGGCGGACAGCATAAGGTAAATGGGCAATTTTGCGTTGATGCGATGGCTGAATGACGGATTGGCTATACTTGATGACGTTATGCGCGGATAAACGGCGGAGTTTATGTTTGGGTCTGGTGTTTGGGGTCAGCCATACTATTTCGACGTCAGGCTATTTCGAAAGTGCCAACGACTAGGGTTATCATTCCCTAGTCATAATTTGGCGCATTTACGTGTTTGGTCTTCTTATAACGTGATTGGCACCTATCACGGCGTCGATCATCACTGACGGCACTGCCAGCGCCGCAATAACGGTGTAAGCTATTGGCATCCCATGAGAAATGTTCTCGATAAAATTCAGTATCTAATGTAGAGCGACTTAACCTATGCGCCATCGCGAGCCGCCCGTTTTATTTTTCACAACACCAGCAATATTTAGCTGGCCTCGCCTACGGGTTGTGCTCCTAGCAAGCACAATATTAAGCCTGTTGTGGTTACCGATTTTTCAATCCAGCTGGTTCTTACCGCCGACCCGAGTGTTATTTGTTGGGCTTGTGCAATTACTGGCGTTCGGCATCCTCGAACGCTGGCCAAGAAGATTGCCGAGCTGGATGGCGCGGTGGGTACTTCAAGTGGCCGCAGTAGCGATAGTAACGCCTTTTGCCGCGGTGCTTATTTATTCAATCACCACCTGGTCTCATCCCGAAGTGTGGACAACCGATGCGAAAAAAATGTTTGGGTTTGCGACCTTGCTGGCCGCGGGATTATTAGTGTCGCCGTGGATTGCTATGTCGGCGTTGTATCGTCATATCAACGGCCAAGCCCAGCGTCAGGCGTTATCCTTCGAGCTTGAGCGCAGCGAATTTGCCAGAGACGCTTTGGATTCGCGATTGCGCTTATTGCAAGCGCAGGTAGAGCCGCATTTTTTATTCAACACCTTGGCCAACGTGCGTGAGTTGGTCGATTCTGGCTCCTCACAAGCATCGACAGTACTGAATAGTTTGATCACCTATTTACGCGCCGCCGTGCCAAATTTGCACAACAATGTCACCACCCTTGGTCAGGAGCTAGACTTGGTTCGGGCTTATCTTGAATTAATGCATATGCGCATGCCCGACCGGCTGCAGTTTACTATTGCAGCAGAAGATGCAGCATTAGCAGTGCATTGCCCGCCGATGACCCTATTGACGCTGGTAGAAAACGCCATCCGCCATGGCATAGACCCTAGCGAAGAAGGCGGTCAAATTGCCGTGACCGTGCGCATTCAAGATGGTCGCTGCCTCGCCCAAGTCCAAGACACCGGCGTTGGCCTGAGCGCACAGCAAGCAAGTGCCGGTTTAGGTACTGGTTTAGCCAATCTGCGCGAACGGTTACAGCTGATTTTTGCTGAGCAAGCCCAACTGAGTTTGCAGGCGCTGGAACCCCATGGCTTTTGTGTGAACATCAGTATTCCAGCGCAGTGGCCAGATAAAACCTCTAGCAAGCATTTCGGAGATTAACATGACTTCAAGCCAACCGACTGCCTTAATCGCCGACGATGAACCCCTGCTGCGCAGTGCTTTAACGCGACTGCTGACCGCCGCATGGCCAGAATTAAATATTGTTGCCGAAGCGCGTAATGGCCGTGAAGCGCTGGAACTGTTTCAAACCTTTACACCCACAGTATGTTTTTTAGATATTCATATGCCAGGGATGACCGGCATTGAAGTTGCGCGCCAAATTGGTCGACAAGCACACTTTGTATTTGTCACCGCCTATAGCGAATATGCGGTAGAAGCTTTTGCCCAAGGCGCTTTGGATTATTTAGTTAAACCGGTAGTTCCGGAGCGTCTTGCTGAAACCGTATCGCGGCTGCGTGAGCGCTTAGGCGCGAAGCAAGAAACCCCCGACATCGAGACTTTATTGGATAAACTGGAAGCGCGCTTACAAAAAAAAGCCGCGCCAGAGCCTTTACGCTGGATCAAAGCATCCATTGGCCAGTCAGTACGGATGATTTCGGTAGAAGACATTGATTTCTTGCGCTCAGACGAGAAATACACGCTGGTCGGTTGGCGCGATCACGAAGGTAAAGCCGCTGAAGCACTCATCCGCACGCCATTAAAAGAGTTATTAGCCCAGCTCGACGACAACCTCTTTGTGCAAATCCACCGCTCGGTCGTGGTCAATCTGGACAGGATAAGTCACGTCATCCGCGGCGACAACGAAACTGCCACCGTCTTTTTAAAAGGCCGCAGCGATAACCTGCCAGTAAGCCGCAGTTACTTGCACCACTTTAAGCAGATGTGAGTGTCGCGAGTAGGGTTTAAAACTCGCTAACCATATGAGGTAATTGCTTAATTTTTTTGGGATTTTCCCTTAACTTACATTAGCATGTAAATTACAGTGTATTAACTGCTCGTTGTTGGCCTTTGGTGATTATACAAACAACTCGGAGCATGGCCATTCGTAAACAAGGATAGTAACGGATGATAAAAACGGCTTTTGTCGCAGCTATTACAGCACTTTTTACTTTTACTGCCCCAGCCAATGCCCAGTTTACTTTGACGCCAAAAGAGAATGTGGACATTGGTTTGTATCTGGGGAGCCAAATCTGGCAAAGTGAACCCAGTGGTATTTTTGGTGAAGAAAATGCCCTAGTTGATTTTAATTTAACTAGAGAGCAGCAAATCAATTACTTAATTGACGTTAAGCACCCTTATTATGTTTTCCCTAACGCTCGTATTTCTACAACTTCACTAAGTTCGACGGGCCAAACAACGTTATCGCAGAAGTTTAACTTCAATGATAAAACCTTTCAGATTGGACAGGCAGTTAATGCCTATTCGAACCTGAGTTACATCGATTACACCTTGTATTATGAATTGTTTAATGACGAACATGCGTCCGTGGCACTGGGCTTTTCCGCGAGAGATTTAAACGGTGATTTCACTGTAACTGGAGATAAATACGTGTGTCAGGTTCCTGATCCTACCCCTGATGATCCTTGTATAGATCAAGGCGGAAATTCTTCGTTTGCCAGCGGTAAAATAAAAACTGACGGAATTCACCCGATGTTGTATTTCGCCAGCAACATTCGCTTGCCATTAACTCATCTAAGTGTATTTGCCCAAGCTGATGTGCTGTTACTAGATAACCAAACACTTTCTGACTATCAAATTGGTTTAAGTTACGATTTCATGAAAAGCAAATGGGTGGATTTAAATGTGAACCTTGGCTATCGAGTGGTGAGAGTGGAATTGGAAGATTTAAACAGTTT
>JACCDH010566006.1_pt1 | contig 11165 bp, 10 predicted proteins | sample 7442481 | NCBI WGS metagenome assembly JACCDH01 (sample SAMN15323433, study PRJNA562643) | freshwater metagenome | isolation source: river surface water | place: USA:Blue River Watershed | collected 2017-08-15 | reverse complement strand
TGTGGAGGCTACTGGATTCGAACCAGTGACCCTCTGCTTGTAAGGCAGATGCTCTGAACCAGCTGAGCTAAGCCTCCTTTGGGGACTGCAAATATAGAAGGTCTGGGCAATTCTTCAAAAAAAATCTAAAATTTAATTTTTTAGCTCAAAACCTAGCCTACCACTTACATGTTGAAAAAAGCAAAAAACTGATAAATAAGGCTTTACGTATTTTTTAAAAGATATTTTTTAGGCTTATCCACATTTGCTTGTATATTCGTTAAACCAAAATCACGATCATGGCTGCAGTAAATATTCCACGTCTCGACCTGAACGATTACATCTACGGTACTCCCGAACAAAAGAAAAAATTTTCTGACGATTTGGGTAATGCCTATCAAGAAACCGGCTTTGTTACCATTGCCAACCACGGCATGACTCCCGAATTAATTAATGAACTTTATACAGAGGTCAAAAACTTTTTCGAACTGCCCGAGGCGGTAAAAATGAAGTATGAAATTCCGGAACTTGCTGGCCAGCGTGGTTACACTAGTAAGGGAAAAGAGAAGGCAAAGGATTCAAAAACGCCTGATCTGAAAGAATTTTGGCAACGTGGGCAAACGGTTACCGATAACGATCCGGTAAAAAACGAATACCCAGACAATTGTGTGGTGGCAGAAGCTCCACGCTTCAATACCATTACACAAGAAGTTTACGAGCGATTGGAAGCCTCTGGCAAACACTTATTGCAAGCTATTGCAGATTATTTGGGTTTACCTACCACCTATTTTGACGACAAAGTGCACAATGGAAACTCAATTTTGAGAGCCATCCATTATTTCCCTATCGAAGATCCGGATAGCATTCCTGCAGATGCCGTTCGTGCAGGTGCACACGAAGATATTAATTTAATTACCCTACTAATCGGAGCCAGTGCCGATGGCCTGGAAGTACTAACCCGCGATGGCGAATGGTTTCCGGTTAAGGCTCATGGCGAAGACATTGTAGTAAACGTAGGCGATATGTTGCAGCGTTTAACCAATAATAAGCTGAAATCAACTACCCATCGCGTAGTCAATCCGCCTAGAGAATTGATGAAAACTTCGCGTTTTTCGGTGCCGTTTTTCTTGCATCCCAAATCAGAAATGGATTTGAGCTGTTTGGCGTCTTGTATTGATGCTGATAACCCAAAAGCATACAGTGATATAACCGCCGGTGAATACCTGGATGAGCGCTTAAAAGAAATTGGATTGAAGAAATAAGTTGAAATTTGATGAAAAGTTTAACCCGGTTTGCACACAGCAGGCCGGGTTTTATTTTTTCATAGCTACCTGAATACTTTGCAAGAGTTCATTGGCATGCTGGCTACCAATAATGTACACAAAACCATCCTTATCGTGTAAGTGTACGGCATCTTTACCCCCGGCATAAAAACGGATGGTGCCGTTCTTGTGTAAATTGTAAACCGGATTATTGATAAAGAATTTACTGTAAGGCTGTCTTTCAGCTTTTACAATGCTGTTAAGATCAATTTTTACCAGTTTGGTTGTCCACAACCCATCTAAAATCACCGATTTGTTTTTAACGGTAGTCCGGAAATGCATCAAAAACATCATGATTACCGAAATAATCAGGATGCCGAAACCAACCACCAGGAAAAGTTCTGCATTGTCGTCATTTTCAGAAAAATAATAGGCGGCAAAACAAAACAAGGCCATCACCATCCGGATGCTGATCCGGTTATAATCTCTGCCTAAATACTGTTTTTCAACAAAGCTAATTTCAGATTCCATGTTCATGAACTTCTTCGAATATAACTACTTTTTTAGTGTTTGCGCTAATTTTATAGCGCTCGTCAATGCGCAAATCCTGAACCCACACAATATCGCCGTTGGCATTTTCTAAAACACCAATGTATTGCTTTTGGCTCAATGGTATTTTTTGCTCAGTAAATAAATCACTCAATTTTTTCTTGCCCTTCATGCCAAAGGGCTGAAAAGCGTCGCCCAAATTCCAACTTCGCAGGGTTAAGGGATAACTGAGCAAATCCGCATCCAATTGTGCTTTACCCGGATGTTTATCCAGCTTAAATTCGGCTAAAGGCAATACAGTCATTGCGAAAACCCTGTTGTTCCACTTGAATTGCTTGGTCTCAGCATCAATTTTTACACAAGACTCCTGCTCTTTCTTCAAAGACGATAAGAGTAGGCGCCCACGATCTAGCAAGAGCTGATGACTGGCCGATTCAAAAACCTTACCCGGCTGACCATGCCAAGACTCTACCAAATTAGACAAAACGGCTTCAGTAAATCCATATTCTCTAAACAACTCAAATAGTAAGGTGTTTACAGGCTTTAGTTGTTGTAAAGCGGCTAAATCAATCTCAATGGTGTCTGAGCTTGTATTTTGGAATAAATTTTTGCGTAGTTCTTCCACCTTGAGGTGCAATAATTCCTCCAAATCGGCCAACCTACGCCGATTCAATTCGAAAGTTTCTTCCAATGCCGGATTGAGTTCTTTGAGTTTCGGAATCACTTCCAGGCGAATTTTATTACGGGCATATTTGGCTGATTCATTCGAACTATCGTCGCGGTAGCTCATTTGCAAGTGTTCAACCAACTGATCGATTTCTGCTCGTTTAAGAAATAGCAAAGGCCGAATTAAGCGCCCCCTTTTGGGCAAAATACCATGCAGTCCGCTAATTCCTGTACCCCTAGTCAAGTTTAGCAAAATGGTTTCGATACTGTCGTTTTGGTGATGAGCCAAGGCAATGTAATCGAAATTTTGCTCCGCCCGGAGTTCTTCTAACCAGTGATAACGCAGGTTTCTGGCCGCCATTTGCACGGAAATTTTATTCGTTTTGGCATACGTTGCGGTATCAAAACGGTTTAAAAAAAAGGGAACGTCCAGGTTGGCAGCCAAATCGCGGCAAAATGCTTCGTCTCCGTCCGATTCTTCGGCACGTAGCTTAAAATTAACATGCGCTATGGCAAACGAATAGCCAGATGCCTTGAAGAGTTGAGCCATTAACACCGAATCGCGACCACCACTTACGGCCAACAAAACACGATCATGGGGTGCAAAAAGCAAGTTTTGATCAATAAAATCAACGAATTGAGCTGAAGGCAACATCAACCAAATTTATTTATTAAAATCCTTAGCCAAAAACCTAATTTTGCGTAGTGAAGAAACTACTCCTCATTTTCACGTTTATTTCGGTTGCGCTAGCCAGTATGGCTCAGCAAATCAATCGGGTACAATTGGTTTCCTCGCAGAAAGTAATCGGCATGCCCAATGTAGATTTACTCAAAGTAGTCAGACCGGTTTTTTCACAAGACAATTCAACGCTTTCTGCCGATAGTGCTTACTTCAATCAGGCCCAAAACACCTTTGATGCCTTTGGCAATGTAGTTATTACCCAAAGTAACGGAACCGTTGTGTATTCTGATTTGTTGAATTACAACGGAAACACCAAAATCGCCATTCTTACCAACAGAGTTCGGTTAGTTGACGGCGATGCCACGCTGAGCACCGAATACATGACCTACAACATGGGTACTCGGGTAGGCACCTATACCGGTGGCGGTAAAATTGTAAACGGCAAGAATACGCTAACCAGTAAAAACGGTTTTTATTTTGCCGCTTCGCGTGATGCCTATTTCCGCTACGATGTACTGGTAACCACTCCCGATGCTTTGATTAAATCGGATACTTTACGTTACAACTCCGGATCAAAAATTGCCTATTTCTATGGTCCAACGAATATTTACGGAAAAGACGATACCCTGTACACCGAAAATGGCGATTACAACACGTTATACGATCAGGCCAGATTTGGCAAGAATAACCTCTACACCCAAGGCAGCAAATCACTAACCGGCGATAGCTTGTTTTACGATCGTAAAAAGGGCTATGGTAGAGCCGTTAAAAACATCACGTTTATCGATACAGCTGAAAAAATTACGCTAAAGGGCAATTTAGGTATTTATAAAAAGGCAGATGAAAGCACCTTGGTAACGCAAAATGCCTACGTTATTCTAACCACCGAAACCGATTCGACCAAGGTAGACTCAATCTGGATTACAGCCGACACCTTGTACAGCAAGGTTGTATTGGCGAGCAAAGTGAGTGCAACCAAATTATCTGGAATTGCGGTTGAGGGTAAGAAGCCTGCATCGGTACAAGAACAGCAAAAGCTACCCGAAAAAAAACCGGCTACCGTTTTAATTCCAGCTACGAAGGTTGATGAACCTAAATCCCGAAAGGATTCAAAAAAGGACAAGAAAACTGCGCTAAATACAAAGGGAGATCTGAGTGTGGCTGTACTTCCGGCAGATAGTACGGCATCTACTGATACGGTAAAAGCCCGAACGCTATCTGCATTTCACAAGGTAAAAATTTACAAATCTGATTTACAGGCTAAAGCCGATTCCTTGTTTTTCAGTTATAGTGATTCCATCATGCGCTGCTACCAGGATCCGATGATCTGGACGCAGGGTTCGCAACTAAATTCAGATACTTTATACCTGCAGCTTCAAAATAAAAAATTACACAAAATGCTTCTGGACAATAAGGGATTTATTGTAAGCACAGAAGGAGATTCCATTCGTTTTAACCAGGTAAAAGGCAAGCAGATGACTGGTTATTTTAAGGAGAATAAACTCCGTGAATTGGCGGTGGATGGCAACGCCGAGAGTGTTTATTTTGCTAAGGAATACAGTACATATACCGGAATGAATCGTTCGTTAAGTAGCAGGATTAAGCTAAAGTTCGGGAATAATGAATTGGACGACATTTATTTTCTAGCCAAACCCGAAATGACCTACCTGCCCATTGAAGAGGTTACAGATGATAAAAGCATTTTGGAGGGATTTATTTGGAAACCGAAAGATAGACCAATTAGCAAAGAGGCTATCATTCCTAGTTTAGCTAAACCCAAAAAGATTGAGACGAAAACAGAAGCTAAGAAGGTAAGCCCCGCTCCCATTAAAAAGTCTGGGAAAAAGAAGTTTTAGATTTTATACTTCAAAAAGTTGATCAATTGATCCATGGCTTTGGCTCGGTGTGAAATCCGATTTTTTTCCTCCTGATCCATTTCTGCAAACGTGATCTCGTATCCATCAGGAATAAAAATAGGGTCGTAGCCAAATCCTCCTCCTCCATAAGGAGCAAGTGTAATTTTTCCGGTTACTTTTCCTTCAAACACGTGCTCTTCACCATCCCAGATTAATGAAATTACTGAAACAAAACTAGCGCTACGCTGTTGCTTATTAGACATTTTGCTTAAAACGAGTTCTAGATTTACCTTGGGGTCACGCTGACCGGAATAGCGGGCAGAATAAATCCCGGGCTCTCCATTCAAGGCTTCAACCACCAGGCCCGAATCGTCGGCAAAGCAATTCATACCGTAGTTTGCATACACATACCGGCTTTTAATACCCGCATTTTCCACAAAGGTGCTGCCTATTTCTTCAATATCTTCTGAACAGCCAATATCGGTTAAGCTTTTTAAACGCAGACCCGCACCAATCATGGCTGCAACTTCCTCTAGCTTATGGTTATTGTGGGTGGCAAAAACTAAATCCAGATCCATTTTAAAAATTCTTCATCACGCTCCAAAACGCAAGTTTTTTGTGTTGACTCTGCTGAAATTCGATCAAGCTAAAAGAAGCTAAAATTTTTACATCGTCCTGTATGCTTACTTCATTAGAAGGAAGTTCAGGCAAACCCAATTGCTGCGGAGCAATACCAAACAGACATAACTTGCTACAGCTAAAAAATTGCTTTAATTGCCCAAAATCAGTTTTCGGGAAGCGGTTTAGATTTAAAATCGCCACATCCTTGAGTTCCATCCCTTTTGCTGCCAAAATTTTAATGAGTATTTCCAAATTTTCCTCCTGCAAGTGAGTTTGGCCCGGCTCGTTAACCAAAATCAGAAAAAAACGATTGTTCTCACCCACATAATCAAACTGTAAAGTTTCTGCAGCGCCTTCAACCACTTCTGTTTGTACAGCGGAAGAGCTTTTCGACTGAACCCTATAAAGTTCTTCGTCAAAAAGCAACGATAGGGCTTTGGGATCTCTAATTAACCAGTCAGACATGATAGACAAATGTATAAAAAGCAAATTGTTAAAAAGAGTTAAATCCTAGTAGACTCTACCCTTAACGTTTATTTTAGCCTTATTGAACTAATCTTGAACTTAATTTAGATATTTTAGCTCATCTGGCTGAATAATCCATTATATCTGATAATTTTGTGCATGATTCAGTTTGTCAATCCGAATAAAATGAAAAGAGTTTTTGGAATAGTTGCATTAGTGTTGGTTTTAAGTCTACAGCTTGCTAAGGCACAAAAAATAGGCTTAGATAAAGTGGCCGCAGTGGTGGGTGGATCCATTATTTTGCAATCGGACATTGAAATGCAATATGCCCAATACCTTGCTCAAGGAAATCCTCCGAATGAGCAGATCAAGTGCTATTTCTTACAGCAATTACTTACCCAAAAACTACTTTCGCAGCAAGCTGCTATCGACTCGGTAACCGTGGAAGACAGTCAGGTGGATGATGAAATTGATCGACGCATGCGGACGATGATTAGCCGTGCCGGCGGACAAGAACGCCTAGAACAGTTTCTTAATCGTTCGGTAATTCAATACAAGGATGAGATTAGACCAGACATTCGTGAGCAGCTAATCGCCAATAAAATGCAGGGAACAATTTCCGAGAAGGTGGCTATTACACCTTTGGAAGTACGTCAATACTTTGATAAGATTCCTAAAGATAGCCTACCCTACTTTAATACTGAAGTTGAAATTGGGGAGATTTCGCTCTATCCAAAGTTAACCAAACAGGAAAAAGAATACTACCGCGATAAAGCTGAAGCACTTAGATTGAGAATTAAAATGGGTGAAGATTTTACCACACTGGCACGCCTTTATTCTCAAGATCCCGGCTCTGCTGCTGAAGGTGGAGACCTAGGTTTCATGGACAGAACCATGCTGGTAAAAGAATTTGCCGCACAGGCTTTTAAACTAAAGCCCGGAGAGCTATCGCAAGTATTTGAAACCGAATATGGCTTCCACGTTTTACAAGTTGTAGAGCGAAGAGGAGAACAGGTGAGGGCCAGACATATTTTAATTAAGATTGAGCCAACTACTGCAAGCATGGAACGCACCAAAGCAAAGGCCGACAGTGTTTACCAATCTGTGATAGATAAGAAGATCACATTTTCAGGAGCCGCATCGCTTTACTCAGACAATAACGACACTAAATTTAACGGTGGCATGATGTTAAATGCCGAAAATGTACAGAGCAGAACTACGTATATACCTACAGATAAATTAGATCCAAGCATATTCTTGACCATTGATACCATGCAAGTGGGAAGCTATTCAAAACCAGCAGCATTTTCTACCCAAGATGGAAAACAAGGCTACCGATTTCTATACCTCAAATCGAAAACAGGGCCACACAAAGCTAATTTAGACCAGGATTATCCAAAGATTAAAGAAGTGGCCTACGAAGATAAAGTAAGTTTAGTGATTAGTCAGTGGTTCGAAAAACGTAGAAAAACAACGTATATCAAAATCGACGAGGCGTATAAATCGTGTAAAGAACTTGCCGATTGGGAAACCAAAAGCAATTAAATTTGCTTGGTTTAAGGTCTTTTTTTAACTGGAATATCTTTTAATAAATTCGTCTTAAACTCGTCTGAATAGGCCCCATACGCATCAATTATCACCCCTTTGAGTCCATCATTGCTTTCAACGGCATACACCACCTCATTGTACATCGGGTCACTAATACCTTCAAAGCGATAAACCTCAGTTATTAGGAGTTCTCTTGTTTGGTAATAACAGTTTCTAGCTGTACAGAATAAACCCTTATCCTTAATCTGGAAGTCGTAAGTATATCCACGTTTATTAAGTGCATTTACTGCTTCACTCAATGTCTCATATTTTTTAGGCGATAGACTCATGACTTCGCTTGATTTTTTTTACATTTAAAATCAATTTATCACCAACATGAACGCCATTTTAACACGCATTGTTTTAGCACTCTGTTTAATTTTTGTACCAATAAGCCTTATTCGGGCTCAAGAAACAAAATATGTGATGGTTATACACGGAGGTGCGGGAACTATTTTGCAATCTCAAATGACCGCTGAACGCGAAGTGGCCTATAAAACCAAATTAACAGAAGCGCTGAACGCCGGCTATCAATTACTTAAATCCGGTAAGCCAAGTTTAGATGCCGTTGAGGCTGCAGTACGAATACTGGAAGATTCTCCACTATTTAATGCAGGTAAGGGTGCCGTTTTTACTCATGATGGGAAAAATGAACTGGATGCAGCGATCATGGATGGTACCACATTGAGAGCTGGATCAATTGCCGGAGTAACAACCATTAAAAATCCAATTAGTGCCGCTAGAGCAGTAATGGAAAAATCGGAACACGTAATGATGGTTGGCCCCGGTGCAGAGAAATTTGCCAAAGAAGCCGGACTGGAAATTGTAGACCCTTCCTACTTTAGAACACAAAGTCGTTGGGATGCTTTACAAAAAGCAATCAAAGAGGATTCGCTCAAAGCAGCAGCAGAAAAAAGCAACAGAAAAGGGCAGTTATTCGGAATCCAAAATAAAGACAATAAGTTCGGAACTGTAGGTGCAGTTGCACTAGACCAAAAAGGAAATTTAGCAGCTGCTACTTCAACAGGAGGAATGACCAATAAAAAATATGGTCGTGTGGGCGATGCACCGTTGATTGGTGTTGGCACCTATGCCAATGATATAGTTGGTGTATCTTGTACCGGTTGGGGCGAGTTTTTTATCCGCAATGTGGTAGCTCATGAAGTGGCTGCATTAATGGCTTACAAAGGCCTGTCTGTTGAAGCGGCTACCCAGGAACTGATTTTTAAGAAAGTTCCGGCTTTGGGAGGTGATGGCGGACTTATTGCTCTAGATAAAAATGGACGTATGGCCATGCCCTTCAACACCGAAGGAATGTATAGAGGTGCTGTAACTCAAGATGGCAAGATTGAAGTGTATATTTATAAAAACTAAACCCTTTACATCCAACACCATCTAACTACTACATAATCACTGAATCAATTTAACTAACTTACTAATTAGACAACTCATGCGTTTCCTCCGATTAACCCTCATAACCTTAGTTTTTACAGGCTTATACAACCTGGCTCATGGCCAAGAATTCATAAAAGACAATCAAGGCAGGGTAATGATGATTCAGAAGTACACCGATGTACAAGGAACTCCCTTCTTATCAGACAATTGGACCAAAGCAATCGTTCGACTGAAAGCAAATGGCAATTTTAGCAATATGCAGGTAAAATATGACCTTGTTGAGGATCAATTACTTTTCAGAGATGCGAAATCGGATCAACCCATGGAGTTTATTGATCAGGTACTTGAGTTTAAATTGGTAGCAGACGATGGTAGCTCAACGGTTTATAAAAAAGGATTTAAAGCTAGTGATGGAAATACCAGCAATAACTTCTATCAGGTTTTATACGATGGAGGTACGCAACTGTTGAAGAGAAAAGTAAAAAAGGTAATCGAAGACCGCCCTTACAACTCTGCAGTAACCGTTAAAACGTTTAATGAAGTTGAGACCTATTATATTGCTAAGGCCAATGAGCCTCTAAAAATCAAAAAGGACAAAAAGCAAATTTTAACCGCTCTGGCTGATCATGCTGCAGAATTGGAAAAATACTTCCAAGAAAACAAATTGAATGTTAAGGATGATGAAGATTTGATTAAGCTAATCGCTTATTACAACACGCTTTAAGTCGAGGTTAACCTTAATAAATTAGGCTTTCGTCCAGGTAGTACCTTCTTTACTATCTTTCAACTGAATTCCAAGGCTATCTAAAGCCATCCGAATTTTATCGGAAGTGGCATAATCCTGATTTTGCTTCGCTTCAGTACGAATCTGAATTAATAAGTCCATCAAACCACCTAAATTATTGCTTTGCTGATCGTCGTAATTCAATCCCAACACCTCAAAAACAAATGAATTAACCAGCTGCACGAGCGCATCAATATCCTCTTGTTTCAATTTAAGCTTGCCATCGTAAACCGAATTGATAATTCGAACGGCCTCAAACAACTCGGCAATGAGTACCGGACTATTGAAATCATCGTTCATAGCCGCATAAGCCCGCTCTTTTAGCGCAGCAATATCAACTTCCGAAACAGCACTAGGTTTGAGCTTATCCAATAAAGCAACCGCATTCATCAAACGTTTAAAACCTTTATCCGAAGCTTCCAGCGCTTCATGAGAGAAATCCAAATTACTGCGGTAATGTTCTTGAAGCATAAAGAAACGGACCGTCATTGGCGAATAGGCCCGATTCAGCAAGGGATGATTACCAGTAAATAATTCTCCCGGAAGAAAGCCATTACCGGCACTCTTAGACATGCGAGTTCCGTTTACGGTAAGCATATTGGTGTGCATCCAATAATTGGCTGGCTGACTATGATTGCATGCTTGCGATTGTGCGATCTCATTGGTATGGTGCGTAGCAGCCAAATCCATTCCACCACCATGAATATCAAAGGTATCACCGAGGTATTTTTTACTCATGGCTGAGCACTCAATATGCCAACCCGGGAATCCCCAACCCCAAGGTGATGGCCAACGCATCAGGTGCTCAGGCTTGGCTTTAATCCAAAGTGCGAAGTCCAAACGGCCTTTTTTCTCATCCTGACCTCCCAATTCACGGGTATTGGCGAGCATTTCTTCAAGCTGACGATTGGTCAGTATGGTATAGTTATTGGCTTCGGCATATTTTTCTACGTCGAAGTAAACCGTTCCATTTACCTCGTAAGCAAAACCTGAATCCAGAATCTGTTGCACCATTTCAATCTGCTCGGTAATGTGTCCGGTGGCGGTAGGCTCGATACTGGGTGGCAAGGTATTCAGTAATCGCATCACATCGTGAAAACCCAGCGTATATTTCTGCACGATCTCCATTGGCTCTAATTGCTCCAATTTGGCCTTCTTAGTGAATTTATCATCCCCTTCATCACGATCGCCCTCCAAATGTCCGGCATCGGTGATGTTACGCACATAGCGAACTTTATAGCCCAGATGTTGTAAATAGCGGTAAATTAAATCGAAGGATACAAAGGTGCGGCAATTGCCCAAATGTACATCACTATACA
>JACCDH011575005.1_pt1 | contig 11166 bp, 10 predicted proteins | sample 7442481 | NCBI WGS metagenome assembly JACCDH01 (sample SAMN15323433, study PRJNA562643) | freshwater metagenome | isolation source: river surface water | place: USA:Blue River Watershed | collected 2017-08-15 | reverse complement strand
TGAGCATCACCGAATCCCAAGCCCGCGAAGAAATTTGCCGCGTAGGCCGCAGCCTGTTCGAGCGCGGCTACGTGCACGCCACGGCGGGCAACATCAGCGTGCGGCTGGATGACGGTTTTTTGATCACGCCCACCGACGCGTGCCTGGGCTTTCTGGACCCGGCGCGTCTGGCCAAGCTGGACCTGCAAGGCCAGCAACTCAGCGGCGACAAGGGCAGCAAAACCATCGCCTTGCACCGCCAAATTTACGCCGCCGCCTGCGAGCAGGACGCCAACACCCGCTGCGTGATCCACACGCACAGCACGCACTGCGTGGCACTCAGCTTGAACGCCCACGGGCCTGAGTTGCTGCCGCCGATCACGCCTTACTTTGTGATGAAAGTGGGTCACGTGCCGCTGGTGCGTTACCACCGCCCGGGCAGCCCGGACGCGGCCAAGGAAGTGGCCGCGCTGATCCGCAGCCACGCTGCGCAAGGCACGCCCATCCGCGCCGTGATGCTGCCGCGTCTGGGGCCCAATGTCTGGCACGACAGCCCTGCGGCGGCCATGGCCACGCTCGAAGAGCTGGAAGAAACCGCACGACTCCTGCTGCTGCAACCCCACACCCCCCCGCTGAACGCCAGCGATCTGGACGAGTTGCGCCAGACTTTTGGTGCGAGGTGGTGATGTCCTTGCACATGGCCAAACGTGGCCGGCCTGCGCATCGCTTCTCATGCTGGCCTCGCACTGATTTGTCATCCTGGCCTGCCCCTCACTTGCCATCCCGGCTTCACCGTCATTTGTCATCCCGGCCTCCTCATCATTTGTCATCCCGGCCTCCCCATCATTTGTCATCCCGGCCTCCGAGCCGGGATCCAGCATTTGCCGCTACACATGGACCCCGGATCAAGTCCGGGGTGACACTTGCTGCGTGCGGGGTGGAATTTGCTGCGCGCAGGATGACACCTGCAGCATCCCGAGCGAGCGCTGCACTCCTTGAAATACCTTCCTGCTGAAAGAAAACACATGCCCCGTTTTGCCGCCAACCTCTCGATGATGTACCCCGACCTGCCGTTTCTGGACCGCTTTGAAGCAGCGGCCAAAGACGGTTTCAAGGCGGTGGAGTATTTGTTCCCGTATGCCTTTCCCACGCAAGAGCTGGCAGCTCGTTTGAAGGCCAATGGCTTGCAGCAGGTGCTGTTCAACACGCCTTCAGGCGGCGCAGAGACAGACGGCTTTGCCAAGGCTTGGGAATCGGGTAGCCGTGGCACCGCCAGCGTGCCCGGACGCGAGGCCGAGTTCCGCACCGGCTTTGCACAAGCCTTGGTCTATGCCGAGGCCTTGAACTGCCCACGCATCCACGCCATGGTCGGCTTGCGTGCCGAAGGTGCGAGTGCCGATGCGGCCGATGCCACTTTGGTCAGCAACTTGCAATGGGCCGCTCTTGAGGCAGCCAAGGCTGGGCGCGATGTGCTGATCGAGCCGATCAACACGCGCAGCGTGCCGGGCTTTCACCTCAACCGCCAAGACCACGCGCACCGCATCGTGCAGGCCGTGGGCGCCCCCAACGTGAAGGTGCAGATGGACCTGTTCCACTGCCAGATCGTGGAAGGTGACCTGAGCACCAAGATTGCGCAGTACCTGCCCACGGGCCGTGTGGGTCACTTCCAGATCGCCGAAGTGCCACACCGCCACGAGCCGGGCACAGGCGAGGTGAACTGGGCACACATTTTCAAGACCATCGACGAAGTGTCTGCCGCCTGTGGCTGGGACGGCTGGATCGGTTGCGAATACAACCCGGCTGACGCTTCGGCCGGTGGTACCTCACGCGGCCTGAGCTGGGCACGCGCTTACCTGTGAACACCAGCAGACCCACCCTCCAAGCATCTGCACCTGGGCCCTGTCGAGTGCCTGCACAAACTGGCCGTTGGCCTGACCGGCCATGAACGACCCGCACTATCTGATGTGGGCCGCGCTGGCTGCGGGCTTGGTGGGCTTGTCCAAAGGGGGCTTGCCCACGGTGGGCATGCTGTCCGTGCCGATTCTTTCGCTGTTCATGTCGCCGGTCAGGGCGGTGGTGATGTTGTTGCCAATCTACATCATCTCCGACATGGTGGGGCTGTGGCTTTACCGCAAAAACTTCAGTGCCATCAACCTGAAAATCCTCATTCCCGCCGGTATCACGGGTGTGCTGGTCGGCTGGTTGACGGCTTCAGTGGTTTCTGACACCGCCGTCAAATTGCTGATCGGCTTGATGGGGGTGGGCTTTGTGCTCAATGCCTGGCGCCAACGCAAAAGCCAGCAAGCGCCCGCTCAGGCACGGTGGGATAAAGGTTGTCTGTGGGGTGGCGTGTCTGGTTTTTCCAGCTTCATCTCGCATGCGGGTGGCCCTCCATTTCAGGTTTATTTGTTACCTCAAAAACTGCCCAAAGCGGTGTTTGCCGGCACATCGACCCTGTTCTTCGCGGTCATCAACCTGGCCAAGCTCGGGCCTTACCACCAGTTGAGGCCCTACGGCGCTGACGAGATGATGGGCGCGGTGGTGCTGATTCCGTTTGCACTGATGGGCACCGTCCTGGGCGCCTACTTGACGCGCAAAATTGCCGACGACTGGTTTTTCAAATGGGTGCAAATAGGCCTGCTGGCGATTTCATTGAAACTCATCGCCGAGGTCTTCGAGGCTTGAGTGCATTTCAAACCAGAGCACAGACAGTTTTGGAGCCTTCCCAATTGCACAGTGGTTGACTCAAATCCACGCCGCGCCGCATGGCGGTCATTTCAGACAAAATGCTCATGGCGATTTCGGGCGGGGTCAAAGCCCCCAAATTCAAGCCGACCGGACCACGCAGTTGCACCGCTTCGGCTTCGGACACATCAAAGTCAAGCAAGCGCTTTCGACGCTGGGCGTTGTTGTGACGTGAGCCCAATGCGCCCACATAAAACGCAGGCGTGCGCAATGCCTCCATGAGGGCCAAATCGTCCAGCTTGGGGTCATGCGTCACGGCCACCACAGCGCTGTTGTGGTCCAGGTTCATGGACAGGACCAGGTCATCGGGCATCTGAGCGGACAAGGTCACCCCCGCCAATGCTTCCCAGCCTTCGTGGTATTCGGTGCGTGGCTCGCACACCGTGACCTGGTAGTCGAGCATGACGGCCATGGCGGCCAGATAACGCGACAGCTGACCGCCACCGATGACCAGCAGGCGCAAACGCGGGCCATGCACGGTGGTGAGGCTCTGACCATCGAATTGCAGCTTGTCGCCTGCGGTGGCCGCGCCCATTCTGACCATGCCCGTGGCCATCTCCAGACGGCGCTCCACGCGCTGATGTTGTTCAATGAGGACCAGCAATTCTCGCAACTGCGACAGGGGCGACAAAGGCTCCAGCACCACCTGGACCGAGCCCCCACAGGGCAGTCCAAAGCGGCGAACCTCTTCAGCAGTTTGACCATAGGTCGTGGTTTCGGGCATGCGCAGAGCCAGCTCGCCTGCGGCCACACGGCGAATCAGATCGTCTTCAATGCACCCACCAGAAACTGAACCGGCCACCTGACCATCGTCACGGATGATCATGAGTGAGCCCGGTGGACGCGGCGCCGAGCCCCAAGTCCGCACCACCGTGCCCAGCACCACACGGTGACCTCGTTCTTGCCAGTCCAGCGCCGTGCGAATCACGTCCATGTCAATGCTGTTCATGGGCTTGTCTTCTCCATTTTGTCGTGTTGAAACATTGGCGCTTGCGGCCATTGCGCAGCCAGGGTGTTGTAGACAAACGCCGATGCGGGAACTTGCGTTCGCCAGCACAAGACCGTCACTTGCCAAGCCGCCAGCGCGCCCAGCAAAGCCAGAGCGGACTGCACAACCACAGGGCCATGCAAAGGGCTGGTCACCCCCACGCCCACCAGCAGCACAGGCCCCATCAGCAGCGCCATGCTGCGGGTCGCACCAGGCGATACACGTGCAACGGCGTCGCCAGCTGATCGGTGGCGGTTGCAGTGCACCGCCCAGCCCAGCGATGGCAGCAGCATGGCCAAGACACTGTGCACGGCGCTGTTGCCCAGCCCCGTGAATGCGCCCAGGCACAGCAATGCCAAGCTGGCATAAGACAACTGCGCTGAAGACACAGGCCTGAAAGATTCAGTCAAACGGCTTGCTCCGTGAAGCACCAGTCCGACCAGCGTCGGCAAGCCGGCCATCAGGGCCAGATGCACCGCCACCATCTGCCCGGTGGTCCAGCCCAACCCGACACACCACACATTGCCCAGCCACAAGGTGCCCATCATCAAGCCCATGGCCGACGGGGCCAGCCAGGTCTGAAACCCAAGCCGCTGGCCGCGACATGCCAAGGCCCAGCCGTTGCTGTGGCGGTCACGGGTATACACAAGCGCAGCGCACAGTGCCAACAACAGGCTGACGCCCCAAGGGGCAGCACTGTCGCTGCCCGGCATGCGCCAGGTCACGCTCACCAGCCCGGCAGCCACCAAGGGGTGCCAAGCCACGCGGCCCATTTGAAACGTGCTGACCTGGGTGCGTGTTTCGATCAAGGCACTCCACAGGCCCCACACCACAGCCAGCACCAGCAAGCCCGCATGGGCCGCAAACGGTCGTGCCAAGAGCTCAGGTAGCCAGACGCAGCAAGCGGTCAATACACCACACACGCCCATCACGGACGGCGCACTTTGAAAGGCCCAGCCACTGCCCCGACAGACGATGCGCACGGCCCACCACACGGCCACGGCCAACACGCCGCTGGCCACCGACCAGCCCAGGCGCATGCCTTGCTCACCCAGCCACAGCCAGCCCAGCAGCAACACCGTCCATTGCGCGACTTCACCCGCATGCGCTAGCCATGCGCTGCTGAGGCCAGGGCGGGCGGCTGTTTCAGACATGGGCATACCCGTGCAATTGGTCCGAGCCGCCTGCGGCATGAACGCTGACATTGAAAGACACAATCACCCGGTCGACTGTCCCGTGATAGGGCATGGCCTGGTGCGCCAGCCACGAAGGGAAGACCACCAGTTGGCCCGGCACCGGTTCGATGTCGAGGTGCGCGTTTTGCAAATAGGCGTTGCCAAAGTCCATGGCCGCGCCGCCCAAGCGGTTGAAATGCGGGCCATAAAACCGCGTCACGCCATTGGCCGCGCCCAGCACCGGATGCTGGCTGCGCTGCTCAGGCGGATCAACCTGCAGGCAGTACACACCCGACCATGAACAGTTGCCGTGGGTGTGCACATCGTGGTGGCTGCCTTGGCTGGAAATCTGAAACCAGATGCCGCGCAGCGCGATCTGAAAACCCGGCTTGGCTTCGGGCCACGCCCCCTGATTGGCCAGCACCACCGTCTGGCGCACGCTGTCCACGATGAAACGCACCAGCTGCTCCCACTCGGCCAGGCGGATGCGTTGCAGCAAATCGTCGCGGCTGGCATAAAAGGCCTTGGGCTCGTCCGACATGGCGGGGTCGGTGGCGCGCATGGTCTGAAACACCCGCACCAACACCTCGTTGACCGCCTCGGCTTGCGCAAAGCGGTGCACGCCGATGGGCGTGTGCCAAAGCTGGTGGAGCGGGTCGGGCTGGAGCATGCTGGTGCCGCGCTGTGTCAGGCCGTGACCATCAAATCAGAGGGCCACTTGAGTTGGTGGCCTGTGCGGGCCGCCAAGGCGGCAATGTCTTCCAGCGTATCGACATCGGTGCGGTAACGGTTGTTGGGGCTGACCCAAGCGTGCACTTGTTCGGGGTTGGCAGATTGCCATTGGCGGCAGCCCACATTGGCCGCACCGGCCAGAATTTGATCGCGCACCTCGGCACTGAACATGACGGGGTTGCCGGGCAAGCCATCGACCGTGGGCTGCACCACCTGCGTGCCTGTTGGGCGCTTTTTATAGGCCCCGATCAGGTCGTTGATGTCTTGCGAGTTGATGAGTGGCTGGTCGGCCAGCGCCACCAGCACCGCGTCGAGCTTGACCGACAGCGCCTGCAAGCCCAAACGCAGCGAAGAAATCTGGCCCGCATCGGGGTCGGGGTTGCGCACCAGCGTGACGGGAAACTCTTTGACCGCCTCTTCGATGCGCTCAGCGTAGTGGCCCAAGACCACCACCACTTCGTCCACACCCGCACCCGACAGCGCGATCAGCTGGCGGCGAATGAGCGGCACGCCGCCCAATTCCAGCAGGCTTTTGGGGCGGTGCCCCATGCGTGAGCCCGAACCCGCCGCCAACAACACCGCGCCCACGGTGACGCGGCTGTACAAGCCCCCACCGCCTTTGAGAATGCAACCCATTTTTCAGCCTCCACAGCAAGATGATTTGGCCGATGCTGCCACAGTGGCCAGTGCGGCTTGCGGCTCGGCTGTCCGGGCCGAGACGGCGCTGATATCGGACGCTGTGGCTGTAGTTGCCGCTACGGCCTTTTTGGCCCCACCGCAGCAAGTGCTGGCCGCCACCGGCGCGAGGGCCTGGGCGCTTGCAGCCTCCTTGGGCTCGGTAGACGCAGTTGTCGAACAGCAAGAAGACGACCCAGCCGAAGAAGCTGCACCCGATGATTGCGTTGCAGACGCCGACGAAGAAGCCATGGACGCTGTCAAAGCAGCTTGAGCCGCAGGCACCAAGGGCTCGCGCCCACGCCGCGCCGCCACCACCGAAGTCAGCACGGACAGGGCGATTTCTTCGGGCGTTTGCGCGCCAATGAACTCGCCGGCCGGGGCCACGATGCGGGCCACGGCCGCCGGGTCTTCGCCGCTGGCGACCAGCGAATCGAGCAAGACACCCGCTTTGCTGGCACTGGCCACAAACCACAGGCCTTGCGGCTGCAAGGCCAGCGCGGCTTTGAGCCCCTGCACATCACGGCGGCCTTGCGTGGCCACCACCACAAACGGGGTAGAGGCCAACTGTGTGTTCACGGCATTCACGTCGTCGGTGGCCAACACCGTGTCGGCATCCGGAAAATCCGCCGCCTGAGCGCCGTGCGCTACCAGCGCCACGCGCAGGCCCACGCGGGGGGCCAGGCCCACCAGCGCACGGGCCACGGGCGAGTCGCCCACCACCGTCAAAGTGGCTGACGGCATGACCGGGTCAATGAACAATTCGAGCGTGCCGCCTGAGTGGCAAGCCATGCCGAATTCGAGCACATCGCCCAAGTCGCGCTCGGCGCTTTCGTCAGAGGGCGCGATGCGGATCTTGCGGGGCTGGCCGTCCAGCAAGGCGCGACGCACTGTTTTGATCACGGCGGGTTGGGCGCAGCCACCCCCGATCCATCCGTGGATCTGGCCATCGGGCGTGACGACCGCTTTGTCGCCCGCTTTGCCCGAGGTGGGCGCTTGGGCGCTCAAGACCGTGACCAGGGCAAAGGGCTGGTCTGCGCTTTGCAGACGGGCGGCTTGGGTGATCCATTCGTTGCGGTTCATGAGGGGCTCCTTCAAGGCTCAAATTCAATGCAAAACGTGTCGGGCAGCAGCCAGATCGGTCAGGCTGGCCAAGGGCACAAAGCGTTCGATGCGGCTGCGGGCACGCTGCAAGGCACCCGCTGCGGGCACCTGACGCGTGGGGTGAAACCAGGTGATGCGGGCACCGCGGGCACGCACTTCCTGCAAGGCGGCATCGAGCAGCTCGGGGCCGTCGGTGTCAAAGCCGTCCGAGAACACCCACACGCGTGCGCCCCGGTTGAGCTGGGCGCGGGCATGCTGGCGGACGAATTCCTGCAAGCTGGCCGCGATGCGCGTGCCGCCGCCAAAGCCCGCCGTCACGGCGTTGACCTTTTCCTGAATGGCAGGCGTGTCGCGGTGCATGTAGGGCGTGACTTCGGCCAGGCGGGTATGAAACACAAACACCCGGGCCTCGGCCTCCAAAGCAAAGGCACGCGCCACGCGCAAAAACAGCGCAGCGTGCGACTCCATCGAGCGGCTCACATCGGCCAGGATGAACAGGCGCGGCGGCTCGACGCGTTTGACCTTCCAGGCCGGTTGCATCAACTCGCCACCCCAGGCCACGCTGCGGCGCAAGGTCTGGCGCAAATCCAGCCGCTGCCCGCGTGGGGCCACGCGCCAGCGGCGGGTGGGGCGCGCTTGCAGTTTGTCGGTGATCTGGCGCGCCAACTGTTGCAAGGCGCTGAGTTCTTGCGGCATCCACATTTGGCCATCGCGTTGGTGCAGGGCTTCGGTGCGGCTGGCACCGCCTTGGGCGCGGGGCGTACCGGCGTCTTGCTCGTCTTGGCCCACCGAGGGCATGTCGCCAGCAGTCTGCGGCGCTGACTTGGCACTGCCCGGCTGGCTGGCAGCGTCCATCTGATCGTGCAGGGCCTGCACGCTTTGGCGCAGGTTGCGGCTGGGCCGAGTCTGGCCGCTGACCTTGACGCCACCGCGCAGTTTTTCGGGGTGCCAAAAGCGTTCGTACACATCGGGCCACAGCTGCCACTCGCGGTGGCTGTGGCAGGCAATGGCTCGCCAAGCGGCTTGCAGTGGTTTTTCCTGGAGCGGCCCAAAGTGCAGGGCCGCTTGCAACATGGCCTGCTGCTCGGCCACACCCACCGTCAGGCCGTGGTCGCGCAGCAGCGCGGCAAAACCCGCCAGACGCTCAGAGGGCGCGGTGGCGCTCTGGGCAGTCGTGCCAGCAGGAAGGATGAAGTGGCGTTCGTGCATGCCGCATCAACATTCGGTGCTCAAACTGAGGGCAGTCATGTCGTCGCCTTGGCCTGCTCTTTGGCGTTTTCGGCCACGCCCACGGTGCGACGCCCTTCAACCAGTTGGCGCAAGCGGTCTGGTCCCATCAAGAAACGGTCTTCACGCGTTTTGAGCAGGCAGCCCAAAGTGCCGAGCACCGCCGACATGTCTTCGGGCAGGCTGTGGTGGCGCATCTGAAAGAGAGCGCTCACCCAGTCCAGGGTTTCAGCGATGCCGGGGATCTTGGCCAGGTCTTCGCGGCGCAAGCGCTGCACGAACTGCACAGCGTCTTCGACCAGGCGGGTGTCGACCTCAGGCAAGGCGGCTTTGACGATGGCGATCTCTCGCGCCAGCGTCGGGTAATCGAGGTAGTGGTACAGGCAACGGCGGCGCAGCGCGTCCGACAATTCACGCGTACCGTTGCTGGTCAAAATGACTTGCGGAATGTGCGTGGCGCGGATGGTGCCGATCTCGGGCACGGTGATCTGGTATTCGGCCAGCACTTCGAGCAAAAAGGCTTCAAAGGCTTCGTCGGCGCGGTCGATCTCGTCGATCAAGAGCACGCAAGGGCCTGACTGGCTGATGGCGCGCAGCAAGGGGCGCTCCAGCAAATACTCGCGGCTGAACACATCGGATTCGCGCACACGGCCAGCGCCGTCTTGACTCACGCCGTTTTGTGCCGCTTCGCTCATGCGGATCGCCATCAACTGGCGGCCGTAGTTCCACTCGTAAGCGGCTTGCGCCAGGTCCAGGCCCTCAAAGCATTGCAGGCGCACCAGGGTGGCATTTTGCGATTGGGCCAAGGCCGTGGCCAAGGCGGTTTTGCCCACGCCCGCGTCGCCTTCGAGCAACAACGGGCGCTGCAAAGCAGACGCCAGCCACACGGTGGTGGCCAGGTCTTCATCGGCCAGATAGCCCGCACGCTGCAGCCGCTCGCGCAGCAAGCGCTCCTCAGCTGCAGGCCGTCCGGCTTGGTCTGGCGTCGTCATGCTCAGGCCTTTTTGCCCAGCAGGCCACCAAACCAGCTCTTGACCAAGGCCCAGAAGATGGCCAGGCCGTTGATCTCGCGGGCCACGACTGGTGCAACGGCCGCCGGTGCAGCTTGGCCAGAGGCAGATGCCGTGGCAGCAGCAGGCGAGCCTTCAGCCGCAGGCAAGGTCAGCGCGGTCTGGCGGAAGTTCTCGACAAACTGCGCCAGCAGCATGTCGGAGACTTGCACCATCATGCGGCCACCGAACTGCGCGAACTTGCCATTCACGATCACAGCGGCCTGGCCGTTCAGCACGCAATGCGCGGGGTTGGCCGGATCGGCGGTGATGATCGCAGTCAGGTCCATCGAGGCGGACGAGCCGCCCTTGTCAGCACCCTTGCCGCGCAAGACCATCTTGCGCTCGGACGCCACGGCTTCGATCACGTCCACGGTGCCGCCGAACTGCGCGACCGCCGGGCCGACCTTGACCTTGACGCCGCCCTTGAACGAGGTCTCGGACAGCTGCTCGGTGATTTCGGCACCGGGCATGCAGTTGGCCGTGGCCTTCAGGTCGGTCAGCAGGGCCCAGGCCCGTGCCGCGTCCACATCCAGCGGGTATTGTTTGTCGAGTTTGACTTCCATGATGGTTCCTGATTACAAAGCTGCGCCGTGCTCGCGCAGCGCTTTCCAGGTGCGGAAAGCGTTGTGCGGCATGTCCAGGTGCGTGACACCCAGGTGAGAGAAAGCATCGACCACGGCCGAGGTGAAGGTGGGGATGGAGCCGACGTGAGGCGACTCGGCCACGCCCTTGGCACCCAGGGGGTGGTGGGGCGAAGGCGTCACGGTGTGGTCGGTTTCCCAGTGCGGGGTTTCCACGAAGGTGGGCAAGAAGTAGTCCATCAGCGTGTTGCCCAACAGGTTGCCCTGTGCATCAAAAGGCATTTGCTGGCCCATGGCCACGGCAAAACCTTCGGTCAAACCGCCGTGGATCTGGCCGTCGATGATCATCGGGTTGATGCGGGTGCCGCAGTCGTCCAGCGCATAGAAGCGGCGGATTTTGGTCTCACCGGTCGCACGGTCGATGTCCACCACGCACAGGTAGATGCCGAAGGGGAAGGTGAAGTTCGGTGGGTCGTAGTAATGCACGGCCTCCAAGCCTGGCTCCAAGCCATCTGGTGGCTGGTGGTAGGCCTGCCATGCCACATCGGCCATGGTCTTGAACTTGCTGTCGTCACCCTTGACCTTGAAGCGGTCCACTTCCCAGTCGAGGTCGTTTTCGTTGACTTCGAGCATGTGGGCGGCGATCTTGCGGGCTTTCGCGTGGATCTTGCGGGCAGCCAAGGCAATGGCGGCACCGGCCACAGGCGTGGAGCGCGAGCCGTAAGTGCCCAGGCCGTAAGGCGCAGTCGATGTGTCGCCTTCTTCGACCTGAATCACTTCAGACGGAATACCCAACTCGGTGGCGATGATCTGCGCATAGGTGGTCTGGTGACCTTGACCTTGCGTGATCGTGCCCATGCGGGCGATGGCGCTGCCGGTGGGGTGGATGTGGATTTCGCAGGAGTCGA
>JACCDH010807273.1_pt1 | contig 11166 bp, 7 predicted proteins | sample 7442481 | NCBI WGS metagenome assembly JACCDH01 (sample SAMN15323433, study PRJNA562643) | freshwater metagenome | isolation source: river surface water | place: USA:Blue River Watershed | collected 2017-08-15 | reverse complement strand
CCACCTCCACCGGCACCAGTAGCGCCGCGCGCGGCTTCCCGCGAATCTTGCACATGATTTAAATGCCCTTGTGCCAATGGATTGCGATTAAACGCCATGATCGGATCAGCCAATTTGTCACGCTCGTACGGCTTCACCCAAGGCTCAACGCTGGCACAGCCAGTTGCTGCGCTAACCATCACCAGCAGCACGCTGACCCGCCTTAAGTTATTCAGCCAGCAATGCATGGATGTCTTCCTCGTATTTTTTCTCGAAACCTGGCTGATAAGCACGGTGTAACGCGCGCACTTTGCCATCTTTGTCGATGATCACAGTGGTTGGCATCGCCTCGACGCTGTAGGCCTTGGAGGCGATATTTTGTTGATCGAGCAGCACCGGAAAACTCACTGGGATATCACTTAAATAGGCATTAACGCCGTCAGATTCGGTCTCCACATTCACCCCAAGCACCACCACGCCCAAGTCGGCATACTGACGAGATAATTGATCCAGCACTGGCATCTCGGTGCGACAAGGCCCACACCAGCTCGCCCAAAAATTCACCAGCACAATAGAGCCGCGCAATTCACTGAGTTTGACATTGCTACCTTGAACACTTTTCAGGGTAAAATCAGGTGCTTGCGGGCTTTGCGCCGCCGGCAGCACCTCAGCCATCACACTTAGACTGGTGCTAAGCGCCATCAGCGCCAGCATGGTCTGTACATAGTTCTTTATCCGCTGCATGCTCAATCCTTAGAAATAAAATGACAGGCCCAGCGACAGCGCCAAGCTGTGCTGTGTTTTGGTCTCTGCCAAAATGGTTGTTTCATACATGTGGTCGGAAATTTGAATATCGGCCGCCAAATAGTCGGTCAGATAGATTTGATAGGCTGTGCCTGCTGCGATGGCGAACACCTTGTCGCCGGCAAAATCTAAGTTGCCGCCGCCCAAGGTCACAGACCAGCGCGAATTCATCGCCGTGCCGCTGCCAAAATACACTTCCCCTGGCATCAACACATAACCAACATTGGCGCCAGTGTAGGTCCATTGCCGCTGCGCATCGGTCATCAACGGCGCGGCGCCACTGAGTTTCTCAAACGAGGTCAGCCCCGCTTTGGCTTTGGCATAATCTAGGCTCACATAAAAATCTTCGGTGATTTGATAACCTAACTGCCCTTTGACCAAACCACTGCTACCAAAATCATTCAAGCTAATCAGGCCACCTTGGAGACTGATAAAAGCGCTTTCGTCATCCAGCTTGGCCTCGTTCACCACGCTACGTTGGATTTGCGGTTCAATGCGAACCGGTGCTTGCTGCGCCGACGCCGTGGCGCTCAACACTGTGACGCTCCAAACCGTTGCACTAGTTGCAAGACGAAGGGCTAGAAAAATACGCTGACGCCAAGTTTCCATGTTGTGATCTCATCGTTTTCATTACGGGAGGTGGCTAAAACACCACGGTGATACGCCGCGCGGGCAATAAAATTTCGAGCTAGGTAATAACGCATCCCCACTTCTGCACTGGCGATAGCGTCTGTGCGGTCCAACGATTGCACTAAAATGGTCCGCGGCACCGTGCGGTTCACACCGCCGCCAATTCCCAGATACGGGCTGACCAGCCAGTGCGCAAAGGGATCTAAATACACATGTGCTTCAGCGATTTGGGTGGTGGCATTGTCGCCATTGGCTTGGCCGGCACTGAGCCCTACCGATACCACGGACGAGAACCGATAACCCAATTCAAATTGATAAAAACTAGCGCCGATTAAATCACCGAACATAGCCGAGACTTCAATATCACGCTGTTGATAGGCCAGCGCACCTTGTTGCTCGCTGACGTATGGTGCACCGTTTTGCCATTGTAACTTGGTTAAATCGTCATCGTTCAGCCACAGCTGTTGCTGACGACTTTGTACTTTGACCCAATTACCGCGGGTTTTTAATAAGGTCAGCCGTTCGCCTTTGACCAGCGACAAGGTAATGGGATAACCACGGCCTGGGCCTGTGTGCAAATGCACAATTCCGGTACCCACCTGCACCTCATGCGCTTGGTGACTGAACCAAGACGAGTCATCGGCCGGCGTTAGTGTTGGTTGCAAGTCCGTTGATTGCAATTGTGTTTGTTGTGACCAGCTTGGCGCGCTATAGGTTGCACTACTTAGCGCTACCAGCAACGCCAAATGCAGCGCACAACGTGCCCCAACAGCGGACGATGACGTGGCGCATAAAGTGGCGCAGGACGGGGTGAATGCTCGAAACAGCCTGTTGATCATTGTGGCACCGCAAAAGGCGAGTTGTAATACTGAGCACCGATATCCAGCCAATCACCAAGTAGCTTTAATTCGGCGGCGCTAAGGTAACCGGCATGGGAGCCTTGCCCTTCAAGCACGGTAAATACACGGCTGGATAATGCGCGCCCAGCCACCGCAGGGCTGGAAATGGGCACCCGCACCAACACCGGAATGGGGTTGCCATTGGCATCAAGCACTAAGTTGCCTTGGGCATCGCGCACCCAGACTAAATTGCCATTGGCATCGACTTGTTGCACTTGTCTATCCACCAGCACGCCGCCGACGATCGCTTGTTCAAAATCACCGGCCAGCAATTCGCGGTAACTGGTCATTTGTTCAGCCACTTGATCGGACGGCTCCGCCGTTAGTTCCAGCTGCCCTGCCGGTACTTGCAAACTGCCATCGGCGGCGGTTCGACTGTGGCAATTAATACAGGTATGGTCGGTTAGCACCTCACCATTGCTATCGCGCGTCACCCGCTGCATCGACCACAGTGGTGCGATGTGGCTTGGGTAATCAATGCGCAGCCGGCAATGCGCCTGCCACTTGTCAAAACAGGCCATGCCAATTGGCAAGGCAGTGGTTAAATCTTGGTAACTTTGTTTTTGATCTGGCTCTTTGCTGCGACGGGCAGGATCTGTCCAATGATCTTGATACTCCAACGCAGTTTTTAAGGTTTTTAAACCGGTTAACCGATTTAAGGTTTGCGCCATGGTTTCACCCAATTGCGCTGGCAACGCCGGATCAGCATTTGGAAATGGCTGATTACTGACAGGTGCACCTGGATTGGCCGATGCCGCCTCTCCTTCGCCGTTATAACGGCCATGCGGCGCGGTCGAATTGGCTTGGTGACAGCCATTGCACTGAATGGTTTCGCCCGGGCGCGCTGTGATCCACTGCTGGTGCGCCGCTGAAACACTGCGGCCTTTGCTATTTAACACGTTAATGGCGATCGGCACATTGGCTGGGATCTTCACTTTGACGGAACCATCGGGTTCGATGGGCACAAAACCGACAATTTCCCGCATGCCACGCACGGCAGTCACACCAAAGGCAAAATTAGGCACTGGCTGCACGTCACGCGGTGGTCTTGGCACTTGGCGATCGATGCGCAAATAACGGGCGGGCCTGTCGTTACTGCGAGTTTGTTGCGGATCACGTAAACGACTGATAGCGCTGGTTTCAACACCCGCGATGTCATACACGCTGCGAATATCTAACAAGGCAGCGTTTTCTGCAGCCAATTCGGCGTTGCGACCTTGTTGATCGGCGACATAAGGCACAGCTTTACGCGCCTGCAACACCACCGCCTCGCTGATGAGCCGCCCTTCACTGCCGGGTTTGACTGGCACTTGGGTTTTGGCTTGGTTGTCAAACAACCACAGGCCATACAGCGGCGCGGCATACACCAACGGCTCACCGGCAGGGACTTGGCTGCATGCCACGGTCACGGTATTAACCACGGCCCGACACGGCGACCAACTGACTAAGTAACGCTCAGTGCCATCATGTAAGGCAAACAACGAATGCACGGCGCCTGCGCGGTCAATCGTCGCACTGTTGCTAAAGGCCCACGGAAACAACGGCGTTTGCGCCGAACCAACCAAGGTTTTGTTGGCCAAGGCTTGGTTATGATCACTGGCGTTGTCAATATCAATGCGCATCGGCCAGCTGTTGTAATACGGGGCATTGTTGCTGGTAACCAGCACAGCCAACTCATTGCTGGCCAGACGCTGGGGTTTTACAAACTCCACCCGTGAATTTGCCACGCCAGTGCTATGGCTATGCCAGCCATACAGCAACTCGGTTTTCGAGCCATCGGGTGTCATCCGATACAAGTTCAGCATAGAGCGGCTTTGCTGATTGTCCCAACGCACATAGCCTAAGCGACCATCGGCCAGTAACATCGGCGACAGATCATGACTCATGTTAAAACTAATTTGTTCGATGCCACTGCCATCGGCAGTCATCCGATGCAGGCTAAATACCGGCGCTTCATTGTCTTCATCAAGGGCCGTGTATTGAGGGCGAAATTCATCCAGCAAAATTTGCTTGGCGGCCACACCGCGGGTTGAACTAAAGACTATCCGGCCATCGGTTAAAAATTCGGGTGCAATATCATGCCCTTGCTGACGCACCGCTTCACTGCTGTGAATGGGCGTGACTTGCATGCTGGCCAGATCAAATCGATACAAGGCCCAGGTAGGCTGCAAGCGCTCTGGCGTATTCGCCTTACGCGGCGGATGTGCGGCAAAAATGGCCGAGCGACCATCGGGGGCAACTGCTAAATCTTTGACATCATACAAAGCGCCAGCACCAAACACGGCATCCAACACATCGCTTTCTGCCGACTGGGCAAAGGCGTTTTTCTTAAAGATTAAGCGCGCGCCTGGGTTAAAGGCTGAAGGGTCAAACAAATCAAACGGCAAGGGCTGTTCGTCAGCGAGTACCAACGGACGCTCAATGTACAACAGCGGAAATTCTTGGGTGACCGGATCTGCCGGTTCGTCATTGACACTGACATCGGCTTTGCAGCCAATCAGCGCATACACCAACGACAACGCACAGGTAGCGCGCCAAAAGCGAGCACGTTGCGACGCACGAGGCAAAGGCAGCAATGCCCTGAATTGACAAGAAAATTTCATACACCGTTCCCTGGTAACATATCCTGTGAAACACAGCCTGTACCGACAGCTTTGGACCGTATCGTGCAGTGTAGATAGGTATTTCACAAAAGGGCAAATAAGCGTGAAGGTCGATTATGTGAAAACTTGCCCACAATAACAACGCTGATGTAGTTGTTTTCATGAAATTTACCATCGGCAACCTAGAAAACTACGAAAGCGTTTACATTTATTTAAACGTTAAAAACCTTGTCCTTACCTATGTACCTATTCTGCTTATTTTTAGAATTTTTTGCTCTGGCGTTATTCTTTTTTATAAAAAGTAAATTTTTGTCTTCTAGCGAAGGGTTCAAAACCGCCAAGCATCTCCCTGCAAGCGGCTCGGCGACCAGTCTTCCCCGCCTAGGCCACCTCGTGTCGCACCCCATCCAAAGGACAGTTGCTACAAGTCCACCCGCTTGCCCTGCACTTGACTTTGCCAAGCTGCTTCCAGCACCTGCAGGCCATCAATCGCTTGTTGCACCGTACTCGGTGGTTCTCCGCCCTGCACTAAGGCGTATGCTAACTGTTGATAAAACTGGCCATAATCGCCTTGCAACATCGGCAGCGGATGCGACTCTTTCCCAGTTGTCACGACTGCCTGGCGCGGCTTTTCGCTGTAACGGCCAAAACGCAACTGATCTTCTTGTGGGTCAAAGCCTTGGCTGCTCCAACTTGCAGCCAGCGTTTGCACATCAAAACGGCTGGCGATGCGCGGTTGCACCGGCGATGAACTCAATACCGCTTCGAACTGCGGGTAATGGCATTGCAGCTGAAAATAATCGATACAGACCGACGATGGTCGCAAGGTACGAATTGACGCAGTCACCGCCTGTGGCATGCCAAACAACTGCAGCATCTGATCAATTAAGTGCGGCGCCAAATCAAACAATACACCGCTGCCAACATCGGCATTTTCCTTCCAGCGCGATTGCGCCTGAGGCCGAAAGCGGTCATAGCGTGATTCAAACAACAGCACCGGCTCTGCCTGAGTACTTAGCCAGTGCCGCAGCGATAAAAAATCATCGTCAAAACGCCGATTAAAAAACGGCACTAACAAGCGCTGCTGTTGGTTTGCCAAGTCGGCCAACTGATACGCCGTCGCACTATCAATACACAATGGCTTTTCCACCACCACATGACAGCCTCGCCGCAACGCACGCATCGCAAAGTCGGCATGGGTTTGATTGGGCGTTGTCACCACCACCAACTGAATGTCAGCGCTAAACGCCGCATCAAACTCAGTCACCGCACGCACGCCGCGCGCGGCATGTTCAGCTAACAGCGGCTGAGATGTCAGCACCGCCACCACCTCAAACTGCGGGTTCTCTAGCAAAAACGGCAAATGAAAAACCTTGGCAGACAGCCCATACCCTAACACGAGTGTTTTAATTGGTGACATGAAGACCTACTGTATGGCGGCGATTTTGAATGTACGACGCGGGTTTTTAACAATGTATAACGATGCAGTGCGCTTACGCGAAGGCTATTCAATCACAAAAGCGGCTTAGGTGAGTAGTGTTGTGCTGGCCCCCACCGCAGTTTTTACTGGTGCGCGCACGAGCAGCGATGATAGTTGCTCGGGTACACATTGTAGCGTGTCAATCCGCTAGCGTTTCTTGGCAACCCCTGCCAAGGGTTGGTCTTAGATGTGCATGAATAGTCAACCCAGTCACCATGAGAATTTTTAATGAGCGTGGACGCCTTAACAGGTAGGCAGCTGGGCGGTTTGCAACGATCAAACACTAAAACCTACGGGTCAGAACTTATCTAGCGGTCGGTTAAAGGCGATATACAGATCCAACGATGGTAACGTTTGACCAACCTGATGTGCCGGTTCTGCAGCACGTCTTTAAGCTTGGTAACAGACATTTGCGGCTTTGGGCATGGCCGTTCGGCCGCATATGCAATTGGCGAATAGTTAGTGCACATAGGGCTTTGATGGCACTCTTTTGGCCGGGTACGTACCCGCGCCACGCAGCAGTTTGAAGCCACTGATTGTCCCAGTGTCACCCGATTCGAACTGTATCGTCATGTCCTGTGCTGTGGTAAAAAAAGTGGTTTTTGATTCAGGGAAAAGTTCCATACGTTTAGCGCCGAATAATTCGCTCTGAAAATAGAGATGGTCGCCTTCGGCAACAATATGCGCAGGCAAGTCAAGCAGCTGATAATCGCCTGCCAGTTGTCGGTTCACTACGGCATCGGCCTGCACAGCCGCTTTTTCTACCACCTGAAATTCCGGCCAACCGTATTCGGCTGCAATACTGCACAGGATCTCGTCAATAAGCGCGTTACTGTTTTGGCTGTTCGTCATGATCACGACGCCTTGGCCATAACCGGTGTAACCATAAAGCTGCGCCCGATAGCCTTGCGTGCCCCCACTGTGACTAAAACTGGTCCGATCGCCCAAGTCTTCGACAAAAAAGCCCAAGCCGTATTCACCCAAGCCACGTGTTAGCATCAGTGAGGCCATGTTGTGTGAAAGGACTTTGGACGACTCGCCACCGATCGTCTGTTGGATCTCTAGTATTACCTTGGCTAAGTCGCTAGGCGTACTCCACAAGCCAGCTGCAGCGGATTCGGGGTACACACGCCATCCACCGGGGGCGGCTTTGCCGTCCGCGTCATAGCCTAACGCAGCCAGTTTGCGCGCATCAGATGGCAATGAGGTGGCAAATGTGCTCTGGGTCATCTCGAGCGGTTGCAGCACCGCCGCTTGCATCAATTGCGCGAACGGCTGTTGAGTCGCGTCGGTCATTAGCAACTGCACGATACTGTAACCTCCACCGGAGTAGCGCCATTTGGTTGAGGGCACAACATCAATCCGCACCGGCTCAGACTGTGCAGGAGGTGCACCATTTAGAACCTCGACCAACGTCGGTAAAGCCTGCTGCGGGGAATACCCCATAAACCCATGCACCGTGGTGCCAGCGCTGTGATTTAACAACATTCGTAGACTGATCGCTGTTGTACGAGTGAACTCGTTTTGCGGGATCTTCCAGGATACCAGCTGGCGATTAACGTCGCCGTCTAACGACAGTTTGCCTTGTTCGACCAAACGCAAGGCCGCCATCGCGCTCAGAGCTTTGCTGACAGAACCGGCTTGGAAAAGTGTGGTGGTAGTCGCTGGCCTCTGGTTGGCGATATCCGCCATGCCGTATGCTCTTGCCCATTCGACCCGTCCTTGGTTGATAAGAGCAATACTAACTGCAGGAACCTGATGGTAAGCCATTCGATCACGCAGATCCATCGTCCGATCCGCCGCCCCTTTTACAACAATCCGCGTGGTGAGCCCTCGCTCAACCTTGGTGATCCGTGCTTGAAGTGCCGTTGTCTCAGCATCCACAGCCACGGCAGCCAACGCGGGTTGCGCGGACATGCTAAAACTCCAAAGCAGCAATACAGCGCCATAACATAGTGAGTTTTGCTTCATCATGATTCCCTTCGTAATGCGATATCAATTGATATCTGTTTGATAAACCCACTTGGTCAACGCTTAGGCGTCAAAGGTTTAAATTAAGCTAAAAAAGTCTGACCATGTCGCTAAATGGAAGACTAGGCCAGTCCTACGATACGGCTTTGTCACATCGTTTGGCTACTTTTGCTTAACGGTAGTGCTGAGTACTCTGATTTAAAATTAGAACCAACACCGGATATCTTAAGCACATATAAAACATAGAGACCGGCGTTTAAACTCTTCGCGCCCACATGTGCCGTCAAAGCCACCGCGTAAACATCTGCACTGCATCTAATTCATTGCGCTGCAGCGGAAAGATTTTGTCGTAGGTCGCTTTGTTACTAAGAGCAAACAGCTGCGCGAAGTCGGCTCGGTCGCTTGGCATAATCAGCTCTAGTTTTGGCACGTGGAAATCGGATGCCAGCGTATAGTCACATAGACACAAGGAAAGCCCGATGCGCCCTTGGTGCACACCGATGGTTTGGATGTCGCCATGCTCATAACCCACAGCAATACGCTGTTGCCCTGATGCCAGTACAAAGGGGCAAGCGGAAAAACAGGCAGCTTTTGATAGTTTGACTGGGAAATCCAGCAAACGGTAACTGGCGGCCATACAAGTATTTAGGTTCTTCGCTGCTATCCAATGCGAGATAAACCAGGCGATAACCCCTGAACCGCCGGGAGAGTCAAGGCAAACCGTTGTGGTTGTATGGCGTTCAAACATCTGATTTAAATCGAATAACGTTGAAACCGTGATCATGCCCCGAATAAGCAGCACATCCTTGATGCAATCTTCACCATGGCTATTGCAGGCATCGGCACGCATCACGTTGTTCATTCGACGTACGCCGTTGACACTTGTTACGTTGGTAATATGCCCATCGATGCTTAACCAACGCGCCTCGGACTCTTCAACTATTTGCATGTATCGGTGACCGCTGCACAACGCTAACGGAAGCATAAACAACAAGACAAAAGTACGCTTGTAGCTATAGCTAATCCAAGACCACAGGTGTTTCATCATTGACCTCTTTGATTGAATTGATGATTTAAAGACGGGTGTTAAAGCGTGCTGGTAGACACAATCTCAGGGTTTGTAGAACCGAGACACAGACTGCAAAATTGCGGTAGCTTGTTGTGAATCAGCGTTTTGAATTTGGCGTGATGCAGCAGCGCCCACTGGTAACTCTGCTTATAAAACGGCCAATAACGCTCGTTTTTGCACAGCATCTGGTCGAAGTGCGCTGGCACAAATTCCAAGGCGGCGAAGTGTTGATATACAGCCAGATGGCAAAGCTTGAACGTGCGCTGGCGCAGCGGTATCTCACTCAGGAGAACACCACGCAACTGCACCAAGGCTTCATACAGTTCTGGCGTTCGATACTCGGCAGTTAACGACAACAGCAATTCAGGTTGGTTGGCGATGGCGTGCGCTCGTTGTTGGATCGTCGCTAATTGCGGGAATTGCACAGCGAGATGTGGGTGATACACCACCAATTGCTTAAACTCTTGGGTGGTTAAAGTCTGTGCCACACAGGCCAATAAATGCGGTGCTTGCTTGAGTGTTTGAACGCGCTGCTTTTGGGTTAACCGATGCAACAGCACTGAACCCAGCATGGGCTCGAGTTCTAAAGCGAAGGCAATAAAGCGTTGCTGACGTGCCTCGGGCAATAACAACACCAGCCAAGGGCATAGCTGTAGTACTTGACGTAGCTGTGGGCTGCGCAAACTTTGCAGCATCAAAAACAGCACTTTTAATTGCTCAATCACAGTCGGCACCGGCATGTTGAAGGCATGTGTTTTGGCGTGCGTTTTGGCAGCATGTTGGTGACGATACTGACGCTTTGCATAGCTGCCGCCGTCATTGCATTGCTGCCACCACAACTGCGTTAATTGCGACAGATCAGACAGCACAAAACTCTTTCCATCCGAGTCTCTGTGGCGCTTGGCGAACCACAAACTACTGGCAAGTCTCGGGTCATCAGCCTGCTCGTCGTTAAGGCTAAGCTGCGAAAAACCTGTCAGCGGCATACCATCCGCGATAGCCGCTAGTAACGCCGCTTCAAAGAAGTCAGTTTTGACAAACTTGCGCTGCAGACGGTGATGCCAAATCCATTGCTGCAGCAGCTGCAGTGTGGGCCTTGACGGCCATAACTGCCGATAGAACCATGGCATATAACGACAAAGTGCTAACCGGTAAGCTGACATCGCAGGATTGAGCGGCATATAACGTAGCAACCAGGGCTTTGTCACCGCCATGGTGCCAATTTGTTGGTAACTCAGCGCCGGCGACCCCTGCACTGATGGATGTGTTTGACTATTTACGGCGACGTTCTGAATTCCAACATCCTGAATAGCGAGACCATGCACACATGCTTGGGCTTGCGCTTGAGCCACCACCTGAAAAAATCGCAACTCAACCACATTAAACACTTGAGCTTCGTTATCAAGCGCCGTCGCAAGTGCAGGTAACTTGCAGCAAAATTCAAACAAACGGACGCGCTGATCATCCGGAGCATGCAAAACACCAGTGCTGCAATCCAGTACCCTATGTTGATAGCCGTTGCTGAGTAAAAACAACGCCGTCCAACAATTGTTAGCTAACTCATCGTCGTAAAAGACAAAGCCAAGTGCCTGTAGCAAAGGTTCAGCATCGGCCGATAGCAGTTGCCATAGCGACCAATGCCCTGCCATAGGTTTTGCCAACAACCAGCCGTTGTCTATGCCTTGGGCAATCCAGTGCCGCCAAAGCTGCGGCCAACCTGGGCAGTTTGTT
>JACCDH010902019.1_pt1 | contig 11167 bp, 10 predicted proteins | sample 7442481 | NCBI WGS metagenome assembly JACCDH01 (sample SAMN15323433, study PRJNA562643) | freshwater metagenome | isolation source: river surface water | place: USA:Blue River Watershed | collected 2017-08-15 | reverse complement strand
CTTTGCTGATTGATTGGGATTACTAAAATCATAGGCATAATAACCATCAATATAACCAGAAAAATTAATATTTACTTTATCGCCGCTTAGAGAATCTTGTGCCCAAGAAAAGCATGAAAAAAGTACAACTATAAAAAAATAATTATTCCTCATTTTTAATATGAAGCTTTCTTTTCAATACTAAATCGGTTACTGGATGGAAAATTAACGGAATTTCTTCAACAACTACGTCACTTTTATCTAATCCAAACGCCTTTTCATCAGAAACTCCAAATCCTTTCAAGCTAAAATAAGAATTCAATAAGAAACCTTCTTTGAAAGAAAATTCGTTTTCAAATGAAATAAATTTCTCCAAAACCACGAATTTAAAATCGGGTTCAGCATTATATTTTGAAGAACCGTCGGGACGAATATGTAGGTCTAATTCTTTATTTTCAACCAACTCTTTAATGATGTTTTTGAAATATAATTCAACTTTAGGCTGTACTCTAAAACCTGCATTGATGTTAACTTTAATTACTTTGTCATTAATCAATTCAATAACTTCATAATCAAGTGTAAAAGGCTCTTCTGTTCTATTAATGTGTAAAAACCAGTACACATCAGCACGTTTTGGTTTTTTGGCAAAAATAGACTTCATAATTTTCTCTTCAATTTCAGAAATTTTGTCTGCTTTTGTCAAATAGACTAAATGAGTAGCATATTTTGTATAAGTAGTATCACTTGACAATTCTACTAATAAATCTCTGTAATTACTTAAAGGAACATATTTTGTAAATTTATTATTTAAACGTCTTCCGAAGAAAATAATATACATTACTGCAAAAAATATTCCCGAAATTACAATAGTTACAAAACCTCCTTCTGGAAATTTCTTCATATTAGCAATAAAGAAAGAAACTTCAATAAAAGCAAAAAGCAAGAAAATGACTAAAATTATATACTTATTAAAACGCAAACGATAGTATAAATAATACATCAACAACAAAGTAGTCATCATCATCGCTAACGTAATGGCTAAACCATATGCAGCTTCCATATGTGTCGAATTTTTAAAATATAAAATCATCGCAACACATCCGGCCCAAAGAATTAAATTTATAGATGGAATGTAAATTTGTCCTTTATTATTAGTTGGATTTTTCAAAGTAACTCTTGGCCAAAAGTTTAAGGAAATCGCTTCATTAATCAAAGTAAACGATCCACTTATCAAAGCCTGAGATGCAATAATAGCAGCCATTGTGGCAATTGCAATACCGAAAAGTAAGAACCAATCGGGCATTATTTTAAAAAATGGATTTCTACCAGCTAAGAAGTTATTTTGTTCCGACATTAACCATGCGCCTTGTCCTAAATAATTAACAACCAAGCATATTTTTACGAAAATCCAAGTAATTCGTATATTGTTTTTTCCACAATGTCCTAAATCAGAATACAAAGCTTCGGCTCCAGTAGTACATAGGAAAACTGCTCCTAATAACCAGAAACCATTAGGATATTCAACCAATAAACGATAGGCATACATTGGATTTAAACATTTTAATATTTCAGGATGATTTATTATTTGAGAAAATCCTAAAATAAACAACATCGAAAACCAAATTACCATGGCAGGTCCGAAAAAGAATCCTACTTTTTGAGTTCCAAAGCGTTGAAATAAAAATATTCCCGATAAAATTGCAATAACAATTGGAATAGTTGGAATATCTGGGATGACAACCTCAAGACCTTCAACTGCTGAAGCAACAGAAATAGGCGGTGTAATGATACCATCGGCTAATAAAGTTGCCGCTCCTAAAATTGTAGGTATTATTAATCTTCCTTTTCCAAATCGCTTAACTAAAGCATATAAGGAAAAAACGCCTCCCTCCCCATGGTTATCAGCGTTTAATGTTAAAATAATGTATTTGAATGTAGTTTGAAAAGTCAATGTCCAAAAAACACATGAAATACCTCCATAAACTAATAATTCTGATATTGCTCGTTTATCAACGATGGCTTTCATTACATATAAAGGACTTGTCCCTATATCTCCGTAAATAATTCCTAAGGCTACTAATAATGTGGCTGCTGTAACTTTTTGTGTAGTTGAATGTCCCATATAATTGGAAAATAATTAGCTAACTTTATGTTTAGAATAGAAAAATTATATGAGTTCATGTAGTTAATTCAAATCAAATAATGTGAATTAATTTTTAATGGAGCTAATACAAGTATTTGGTATTCTATTTTTCGACTGCAAATATACTGAGAGTTTAGATATTAACTCTTTTTTTTGAAAATTATTTTTTTCTTCGTGTATCAATTATATGTATGATTTGCCATTTGCCATTATCGTTATATAACGTAAAAGAATTAGCCCCCATATGACTGAATTTTTCATTGATGTAAAATTCATAGGGCGTCCAAACATGTGCTAAATTTCCATCGATTTGAGTGTTATAATTTAAAATTCGCTCTTCAAACTTCATATTTGTTGGAATTGAAGCAATGGATTTTAAAAAATCGGAATACAAATTATTTTCTAATTTATTCCCTTCTTTTGTATTGGCAATAGTTTGCATAATAATTTCAGGATGACACCACTCTTTTAATGTAATTGTATCTTTTGCATGAAAGGCAATGAAAAAATCTTCAACTACTTTTTTTGGATGTAAATCCTGCGCATTTAATGGTAAATAAATGAAAAATAATAATGTAAAAAGTAAATTCTTCATGATTTGGTTTTTATTATAAGTTTTTAAAAGTTAATTTTGTTACATCAAAAATAGTAGAAAAATGTCTGTAGCAAAAAAAGATTACAAAAGAATTACCACAAAATCATTAATTGACATGAAAATTAATGGTGAAAAGATTTCAATGCTAACTGCCTATGACTTTACAATGGCTAAAATTGTAGATGCTGCAGGAGTTGATGTTATTCTTGTTGGTGATTCTGCGAGTAATGTAATGGCAGGACATGAAACTACACTTCCTATTACACTTGATCAAATGATATATCACGCTTCAAGTGTGGTAAGAGCTTGCGAAAGAGCTTTAGTGGTAGTCGATTTACCGTTTGGAAGTTATCAATCGGATCCAAAAGAAGCGTTGCGTTCTTCTATTCGAATTATGAAAGAAAGTGGTGGTCATGCCGTAAAACTAGAAGGCGGAAGTGAAATTGCAGCTTCTATTAAAAAAATATTGAATGCAGGAATTCCTGTAATGGGTCATTTAGGATTGACCCCACAATCAATTTATAAATTTGGAACCTATACCGTTAGAGCTAAAGAGGATGCAGAAGCAGAAAAACTATTGGAAGATGCTCAAATGTTAGAAAAACTAGGTTGTTTTGCCTTGGTATTAGAAAAAATTCCGGCACATTTGGCTGAAAAAGTTGCGCAAAGTATTTCTATTCCCGTTATTGGAATTGGCGCAGGAAGCGGTGTTGATGGTCAAGTATTAGTATTGCATGACATGATTGGAATGACTCACGAATTTAGTCCGAGATTTTTAAGACGCTACATGAATTTATTTGAAGAAATGTCCACAGCTATTGGTCAATATGTTACCGATGTGAAATCAAAAGATTTTCCAAATGCAAATGAACAATATTAATCTAGCGACGCTTAATTAGTACATTTTGGCTGAAAAAATAATTTCAAATAAATCAAACCTTCAAATTCTTCATGAAGATAATCACATTATCGTTATTAATAAACGAGTAGGTGATATTGTTCAAGGCGATAAAACAGGCGACAAACCCCTTTCTGACGTAGTTAAAGAATATATCAAAGAAAAATACAGCAAACCAGGTGATGTATTTCTGGGAGTTGTGCATCGTTTAGACCGTCCTACTTCTGGAGTAATCATCTTTGCAAAAACCTCAAAAGCATTAGAACGATTAAACACTACGTTTAAAAATAGAGAGACTCAAAAAACCTATTGGGCAGTGGTTAAAAACTGTCCACCTAAAGAGAAAGATACACTCAATCATTTTTTAAAAAGAGATTCCAAAAACAATACTTCAAAAGCCCACACTAAAGAAGTTCCAGAAAGCAAAGCCGCGAGTCTTTCCTATCAAATTATAAAAAAACTAGACCATTATTTTGTACTAGAAATCGATTTGCATACGGGGAGACATCATCAAATAAGAGCACAACTCAAAGCGATAGGTTGCCCAATTAAAGGTGACTTAAAATATGGTTTTGACAGAAGTAATCCTGATGGAGGAATACACTTACACGCAAAAAAATTAGTTCTTAAACACCCTGTTTCGAAAGAAATTTATACTTTTATAGCAAATCCCCCAAAAGATGCACTTTGGGATTCTATTTAATCAACAAACTATGAAAAACATTATTGAACAAAAAGTACGTAACGGCTATTCGTTAGATTTGGGAAAACTTATTGATGAAAGTTTTGCTACCTTCAAGAAAACATTTTTAATTGCAGGCCTTGGTATGGTTATCATTTCGATAGTTATGTTTATATTTTATTTGGGAATTTTGGGCGCATTTTTCGGATTTTCAAATTTCACCGAAACCATGACTTCTATTGAAAGACTCGCAACCGATACAACATTTATCATAGGAAATGCAATTGTAACAATGCTATTTAGCGCATTGTTTGCCCCTATTACTGCGGGCTTTATAAATATTAATCACTTGGCTAAAACCAATAAAGAATTCAGTGTAAGTGATTTATTTATTTTTTATAAAGGTGCGATTTTTAAACAAATCTTCTCGAGTTATTTAGTAATAGGATTTACAACTGCTGTAATAACGGCTGGTTTTAGCTTACTTGGTTTTGAAATTATCAATTCAATCATCCAAATAATTATTGCATTATTTACCGTGTTTACTATTCCTTTAATTATTTATGGCGAACAAAATTACCTAGATGCAATTACAAAAAGTTCTCAGTTATTCTTTAAACAACCCTTTATCATAATAGTGGCTTTATTAATAGCTGGAATTGGAATGTTTTTAGGTATTTTTGTATTGTGCATAGGAATAATTTTTACCATTCCATATTTTTATTCTATGTACTATGCTATTTATGAGCAAACTATTGGTTTTAAGGAATCATCACCAATTGATGAAATTGGTTTAGAATAAAATTTCACATTGATTATTGAAAAATTAGTAGATTTTATCGAAATCTATTATGAGAATCAAAATAATAACTGTTGATATTGCATTATTCATAAATCGACAGCAATAAAACAATTTTTAAGGTATGTTCAAGTAATTTTGAGCATACCTTTATTATTTTTGAATAAATTAAATGAGAAAAAATGAAAGTAGGAATAGACGCTGTTCAATTTGACATCCCTAAATTATACTTACCAATACCAACATTAGCAGAAAACAGGAGTATTGAAGCCGAAAAACTCACTAAAGGTTTAGGATTACAAAAAATGAGCTTTTTAGATGTTCAACAAGATGTAATTACACTAGGAGCAAATGCGCTATTAAAATTAATTGAACAAGAAGCTTTAGCACTTGAAAGCATTTCTAAAATATTTGTTGGAACAGAAAGTGGCGTTGACAATTCTAAACCAATTGCTTCTTATTTAATTAGTTTAATTGAAAATAAATTAGGCAGTAATGGTTTTAAAAATTGTGATGTTGTAGATTTAACCTTTGCTTGTATTGGGGCGATTGATGCTTTGCAAAGTTGTGTGGATTATATTCGACTAAATCCTACAAAAAAAGCCATAGTAATTGCAACCGATTTTGCAAAATATGATTTGAATTCTACAGGTGAATATACGCAAGGAGCTGGAGCTATTGCAATGCTTGTGACTTCAAATCCTAGAATAATTGCATTTTCAAGTGAAACAGGTGTTGCTACTTCTGGTGTTTTTGATTTTTTTAAACCTAAACAAACCATTCAAAAAGCAGCAATAACAGGAACTAAAGAAAATGAAAATTGGTTTGGAGTATTAGAAACTGAAGTAACAATTGTAAAAGATCAACCCGTTTTTGATGGACAGTATTCAAATAATTGCTACATTTCTAGAATTACAGAAGCCTATGAACATTATAAAAATGAAAGCAATCAGCAATCTGGCATATTTAATAATTGGGATTTTATTTTCATGCACCTACCCTATTGTTTTCAAGGAAGACGAACTTTTATTGAACTATTTGCCATTGAAAATCAACATTTAGTAGCTGCACAAGAAGGCGATACTTTAAAAGATAAAATAAAGGCATTATCAAAATCGAAGGAATACATCAGTTTAGTTAACGAAAAAATTTATCCCTCTGAAATTGCTTCGGGAGAAGTAGGAAATATATACACAGGTTCAATCTTCTTAGGAATGCTATCTGCTTTATACTTTGCCGGTACAGAAAACAAACCGCTGAGTACTGAAAAAGTAGGTTTTATTGCCTATGGAAGTGGCTCAAAATCAAAAGTATTTGAAGGTACTCTTCAATCTCATTGGAAGGAACAAATACTTAAAACCAATCTATTTGAAATTTTAGCATCTCGTACCCCAATTGATTTTGAAACTTATGAAAAATTACACAAAAAAGAATTGAAAACCTCAATTTTAGAACCAAAAAACGAATTTATATTAGATACTATTGAATCTGAAAACCCGTTGCTTAAAGGTGCGCGTTTTTATGAATTTATCAAATAATTAGTTTCCAAATAAAAATTGAAACGGAATATGCAGTCTCTTTTGCCAAGACAATTCCGAATGATTTTCACCTTCAAATTTCTGGGTCAACCAATGGTTTGAATCATACCCTTTTTGTTTCATAATCAAATCTACCTCATTTTGAAGCGGTTCGTATAATGCATCTAAAGTTGCTGTTCCAAAATCAAAATACAGTTTGTGATTAGTTGGATTGGGTAATTTCATTTTCAAATATTGATAAAACGCATTCGGAATCGGATTATTTTCTACCTGAAAAATACCGGGCCAATGGGTCGATAAACAAGCGGCGCCTCCAAAAACTTTTGGATATTCACAAATGGCATACATTGAAATTAAACCACCCATACTACTACCTGCAATAAATGTATGTTCCATATCTTTATGTACCGCATATTTTTTATCAATAATTGGCTTTAATTCCTTAACAATAAATTTCAAATAATTATCAGAACTCACTTTTCCATTAAACAACTTTACACCAGCCGATCGTTCCAAATTATAAATAGAATCTTGTTGTTTTTTTGTTAGCATTTCAAAGGGCTTTTGTGGAAAATAATCAAAGTGACGGGTTTCACCGCCATTCCAAATTCCTACAACAATGACATCATGAATACTATGCTCTTTAATGAGTTTCGCCATAACGTCATCTACTTCCCAAGCTTGTTTGTTCCAAGTTTGATTGGCATCATATAGCATTTGGCCGTCATGCATATACAAGACAGCATATTTTTTTGTCTTTGAATAGTCTGAGGGTAACCAAATATCAATATTTCTTTTTGTAACAAATTTTGATTTAAAATTTTCAATACGTTCAATTGTTCCCGAAGAAACTTTGGGTAATTCTTGTGAAAAAAGAATGTTTGAAAATAACAATAAAATAAAATACGGTTTCATAATCTTAATGATTTATTAGCCTAACCAACCTTCTCTATCTAAACTGCGATACTGAATAGCTTCTGCAATATGATGCGATTGAATAGCATTTGACGCTTCCAAATCGGCTATTGTTCGAGCAACTTTCAAAATTCGATCATAGGCTCTAGCCGATAAATTTAAACGTTCCATTGCTGTTTTTAATAACTGCAAAGAAACTTCGTCTAAAATACAAAATTCTCTAATTAATTTGCTACTCATTTGCGCATTATAATGAATAAATTCCATATTTTCAAATCGTAATGATTGAATAGCTCTTGCTGTTGTTACTCTTTTTCGTATTTCTGCGCTACTTTCAGCTTTTCGTGTTTCTGTTAATTTTTCAAATGGAACGGGTGTAACTTCTATGTGAATATCAATTCGATCTAATAATGGTCCTGAGATTTTACTCAAATACCTTTGCATTTCCATGGGTGACGATGTTACTGGGGCATTTGGATCATTAAAATATCCGCCGGGGCTAGGATTCATACTGGCAACCAACATAAATGACGATGGATAAGTTATCGTAAATTTTGCTCTTGAAATGGTCACTTCTCGATCTTCTAATGGCTGACGCATTACTTCTAAAACTTCACGCTTAAATTCGGGCAATTCATCTAAAAATAAAACGCCATTATGTGCCAATGAAATTTCTCCCGGTTGCGGATAACTTCCCCCACCTACTAAACTAACACTAGAAGCCGTATGGTGCGGACTTCTGAATGGACGCTGAACCATCAAACCAACATCTTTTGTTTTACCGGCAACCGAATGAATTTTTGTAGTTTCTAATGCTTCTCGCATCGTCATTGGCGGTAAAATACTGGGCAAACGTTTGGCCAACATCGTTTTTCCTGAACCTGGAGGGCCTATTAAAATAATGTTATGTCCGCCTGCTGCTGCAATTTCCATACAACGCTTTATTCCTTCTTGGCCTTTGACATCGCTGAAATCATGTTCTGGAAAATCTAACGTTTTATTAAATTCTTCAGTACTGTCAATTGTTGTTGGAATTAAATCGTGCTTTCCTTCAAAGAAATTAATGACTTGCATTACGTTTTCAACACCATATATATCAATTCCTTCAACAATTGCCGCTTCTTTTACATTTTGAAAAGGTAAAATCAAACCATTGAATCCTTCTTCTTTTGCTTTGATAGCAATAGATAATGCGCCTTTTATGGGTTGCAAACCTCCATCGAGTGATAATTCACCCATAATGACATAGTTTTGAATTGCATCGGATTTAATCTGAGAAGAAGCTGCAAGAATTCCTACTGCTAATGTTAAATCATAAGCAGAACCTTCTTTACGCAAATCGGCGGGTGCCATATTTACGGTAATTTTTTTTCCAGGAAATTGATAATTATTGTTTTTTAATGCGGCAGCAATGCGATAACTGCTTTCTTTTATTGCGGAATCAGGTAAACCTACTAAGTGATATCCTATTCCTTTGTCGATATTAACTTCGACTGTAATGGTGGTGGCTTCTACGCCAAATACGGCGCTACCGAATACTTTTACTAACATGGCTTATACTATTTAATGGCTTATATAGATGCAAATATAGAAAAGTTTTTGAAATCACAAAATGTAAAACAAAATAAACTTTTTGTAAATTTTATTTGTCTAAATGTAAAATTATTTTTACATTTGAAAATAATTTTTAAATTAAATAGTATGAAAACAAATTTTCTATTTCCAAATTCATGGAAAACTACGGGTTGGGTAATGTTCATTTTACCAATTTTAACTGCATTATATTATTGGATAAAGGACGATACAAGTTTATATGAAACTTTTGAGGTTACTACATTTGCAATTTACAGCGATGAAATATTTACAAAGAGTGGCTTTTTTAATACAATATCAAACCCAATATTAGACGAAATTTTATTAATTATTTGTTTAATTGGTGGATTGCTTGTTGGTTTTTCTAAAACAAAAAATGAAGATGAAATGATTGCTCATCTTCGTTATACCAGTTTGGTTTGGGCTACCTATTTCAATATAATATTTATGATAATAGCTACCTTATTTGTTTTTGGTATGGTATATTTCAATGTAATGATTTTCTTTATGATTTCATCAATACTATTTTTTGTAATTAGATTTCATTTTATGATATATAAACTAAATAAATATAATCAAGATGACAAATAATTTAAAAGTTTTAAGAGCTATAAAAAATATATCCCAAGAAGAACTAGCAAAAGAAATTTCTGTAAGCAGGCAAACTATAAACGCTATGGAAAAAGGTAAATATGTTCCATCAACTGTATTAGCATTAAAATTAGCAAAATACTTTGAAAAAAATGTAGAAGCCATTTTTGCATTAGAGAATGAAGATTAAAAAAAAATCCCGATTACTCGGGATTCTTTTTTTATTTTTTGAATTTTGAAATACCTTCTTCTAACCAATTTTTATATTCGGTTGCATCGGGTGTGTAGCCTATAGGTTTAGAAATATCTTCACCCTCTGAATTCAATATCACATAATACGGTTGTGCATTATTTTTGTATCTTGTAATTTGATAATCACTCCATTTATTTCCGATAGTAACGATTTCTTTTCCTGTTTCTTTCGATACATATTGCGCATCTTTTGGTAACTCACGTTTATCATCAACATACAATGAAATTAAAACTACTTGATCTTTTAATAGTGATAAAATTTCGGGCTTCGACCAAACAAAATCTTCCATTTTTCTACAATTCACACAAGCGTGACCTGTAAAATCTAATAAAACTGGCTTTCCAACTTTCTTGGCATACGCTAAACCTTCTTCATAATCATGAAAAGCAATAATTCCGTGCGGCCCAGAATGTGCATGTGCTGGTAAATCAGAAGTTGCTGAAGTATTCGACGATGAAGTTCCTATACCATTCGGACTTTCGCTATAAGTCATTGGCGGTGGAAATCCAGAAATAATTTTTAAAGGTGCGCCCCAAAGTCCAGGGATTAAATAAATCGTAAAAATGGTTACAAAAATTGCCATAAACAATCTTCCAATAGATAAGTGCGTCAAAGGACTGTCGTGTGGCAATGTAAGTTTTCCAAACAGATATACAGCCCAAGTTCCAAATATGGCAATCCAAATTCCTAAAAATACTTCACGCTCTAATAAATGGGCTTGAACTACTAAATCGGCATTTGATAAAAATTTAAAAGCTAAAGCCAATTCTAAGAAACCTAATGAAACTTTAACCGTATTTAACCATCCGCCAGATTTTGGTAACGTGTTCATCCAACCTGGAAACATTGCAAACAACATAAAAGGTAACGCTAACGCCGATGAAAAACCAAGCATTCCTACAATTGGCGCTAATCCACCTTTTGATGCTGCTTCTACTAATAATGTTCCTACTATAGGTCCTGTACAAGAAAATGAAACAATAGCTAATGCTAATGCCATAAACAATATGCCTATAAATCCACCTCTATCTGCTTGTTGATCTACTTTATTGGCCCATGAATTTGGCAAAACAATTTCGAATGCTCCTAAAAAAGAAGCTGCAAAAAATACTAAAAGTCCGAAGAAAATTAAATTAAACCAAACATTTGTAGACAACGCATTTAACGAATCGGCGCCAAAT
>JACCDH010288360.1_pt1 | contig 11169 bp, 10 predicted proteins | sample 7442481 | NCBI WGS metagenome assembly JACCDH01 (sample SAMN15323433, study PRJNA562643) | freshwater metagenome | isolation source: river surface water | place: USA:Blue River Watershed | collected 2017-08-15 | reverse complement strand
GCTCACAAGAGAACGTGTCTCTTTGGCTGCTTTGTTCGAGGAATTTGCCTAGGTTTGAGCTGGGGCGTACAGGTTGATGCGGGAAAGCCTCTCATTATATCCGAGGCACTGGTTTTCCCGAATCAAAGTAGGCGAATTAAGCCAAATGACAGGTAGCGCTGGCGTGTAAGCAAATAGCAGCAGCCGAAGCCACATTGAGCGACTCTTCCCCACCCGGCTGGGCAATGCGCACATGCATGGCAGCACGATCTGCCAAGGCAGCAGACACCCCCTGCCCTTCATGGCCCATGAGCCATGCACAAGGCATGGGCAGCTTGAACTCGGCCAGCAAAACGTGCAAATACGGACCTTGGTGCGAGCTGGTAGCCACCCATGGTATGTCTAAGGCATTCAAATCGTCGGCGCTCAGACCTTCAACCAAATGCAACCCGAAATGTGCGCCCATACCGGCACGCAAGACCTTGGGCGACCACAAAGCAGCAGCCCCCTTGATAGCCAGCACCTGCTTGAAACCAAAGGCTGAAGCACTGCGCAAAATGGAGCCCACGTTGCCTGCATCTTGTACACGGTCAAGCACCACCGTTGGCGTTTTGGCTTGGATATCTAGAGCACTGGGGGCCGCCAAGATAAAACCCATCTTGGCAGGTGACTCTAGGCTACTGATTTCGGCAAACAGCGCATCGGGCAACACGGTGTTGCGTTCTGCCGCTTGCGTCCACTCACGTGGCGCCGTGGCCCACAAAGATTCAGCAAATACCGCATGCTCAGGCTTCACACCACGCGTGAGTGCAGCACGGCAAAGGTGGTCGCCCTCTAGCCAAACACGGCCGAGTTTGCGGTAGGCCGTGCTGTCTTGCGACAAACGGCGCAGGTCTTTGACCAAAGGGTTGTCACGCGAGGTGATCAAGTTCATTTCAAAACCTCGGCCACAGGAGAAAACGATTTGCGGTGCCAAGGCGTAGCACCGTGTTCTTTGAGCGCTTGCAAATGCGCCGCTGTGCCATAGCCTTTATGGCCATCAAAGCCGTATTGCGGATACTGCGCGTGCAACTCTTGGCACCAACGATCGCGATGCACCTTGGCCAAGATAGATGCCGCAGAAATGGCTTGCACCTTGCTATCGCCTTTGACGATGGCTTCGGCCAACACATCGAGCACGGGCAAACGGTTGCCATCCACCAGCACCTTAGTGGGCTTCAAGCGCAGGCCTTCTACGGCGCGACGCATCGCGAGCATGGTGGCTTGCAAGATATTGAGCTCGTCAATCTCTTCCACCGTTGCTTCAGCAATAGAGCAGCACAAGGCTTTTGCGCGAATTTCATCGTACAAACGCTCACGCTTCAAGGCGGTGAGTTTTTTGGAGTCGGCCAAGCCCGCAATGGGGTTCAAGTCATCCAAGATCACGGCAGCAGCCACCACAGGCCCAGCCAGCGGACCACGGCCAGCCTCATCCACCCCAGCAATCAAGCCTGGGGCGTCCCAAATGAGCGCTACTTGTTCAGCGCGCAAGAACTTTTTCGATCGCATGAGCCGCCAGTGCGGGGGTGTCGCGGCGCAGCGTGTCGTGCAGCGCAGCAAAGCGTTGTTGAACGGCTGCAGTCGCCACAGGGTTGTTCAGCCATTGCAGAACCTCATGAGCCAACGCATCGGGTGTGGCTGCGTCTTGTAACAGCTCGGGCACCACAAAGCCTTGACACAAAATGTTGGGTAAGCCCACCCAAGGCTGCAGCTTTTTGCGGCGCATGATTTGCCAGCTGAGCCAGTTCATGTTGTAGGTAATCACCATGGGGCGCTTGAACAACGCCGCCTCCAAAGTGGCCGTGCCACTGGCAATGAGCGTCACATCGCAAGCGGTCAATGCCGCATGCGATTGGCCGTTGAGCACCAAGAGATTGGGCACCTCGCCCACATCCTTAGCAATGGCTTCGATGCGCGCACGCAAAGCGGGCATGGCTGGCAACACAAAGTGAATGCCAGGCTGCTGCTTGGCCATGCGCTGTGCAGCTTGTAAAAAGCGATGCGCCAAATATTCAATTTCAGAGCTGCGACTGCCTGGCAGCAAAGCCACCACCGTGGCCTCTTCAGGCAAACCAAGCACTGCGCGTGCAGCAGCACGGTCTGGCACATCCGGAATGTTTTTGGCCAAAGGATGGCCCACATAGGTGGCATCAATGCCATGCTGCGCAAGCAAATCGGCCTCGAACGGGAAAATGCACAGCACGTGGTCTACGCTTTGGCGGATCTTCTCTACACGGTCTGCACGCCAAGCCCAGATGGACGGACACACAAAGTGAATGGTTGGAATGCCTTTGGCCTTGAGATCGTGTTCTAAATCGAGGTTGAAGTCTGGTGCATCCACACCGATGAAAGCGTTGGGTTGATTGACCAGCAAGCGTTCACGCAGCTGCTTGCGAATGCCCACAATTTCTCGGTAGTGTCTTAACACTTCTACATAGCCACGCACTGCGAGTTTTTCGTAAGGCCACCAAGGCTCAAAACCTTGGGCCGCCATCCGTGGGCCACCAATGCCCGCGCTGTGCATGTCTGGCCATTTCTCGCGCATACCGCCAAGCAACAGGCCAGCCAGCAAATCGCCCGAGGCCTCGCCTGCAACAAGCGAGAAAGACAGGGCCTCAGCCATAAGGTTTAACGAATGATGCCGCGTTGCGGCGAAGTGTGGTTCAAGAAGTCCAGCATCATGGCCACATCGGGAGCGGCTTCTGGTTTTTCTTGGGTCAAAGCAGCGATGCGAACTTTGGCTTGATCCAAAGTCAAGTCATCGCGATACAAAGCTTTGTGCATGGCCTTCACCGCGCTGATGCGCTCAGGAGAGAAGCCGCGACGACGCAGGCCTTCGAAGTTCATAGAGCGTGGCTCGGCAGGTTGACCTTGACACATCACGAATGGCGGCACATCAGCAAACAAGAGTGAATGCATGGCCGAGAAGCTATGCGCGCCAATTCGCACAAACTGATGCACCACAGTAAAGCCGCCCAAGATAACCCAGTCACCCACATGCACATGACCTGCCAACTGCGCACTGTTAGCGAAGATCGTGTGGTTACCGACCATGCAATCATGTGCCAAATGCACATAGGCCATGATCCAGTTGTCGTTGCCGACTTTGGTCACGCCAGCATCGCCGGGTGAACCAATGTTGAAGGTACAAAACTCGCGTATGGTGTTGCGGTCACCAATGATCAGCTCGCACGGCTCACCTGCGTACTTCTTGTCTTGAGGAATCGCCCCCAAAGAATTGAACTGAAAAATGCGGTTGTCATTGCCAATCGTGGTGTGACCTTCGATCACGCAATGCGGCCCAACGGTCGTGCCCGCACCGATGCGAACATTCGGGCCGATGATGGTGTAAGGCCCAACCTGCACCGAGCTGTCAAGCTCGGCCTTGGGGTCCACAATGGCGGTGGCATGAATGAGGCTCATCGTCTGCTGCTTGGCGTATTGATTGTTAAGCGATCGAGCGCATGGTGCACATCAAATCGGCTTCAGTGGCAACTACATCGCCCACTTTGGCGCGAGCTTTGAATTTGAAAATACCTGCCTTCATGCGGTCCAACTCAACTTCTAAGATGAGCTGATCGCCTGGCTCGACGGGGCGCTTAAAACGCGCGCCATCAATGCCGGCGAAGTAGTACACGGTCTTGTCATCAGGTGCCGCGCCCAGGGTGTCAAAAGCCAACAATGCTGCAGCTTGCGCCAAAGCCTCCAAAATCAAAACACCAGGCATCACGGGATGATGGGGAAAGTGGCCGCCGAAGAACGGCTCGTTCATGGTCACATTCTTGAGTGCCTTGATGCTTTTGCCTTTTTCAATTTCCATCACGCGGTCTACCAACAAGAATGGGTAGCGATGTGGCAATTGCTTCAAAATTTGGTGAATATCCATGCTCATTTTTTTTGACTTTCAAAGGCTGATTCAAGAGATTTGATACGGTCGCGCAAACGGTGCAATTGGCGCAGCGTGGCGGCGTTTTTTTCCCATGACGCATTGTCGTCGATTGGGAACACACCGCTGTATTGGCCAGACTGGCGGATCGAGCGCATAACCACAGAAGCAGCAGAAATATGCACCCCATCGGCAAGCTCTAAATGACCCAAAACAATAGCACCGCCACCGACTGTGCAGTTGGCGCCAATGCGCGCACTGCCTGCCACACCCGCGCAGCCGGCCATGGCCGTGTTGGCACCCACGTGCACGTTGTGGCCGATTTGAACCAAGTTATCGAGCTTGACGCCGTCTTCGATGATGGTGTCATCTAAGGCGCCACGGTCGATGCAGGTGTTGGCACCAATTTCGACATCGTTGCCAATGCGAACCGCACCAAGCTGCTCAATCTTTTCCCAGCGGCCCTCAAACAAAGCAAAGCCAAAGCCGTCGGCCCCAATCACTACGCCAGCGTGCACAATGCAACGCTCTCCAATGCGGCAATATTCACCCAGCGTTACGCCCGATTTCAGCCAAGTGTTCGCTCCGATGTACGCTCCGCGTTCGATCACACACAGCGGACCAATGCGCGCACTGGCGTCCACATGGGCTTGCGGATGAATCACAGCACTGGGATGAACCCAAGGTTCATCATTCACACGGGTATGTTGACGCCACAGCTGAGTCAATCGTGCAAAGTAGTGATAAGGATTGTCTGTCACGATCAAGGCCGCAGAGACCTTGGCTGTCTCTGCAACTGCGGACGACACAATGACGCAACCGGCCTGTGTGCTTGCAAGCTGTGATTGGTACTTGGGATTACTTAAAAAGCTCAGCGCATCGGCTTGAGCGGTATCAAGCGGCGCAAGTTTTTGGATGATGTGTTGGGAGTCGCCGATGAGGCGACCACCCAAGCTTTCAACGATCTGGCCGAGACGCAGTGCCACGGCAGATTATTTAGCTGCGTTGATGACCTTCAGCACTTTGTCGGTGATGTCGTGCTTGGGGTTGATATACACAGCTTCTTGCAACACCAGGTCATACTTTTCGGTCTCAGCCACTTGTTTGATCACGCGATTGGCGCGTTCAAGTACTTGTTGAAACTCTTCGTTTTTGCGTGCATTGAGTTCTTCTTGGAATTCGCGACGCTTGCGTTGAAAGTCACGGTCTTGCTCACCCAGTTGCTTTTGACGCGAAATACGCTGCGACTCAGACAAAGTGGGGGCTTCACGCTCAAACTTTTCAACAGCAGATTTGAAAGACTTCTCAGCATCAAGCAGGTCTTTCTCGCGCTTAGAGAACTCTTGTTCAAGCTTGGCTTGAGCTTGTTTGGCCGTGTTGGCCTCTTTGAAGATGCGATCGGTATTGATGAAGCCAATGCGAATCTCTTCAGCTTGGGCGCAAAACGCAGCCAAGCCCAACACAACAGCTAAGGAAATTTGACGAGTAAACGTAGTCATCAGAAAGACGTCCCAATTTGGAATTGCAATCTTTGGATTCTATCGCCTGCAAAAGCACGACCTGGTCTAGCCCAAGCAAAACGCAAAGGCCCCATTGGAGAGACCCAGCTCAAGCCAACGCCGAAGGAGGTTCGTAACTGGTTCAAGTCCATTTTTTCAAATTCACGATACACATTGCCCGCATCATAAAACCCATATAGACGCAAGCTTCTGTCGTTACCTGCACCGGGAAACGGCATGAGGAACTCGCTGTTAAATGTGAGTTTCTTAGCACCGCCAATGACAGCACCCGTCGGATCACGATAACCCAAAGTACCCTGCTCAAAACCTCGAACAGAGCCAAGGCCGCCTGAGTAATAGTTTTTATAGAAGGGCAAGGTTTGCCCCTGAAAACCTTTGCCCAAGCCTAAATCTGCATTGAAAGCCAAGGTGTATTGCTTGCTAAGGGGAACGTACTGCTGGTATTGGGCACCTAACTTTGCGTATCTTGCGTCGCCGATCGCACCCAGTTCAGTGTTAACACGCATGAACTTACCATTATTTGGATTCAAATAACTATCACGCCCGTCCCTCGCCCACCCAACAGTCACTGGAAGATTCTTAGCGACACAACCAAAATTATCACAAAGGTCGCGATGGGCAGCCAACATGCTGGTGCCTCGAACTAGTTCGGTCGATTCGGCCGCAGCCCCAACAAACACTTTATCCAACTCACTGAAAGGTATGCCAAAACGAATACCCAAGCCTGAGGTCACCATTCGGTAGTTACCCCCCTGCTCGATGTATGGCTTATTTGAGCGATGGTAAAACTCAAACGTTCGCGACACACCATCTTCTGTGAAGTAGGGGTCAGTCGTATTGATGACGTAATACTGATTGAATTTACTGGTGCTGACTTGCAGACCTAAGTTTTGCCCCGAGCCAAAAACGTTATCTTGTTGAATGCCGAAAGAAAACGTCACTTTTTCTGCACTAGAAAAGCCCGCTCCCAAGGTCAGCATGCCTGTAGGTTTTTCAACCACATTCACGTTCAAATCAACTTGGTCTTGTGTCGATGGCACCTCTTGGGTATCGATATCAACGTCTTTGAAATAACCCAAACGATTCACACGGTCACGTGACAAACGAATTTTTTCACCGTCATACCAAGACGATTCGGTTTGGCGAAACTCACGGCGAACAATTTGGTCGCGCGTTCTGTTGTTACCCACAATGTTGATGCGGCGAACATAAGCACGACGTGCGGGATCAGCCACCAAGACCAGTTTCACGCGGTTGGTCTTACGATCAATTTCAGGGCGCACATCGGTTCGCGCAAAGGCAAAACCAAAGTTACCGAAATATTCATTAAAAGCTTTGGTGGTGCGGGCCACTTCATCCGCGTTATAGGCTTTACCGGCTTGAATTTCAACGAGCGATTTGAACTCATCATCCTTGCCCAAATAGTAGCCTTCCATGGCCACTTCGGACACTACAAATCGATCACCCTCTGTCACATTAATGGTGATGCTGATGTCTTGCTTGTTAGGGGAAATCGCGACCTGGGTCGAATCAATGCGAAACTCCAAATAGCCACGCGCCAGGTACCAAGCGCGCAAAGTTTCCAAATCGGCATTGAGTTTGGTGCGCGAATAGCGGTCTGACTTGGTGTACCAGCTCAGCCAGTTACCAGTTCCTTGGTCGAACTGATCCAACAATTTGGATTCGTCAAATGCCTTTGCACCCACGACACGCATTTCTTTGATCTTGGCCAAATCACCCTCGACCACGGTAAACGACAAGTTCACACGGTTGCGTTCTGCGGGCGTGATAGTGGTAATGATTTCCGCGCCGTACAAGCTACGGTTGACATACTGACGTTTGAGCTCTTGCTCAGCTCGGTCTGCAAGCGCTTTGTCAAACGGGCGGCCTTCAGCCAAACCAATATCCTTCAACGCTTTTTTCAGCGTGTCTTTGTCAAACTCTTTGGTACCAATAAATTCAACCGCTGCAATATTGGGACGCTCTTCCACAATCAGCACCAGCACATCGCCGTTCACCTCAATGCGCACATCTTTAAACAGGCCTAAGGCAAACAAACTGCGAATAGCAGCAGCTCCTTTCTCGGCAGTGTAGTCATCGCCTACGCGAAAGGGGATGGATGCAAACACGGTACCTGGCTCTACACGTTGCAAGCCTTCGACGCGGATATCACGCACATTGAAAGGATCTGCTGCCAACGCTTGGAAGGCGATCACTGAACCGGCAATAAATGCGGCTGTGCGAGCCAGTGTGGTGCGACGAAATTGTGAAAGTTGCATGTTTGTAGGGTATTTCGAAGGACTTATGGCAGCCAACCTAGGCGAACCACGTCGTTAAAAAGAGAAAAAACCATCAGTACCACAAGTGCCGCCAAACCCACGCGCTGCATGGCATCTAGCCATTCGGGCGAAGGAGGACGCCCTGTCAAGGCCTCATAAAGATAATACAACAGGTGCCCACCGTCGAGCACTGGCAATGGCAGCAAGTTAAACACGCCAAGACTGACGCTTACCAAGGCCAAATAGCTCAAATAAGCACCGATGCCAAGGCTGGCCGAACGGCCTGCGTAATCGGCCATTGTGAGTGGGCCGCCTAAATTATCCAGAGAAGCATTGCCTGTCAACAGGCGGCCCAACATGTCGAGCGTCATCACAATGACTTCCCATGTTTGAATCACCGCCTTGTGCAGCCCCTCAACCAAGTCAGATTGAATCCAGACCTTGACTGGCGGCTCACCCACTTGAGCGCCGATGCGGCCAATGAACTGCGAACCTTCTGTCAAGCGCTCAGGGATCACAGCCACTTGCAAGTGACGACCCTCACGTGAGATATCCCATAGCTGTGGACTGGGTGCCTGAGTATTGCCACTGCGGCGAACCATGGCTCTCAAAGAGGGTCCATCACTCACCCATTGACCGTCAACGCGCAACACTTCGTCACCACGTTGCAAGCCTGCAACTTGTGCGGGCAAGCCAGTTTGCACATCTCCAAGCACGGCGCGACTCCATGCCCCCGTGAATCCACGCGCTTGCCACGCGTCGCTTTCTTTCGAGATGGCGTTTTCAGGCAACTCTGCCAAGTGCGCCACATGCGGCGTTTGCTTGCCTTGCGCTTGCACCTCCAAATACACAGACGATGCATCTTGCTGCAACATCCACCAACGCAAGGCATCTAACGAACTTATGTCCTGCAAATCATCGGCATCGACACCAGCGCGCAAAACGGTGTCACCACTGCGCATACCCGCAGCATCGGCCACAGAGCCAACAACGGGCGCGGCCAATGTGGCCTGCGTTTCAAACTGCCCCACCCAAAACGTGGCGGCATACAAACACACAGCTAACAGCAAATTAGCCAACGGTCCTGCAGACACAATAGCCGCCCTCGCCCACAAAGGCTGACGGTTAAAAGCCATGGGTAGGTCTTGCGATGTCACGTCCCCTTCGCGCTCGTCGAGCATTTTGACGTAGCCCCCCAAAGGAATGAGGCTAATGCAAAACTCAGTGTCTTGTCCTGCATGGGATTTGCGCGATTTCCAACGCAGCAAAGGCTTTCCAAATCCAATCGAGAACGTGAGGACCTTGACCCCACATGCGACAGCCACGCGGTAATGGCCCCACTCATGCACCGTGATCAGCACACCCAATGCGAGCAAGAAAGCCAACACGGTCATGGTCTATTTGGCCAACAAACGCACAGATTCTTCTGCCGCCGCACGCGCCAGGCTATCTAGCGCCAACAAGTCGTCCAAATTGTGCGGCGCAGCTGGCGACAGGCTCGCCATGCAGGCTTGGTTCACTGCATGGATTTGGTCAAAGCGAATGCGGCGTTCTAAAAATGCAGCCACTGCAATTTCGTTGGCCGCATTGAGAACGGCGGTTGTACCCCGCGGACCACGCAATGCATCCCATGCCAAATGAATGCCTGCAAAACGTTCGGGGTGACCGTGGTCATCCAAAGCTTCAAATGTCATCGCTGACAAGGCATGAAAGTCCAAAGCTTGCGCACCCGACGTCATACGCTCGGGCCAGCTCAAGCCATAAGCAATCGGTACACGCATATCGGGTGTACCCAGTTGCGCCACAACAGACATGTCGCGGTATTGAACCATCGAGTGGATGATGCTTTGGGGGTGAATCACAACCTCTAAGCGCTCAGGAGGCAAACCAAACAAATAGCGCGCCTCAATCACTTCAAGCGCTTTGTTCATCATGGTGGCTGAGTCCACTGAAATCTTACGGCCCATCACCCAGTTGGGGTGTGCGCAGGCTTGCTCGGGCGTCACGTCTTTAAGCGTGGACAAATCACGTGTGCGAAACGGGCCACCGGATGCAGTGAGAATGATTTTTTCGACACGTGCATTCCAAGTCGACGTATCTTCTGGCAAAGACTGAAAAATGGCGGAGTGTTCGCTGTCAATTGGCAGCAGTGTTGCACCACCTTGTTTGACCGCATCTAAGAACACTTCAGCACCAACCACCAAGGCTTCTTTATTCGCCAACAACAGGCGTTTGCCTGCACGCGCCGCCGCCAAGCAAGGTGATAAGCCAGCTGCACCTACGATGGCCGCCATCACAGCGTCAACATCGGGGTGAGCAGAAATGTCATCCAAGGCCGCTGAGCCACTAAGCACTTCAGTGGCCAAGTCTTCGGCTTGGAGTTTGTCTTTGAGTTGTTTTGCAGCATCCGCATTCACCATCACAGCAAAGCGGGGTTTGAAAAGTGCACATTGGCGCAACATCAAATCAACTTGGGTTGCACCTGAAAGTGCAAATACTTGAAATCTTTCTGGATGACGTGCGATGACGTCCAAGGTATTCGTACCAATCGAGCCCGTAGAGCCCAGCACAGTGATGCTTTGCGGCTTCACATCTGCGTGCATACCTTTGTGCATCTTTGTCAAACCGATTGCGCCAACATCATGGCCAATGGCAAGGCGGGTAGTAATGCATCCACGCGGTCTAACACGCCACCATGACCAGGCAGTAATTGGCTGCTGTCTTTCATGCCGGCACTGCGTTTGACCAATGACTCAACCAAATCACCCGCCACACTCATCATGGTCAGGAACAGCGTCGCCAACACCAAGAATGGTGCGCCACGGTTATACAAACGGGTGTAGAGGCTTTCACTGTCTACCGCGTATTGGGTGTCGACCCAAATCCAAACACAGGCCATGAGCAACACGCCCACCATGCCGCCCCACACACCTTCCCAGCTTTTGCCGGGACTGATGGCGGGTGCAAGTTTGCGACGGCCAAACGCACGACCTGAAAAATATGCCGCAACGTCAGCCATCCACACCAGGAAGAGCACCGACAACAAGAAGTTCACGCCCATGACCTTAGCTTGATACATGGCCACCCATGTGAGCCACAGAGCCAACACGCCCACCACCAAACGCAAGGCCCGCGAAATGTTGGCCCAGCGTTCCACGCCGTGGCGAATCAACCAGCCAGCCACCAGTACCCATGCAGCACCTGTGATGGTCCAAATATTCGCAGGCGCTTGATATGCCCAGCGTGCAGACCATGCGTACAAACACAAAGTCACACACACGGCAGCCACTCGCAACGAGCCACGCATGGCAAACCCGTTTAAACGGCCCCACTCCCATGCACCTGCAGCAATCAAAACGAGGGTGAGCCCAGCCAAAGGCTCAGCGGTATCCGCCAACAGAGCCGGCAGCAACAGCGCCAACAAAACCAGCGCGGTGATGACACGTTGCTTGAGCATCTGGCTTAG
>JACCDH010259041.1_pt1 | contig 11171 bp, 9 predicted proteins | sample 7442481 | NCBI WGS metagenome assembly JACCDH01 (sample SAMN15323433, study PRJNA562643) | freshwater metagenome | isolation source: river surface water | place: USA:Blue River Watershed | collected 2017-08-15 | reverse complement strand
TAAGAGCTGGTCGATAAGATAGATAGTGGGCGTTTAAACAAACGCGAAAAAATATCGCCTGGTCTTAATCCACCGCGTGCTAAACAGAGTATGTGATCAAATTCCCAATCAGAGGAATGAACTTGCTTAGCAAGTTGTTCGATCGCTTGGTGGTATTCGTTCCAAGACACCCACAAATGCCCTTGTTGTTCATTTGTAGGTGTGTCATTCATGATGCACTAACAGATTGCCTGTTGTTTCACTCGAAAGGATGACGCAGTACGATAGTTTCTTCGCGATCTGGACCGGTTGACACCATATCAACTGGTACACCAACTAATTCTTCTATGCGTTTCACGTAAGCACGCGCTGCAGCCGGTAATGCATCAAGTGACTTTGCGCCTACTGTGGCATCTTTCCAGCCTGGCATTTCTTCATAAATCGGTTCACATGCGGCCGCTTCTTCTGCACCAACTGGGAAAATATCAACTTGCTTGCCATTGAGCTTGTAGCCTGTGCAAAGCTTTAGTGAATCTAATCCATCTAATACATCTAATTTGGTGAGGCACATGCCAGACACACCGTTGATTTGTACAGAACGTTTTAACAAGGCTGCATCAAACCAACCACAACGACGTGCACGACCTGTCACAGTGCCAAATTCATGACCCACTGCAGATAAATGTTTACCTACGCCGTCATCAGTCGACAACTCAGAAGGGAATGGACCTGATCCTACTCGTGTGGTGTAGGCTTTAGTAATACCTAAAACGTAATGCAACATATTCGGTCCCACACCTGAACCTGCTGCAGCATTTCCTGCAACGCAGTTACTCGAGGTGACGAATGGATACGTACCGTGATCAACATCTAACAAACTACCTTGTGCACCTTCGAATAATAAATTCGCACCAGCTTTATGTGCAGCATACAAAGCACTCGATACATCTGTCACCATAGGACGTATGCGCGGAACAGTCGCGCATGCATCATCAAATGTTTTGCTGTAATCAACTGCTTTAGCATGCAGATAATTCACTAAAACAAAGTTGTGATATTCAAGGTTTTCACGCAGTTTTTCTGCGAGGCGTTTTTCGTTCACTAGATCAGCGACGCGTATCGCTCTACGTGCAACTTTGTCTTCATAGGCTGGGCCTATGCCCTTGCCTGTCGTACCTATTTTTGCATCGCCACGAGCAGCTTCGCGCGCTGCATCTAATGCTGTGTGATAGGGAAAAATTACAGGACATGCTTCGGATACTTTTAAACGTGCTGCGACTTCTAAGCCTGAAGCTTCTAGTTTATCGATTTCGCGTAATAGATCAGGCACTGACAGTACGACGCCATTCCCTATGTAACAAGCGACACCTGCACGCATGATGCCCGAAGGGATCAACTGCAATGCTGTTTTTTGTCCGCCGATGACTAAGGTATGACCAGCATTGTGTCCACCCTGAAAACGCACCACGCCTTGCGCATGGTCAGTCAACCAGTCCACCACTTTACCTTTGCCTTCGTCGCCCCATTGGGTGCCAATTACAACCACATTTCTAGCCATGATTTATCCAAGTCTTCATGAACGCATTGTTTTAATAATAAATTTCCCCTGCTCAGAAACGATGACGCGATCGCAATCAAATTCTTGTTGATCACTTTCATGACCAGGCAAGGTTTGTATAACAATCTCACCTGCGTGTCGTAAGTTCTGAATCATTTCTACCAAAGCAGGTTCGCGCCCCCATGGAGCACGAATAGCAGACTTTGGTTTTGCAACTGGTGTGAGTCGTGCCAGTTCACGCAAATCCATAGAGAAGCCCGTAGCTGGTCGCGCACGACCAAAGGCTTCACCGACATGATCATAACGACCACCGCGCGCTACTGCATTCGGTAGCCCTGTTACATACAAAGAAAAGGTGGCACCGCTTTCATACTGATAGCCAGATAGATCTGCTAAATCAATCGCTACACCTGAAGTACCTACTTGCTGTGCAAGCGATGCAAGATCATCTAAGGCAGTAGCAATTTCTTTATGTTTAGGTAAGACACGACGCGCATGATCAATCATGCTGATGTCGCCATACAAAGTCGGCAGTACTAACAACGCAGCACGTGTTTCTGCATCAAATTGCAAAGTGAACTGCTGTAAAGACGGTAAATCTTTTGCACGCAGTAGCGCTACGATCTCACTTTCTAGTCCACGTGTTTTTTCATCATGACGCAAAATAGAACGCACAATCCCTGCATGGCATAAATCAATGCGCACAGCTGTTAATCCAGCAAGGCGTAGCGATTCCAGTGCCAGAGTTTGAATTTCAGCATCAGCTTCCAGACCAGCGTGACCATAGATTTCAGCACCAATCTGAAATGGCTCACGGGTTGCATGCAGTCCTGATGGTCGGGTATGCAAAACGCTGCCGGCGTAGCTTAAACGTGTGACAGAAGACCGGTTTAGCAAGTGCGCATCAATACGCGCCACTTGTGTCGTCATATCGGCGCGCAAACCCATACTACGCCCTGAGAGCTGATCTACCAGCTTAAACATGCGCAAATCCATTTCATGATCAGGCACGGGCACGAGCGAATCCAGATACTCGAGCATGGGCGGCATCACGAGTTCATAACCGAACAGACGGAAATTATCCAGCAACACGCGTCGAAGTTCTTCGATCTTGCGTGCTTCTGACGGTAAAACGTCTGCAATATTTTCAGGAAGTAGCCAGTTTGGCATAGCGATATCAGGCGTCAGCGAAATAAATTCGACTCAAAAGCAAGAGGATACCGCAGAGCAACGCAACAAGTCCGAAAAAACGGATTTGTCCGTCCGACATTTGAGCAATATGAAGAAAAGCCTTACGCCATTGTTCTGGATAGAGAAATGGCATTAAGCCTTCGAGGACAAAAAACAGCCCGAAGGCTACCAGTAAAGAAGATGCCACGAGTGTCCTGCTTATTTACGGGCGCCGCCAGGACCCTTGAAGTATTTTAGGAACTCTGAATTGGGATCAACCAACAAGACATCGCTACGTGTTTTAAAACTCTCTTTGTAAGCCTCTAGACTGCGAGAGAACTTATAAAATTCAGGACTTTGTCCAAAGGCTTTGGCATAAATTGCTGCTGCTTTAGCATCACCATCACCACGTATGGCTTCTGCATCACGATAGGCTTCTGCAAGAATAACGGTGCGTTGACGATCTGCATCTGCGCGAATTTTTTCAGACTCAGCTGAACCAGTCGACCTTAACTCATTGGCCACGCGCGCACGTTCTGACTTCATACGCTCATAAACCGAATTATTAATTTGCTCAACATAGTCGACACGCTTTAAACGCACGTCAATAATTTCGCCACCAATTTGTTTGGCTTCTTCTGCGACTTTTGCACGAATTGCATTCATCACTTTGCCGCGCTCACCCGAAATCACTTCACGCACAGTGCGTTTTGTTATTTCATCATTCAGCGCTGCTTTAATAATTTGTGCCATGCGATCTTGCGCACGTCTTTCATCTCCACCAAAGCTGATGAAATATAAACGTGGATCGACAATGCGCCATTTAACAAAAGCATCCACCAAGATGTTTTTCTTTTCTGCTGTGATGAAACGATCTGGCTCAGGAGTATCCAAAGTCAAAATACGTTTATCAAGAAAGAGCACATTTTGAAATGGTGGTGGCAATTTGAAATGCAAGCCAGGTTCACTGATCACTTGCTTGACTTCACCCAACGCAAACACAATGGCGTACTGTTTTTGATCCACCACAAACAGTGTGGACATGAAAATAAAGAGAGCAATTATTGCAGCAATTGCATAAGAAACTAAACGGTTCATTATCGCGTCTCCCGATCACGTGAACTACGAGCATCGCGATTGCGATCGAATGGACGACCCATTTCTGGACTGGCTTCAACCGGAGCAGTTTGTACAGGAGCGGTGTAAGCAGCAGCTGATTCTGCAGCAGTTTGCGCAATCAATTTGTCGAGTGGCAGATAAATCATGCTGTTATTATTTTTTGCATCCACCATCACTTTTGTTGTACTTGCAAAAATTTGTTGCATCGCTTCTATGTACATGCGATCACGCATGATGCCTGGTGATTTTTGGTACTCTACTAAGATCCGCGAAAAACGATTCGCTTCACCTTGCGCATTAGCTATTACACGCGAACGATATCCTTCTGATTCTTGCATCAGTCGTGAAGCAGCACCGCGCGCTTTAGGCACTACGTCATTAGCGTAAGCCTGTCCTTCATTTTTTTGACGCTCTCTATCCTGCCCTGCTTTAACTGCATCATCAAATGATGCTTGCACCTGCTCAGGCGGTTGCACACCCTGCATAGTCACATTCGTCACTAAGACGCCAATACGATATTTATCTAAAGTTTGTTGCATGAGCGCGCTAGTGTCGTAAGCCACTTTTTCACGACCTTCATAGAGCACAAAGTCCATTTTACTTTTACCGACGATTTCACGAATCGCTGTTTCAGCAACTTGCTTGACGGTTTCTTCTTGATCGCGATTATTGAATATCCATTCGGAAGCATTCTTGAGTCGATATTGCACAGCAAATTGAATGTCGATGATGTTTTCATCATCTGTCAGCATCAATGATTCGCGTGGCATTTTATTGCGTACATTATTGCGATAGCCCACTTCTACTGTTCGCACTTGAGATAAATTAACTAACTCGTGCGACTGTATTGGATAAGGCCAGCGCCAGTTAAAACCTGGTGCGGCTGAATGACTGTATTTACCAAAGCTCAGTACAACTGCGGTCTGACCTTCTTGTACGATAAAAAATCCACTAACTAACCATAAAAATAAAATAACAGCAGAGATAACACCGGCACCTATGCTGGCACCACGTGCATCTGGCAATCCGCCACCATTGCCGCCATCACCACCTCGGCCACCACCTTGTTTGCCAAATAATTTATTCAGGCTTTGATTGAAGTCACGCCAGAGTTGATCGAGATCAGGAGGACCATCCGCAGGTTTTTTACCACCGTTAGGACGTTGCTCAGGCTGCTGTTCATTTTCTTTATTATCTTGTGCGCCTCTACCCCAACGAGGATCGTTTAAAGAAAATTTAACGCCTAATTTTTTAATCAATGATGCAAGCATGCTATGGCGTTCCGGAAGGGAGAAATAAATTCAATGGGAAAAATATGTTACTGCTACAAATTATCAACTGATGGATTCCAATGAAAGTGGAAACATCAGAAACACTTTTTTCTTCCATGCTCAATCAAACAACTTAATCAAAATGCTCTTGTGATTCAATCAAGGCAGCTTCCGCTGCAACTGACTCTGACCATGCTCTTGATTGCACACATTCAGCCATTGCTAAGCGCAGCATATCCATGCCTTGGCCTGTCTGCGCACTCACAAAAACTCGTTGAATTTTATCATATTCATCACGCTCAATTGAGGGGAGCAAATCACACTGATCTATCTTATTCCAGACTAAAATTTGTGGAATTTGATCTGCACCAATCTCTTTGAGCACTGCATTAACTTGCTCAATTTGCTCTACTCTGACTGAACTTGAAGCATCCACTACATGCAATAACACATCTGCGTGTATGGTTTCTTCCAAAGTAGCGCGAAAAGCAGCAACTAACTGTGTGGGCAAGTCTCGTATGAAACCAACGGTATCAGACAGCACAATACTGCCCGCCTCACCCAAGTGAACACGACGAGATGTGGTGTCCAATGTCGCAAACAACTGATTTGCAGCGTAGACCCCAGCTTTGGTCAAGCTGTTGAATAAGGTAGATTTGCCCGCATTGGTGTAGCCGACTAAAGATATCGAAAAAGTATGATTTCGATTCCGAGCACGACGCTGGGTATGACGCTGACGCTGTAGCTTATCCAGTCGTCCTCTGAGGGCTTTGACGCGTTCGCCGATAAGCCTGCGGTCAGTTTCCAATTGGGTCTCACCCGGTCCACGCAGACCAATACCGCCCTTTTGGCGCTCAAGATGGGTCCAGCCTCGAATCAAGCGGGTTGCTAAATGCTGTAGCTGGGCAAGCTCGACTTGCACCTTACCCTCATGGCTCTGGGCACGCTGCGCAAAAATATCGAGAATGAGGCTGGTGCGATCGACCACCCTTACCTTGAGATGACGCTCTAAATTACGTTGCTGCGCTGGGGAGAGAGCGTGATTGAAAATAACCAGTTCAAGGTCAAGATCGGCGATGGCATCACCGATTTCATCAGCCTTACCGGAACCCACAAATAAGGCAGCATCCGGACTGCTACGACGGCCAGTCACGCTCACAATGGGCTGCGCTCCTGCGGATTTAGACAGGAGTGCAAGCTCTTCCAGACTGGCTAGAAAGTCGCCTTTACCAAAGTCGACTCCCACTAAGGCTGCGCGCATCAATATCCCTCACAAAGGGAAATACGATGCGCCAGATAGTTAGGCCGATTCAGCGTCTTGTTGCAGGTTAACTGCACGAGCAGGAACGACGGTAGAAATAGCGTGTTTGTATACCATTTGGGTAACGGTATTGCGGAGCAAAACCACGTATTGGTCGAAAGATTCAACATGTCCTTGTAATTTGATTCCGTTTACGAGGTAAATGGAAACAGGAACATGTTCTTTTCTTAATGCATTTAAAAACGGGTCTTGTAAGAGTTGCCCTTTATTGCTCATGGAAGCTCCGTAGTGTTGTCAGATTTACAGATAGATTGTGGCGATACTTGAAAATTCAAGTATCAAAAACGACTTGTCTTGAATGTAAACGATTTTTGCATGACATGGCAAACTAGCTGACAAAATTCAGCATTTATCCCTAGTTTATCCTTCTTTCGAGAAAGGGTTCTTGCCGGAGCGTAATTCAATCCGCAGGGGCGTTCCCACCAAGGCAAATGTATCCCGAAAATGCTTTTCCAAAAATCGCTTGTAATTTGCATCAATTGCATCCAACGCATTGCCGTGTATGACAATAATGGGAGGATTTTGTCCACCTTGATGTGCGTAACGTAACTTAGGACGTATAGAACCTTTACGTCTAGGTTGTTGATGATCCACCGCCTCTTGTAATGCACGCGTTAATTGTGGCGTTGGTAACTTTGCCATCGCAGCGGCATAAGCGGAATCAACAGACTTCATCAACATGGTTACGCCAGTTGATTTAAGCGCAGAAATATAATGAAATTTCGCAAACGATAAAAAGCTTAATTTACGATCAATATCCATTTTGATTTCATCACGGCGATCGGAAGTCAATCCATCCCATTTATTCACGCCGACTACTAAGGCTCTTCCAGATTCAAGCACAAAGCCTGCTATGTGAGCGTCTTGTTCTGAGATATCTTGTTGCGCATCGAGTAACAGCACAACCACATTCGCTTCAGAAATCGATTGCAAGGTTTTGACAACTGAAAATTTTTCTATCGCTTCAAATACTTTGCCACGACGACGTATACCTGCTGTGTCTATCAAGGTGTAATGACGATCATTGCGTTCAAACGGAATTTCTATGGAATCCCGAGTGGTGCCAGGCATGTCAAATGCAATCACGCGCTCTTCACCGAGCAAAGTATTGACCAAGGTAGATTTCCCGACATTAGGCCGACCTACAATCGCGATTTTTATACCCTGCTCAGTTGCTTCATCATCTGCTAGAGCTGGCTTTTGTGCGAATGCTTTATCTAAAGATTCTTCCACCAAATCAGCGACACCATCTCCATGTGCTGCTGAAATAACATAGGGATCACCTAAGCCTAGCTCGTAAAAATCAGCTGTGACTGAGGTATATTTCATTCCCTCAGATTTATTCACAACTAACATGACTGAACGTCCTGATTTACGCAAAAAATCAGTAATAGTTTTGTCATGTGGAGTGAGGCCTTGACGACCATCCACAAGAAAGATTACGACATCAGCTTCAGCAACCGCTTGTTTGGTTTGCTTAGCCATCTCATGCATGATGCCTACTTTTGCAACCGGTTCGAATCCACCTGTATCGATGACTAAAAAAGGTCGCTCGCCAACTCTGCCTTCACCATAATGACGGTCGCGTGTAAGCCCAGGAATATCTGCCACTAAGGCATCCCGTGATCGTGTGAGACGATTAAACAAAGTGGACTTCCCAACATTGGGTCGACCAACTAAAGCAATTACCGGCTTCATCTTTTTTCCAGAACATTCAACATGCTGATTATTTAGTACTGAGCAAATTGAATCATTTATTGAAGAACGTTAGACATGCGATTAAGCACCTATTTATTCGCATGACGACATATCACATAGATTGTGACGATATAAAAATCAACTAAGTAGCACCAGCTCACAAGCCGCGCTACTTTTCTGTGCGTGTTTTTATTTTTTTATTGTTTAAATTAATCGGCAGACAAAGCCAAAATTTTTCCACCTGATGTTTGAACGATTAATAAAGATTTTGCGATCAGTGGTCTAGCTTTGATTGCACTACCGTCAGTAGATAAACGCGCAAGCATTGCACCATCTTCGCGTGATAAGAAATGTAAATAACCTTCTTTATCACCAACTACGACAGCACGTGCAAAGGAAACCGGCGCAGATAATCCGCGCCAAGACAAGGTCGCGTTACGCCATTGATTTGCACCATTAGCACGAGCAAATGATTGCACGTTGCCACGCTCATCAGCAGCAAAAACAAATCGCTCATCTATGCCAGGTCCTACTTCAGCGGAGAGTTCGCGCGCCCAACGCAATGCTCCGTTAGTTACATCTGCACAAGCTAGTCGACCTTGATAAGTCGTAGCGCAAATATCTTTTCCTGCTAAAACCGGTGTTCCAGACACATCCACCACACGCTCTAATTCTGTAGCGCCACGTGGCTCAGCTATTGACGATTCCCAACGAGGCACACCTGTACCAATAGACAATGCCAATAAACGACCCGCAGGTAAGGCTAGATAAGCTGTGTCTTCTGCAATGACAATACCAGGCGCAGCTTGTAGTGCCAGTGATGGAGCAGGACGTTGAACAAACCAGCGTCTTGCGCCTGTTTCTGAGTCCAACGCTAAGATGCGATTATCTAGACTACGCAATACCACAACGCCACGACCTACAGCTGGTGATGAAAGTAATTGACTTGATGCTTGTGATTTCCAACGACTCTTACCATTGCTTGCATCGAAGGCTAGGACTACGCCATCTTGTGCACCCACTACAACTGTTTTACCGTCTGAACCAACACCTGCTGTTAAGGCAGCACCAGCGTTAATACGCCAAATAAATTTTCCATTACTTGCATCAATACAAGCGATGGTGCCATCCGCACTCGCTACAAATAATTTATCGCCAACCAATGTGGGCGATAGTACAAAGGTATCCGACTTACCAACTTCTGCAGACCACGCAGTTCGCAAAGCCATCGTGTTTTTAAAATCCACTAATGAAGCCGGCACATTACGCGGTGCTTTGCTAGAAAAAGGGTTACACGCAGTCAGTAAAACAGCAGTTGCAACGAGAATGATTTTTGTTATGTTATGCATGTTAAACTTTCATACTCAGGTCGCAGTTGCATCAGCGCCACCCAATGCATCAAGTTTCAATTGAATTAACTGACGTGCAGGATTTTTGATGTCAGTTTTATCTAAGGCTAATTTAAATGCAGCACGAGCCTCAGCAGTTTTATTTTGTGCAAACAATAGATCGCCTTTGCGATCTGCAACTAAAGCAGCAAATTGCTCTGGGAAATCCGCTGCCAAAGTTTTTAGTCCATCGTCATACGCTTTTTCATCGAGCAATACACCAGCTAAACGTATACGTGCAAGAGCGATGAATTCTTCATTGCGACCGTGATCTACAACCCATTGCAAATGCAGTTTGGTTGCTTTTAAATCATTTGCCTCGAATGTCGATTTTGCAGCAGCCAGCGCGCCCATTTGCGCGTAAGGCGTTGCGCTAAATTTATCTTTCATGTCTGCCACAGCACGCGCGATCTTTGCGGGATCTTTCGCTTCTATGGCTTTCACAATTTCTTCATACAACAAGGCGCCCTTTAGCGATTCACTTTGTTGATATTTATTCCAGCCTAGCCAACCTAGCCAGCCAGCCAAGGCGATAATGAGTATCCATGTCACCACATTGCCGTATTGCTTCCACCAAGCTTTAAGGGTGTCCAGTTGTTCTTGTTCTTCGAGATCGTATGCCATGATTAATATTAAGGATGGTAGTGAATATGACCGGCATGATCGTGCTCATGCTCAGTGTTTCCGATAATGTGATCAATTAAATGATCTACAACTTTTGTTAATGCTATACGGTGCTGATTATGTTCAGGGTCTGCATCACGCAAATGCTTGACAGTGGCCATATCGTTAGCAATTTCATCATCACCCAAGATGACGGCATAGGCTGCACCACTAGAATCTGCGCGTTTCATTTGCGATTTGAAACTACCCGCACCTCCAGAAGAAGCGCAATGTAGCACAACATCGAGCCCGGCATCCCTGAGACGCTCACCCAATACGAAACACTGCATACGGGCAGCATCACCTTGATGAACTAAATAGACATCACACTGATTTGCAGAAAAATGCTCGCCTGAAGCTTTCATGAGTTCTAGCAAACGCTCTACGCCCATAGCAAAACCGACTGCAGGCGTAGGTTTGCCACCAAAAATCTCAACTAAGGGATCATAACGACCACCACCACAAACTGTCCCTTGCGAACCCAGTTGATCGGTCACCCATTCAAACACAGTGCGGTTGTAATAATCCATACCGCGTACTAGACGTGGGTTAATCGTAAATGGCACGCTGTTATGTCTAAGAATAGCTTGCACACCTTCGAAATGCGCCAGAGATTCTGCGCCCAAATAATCTAACAACTTAGGTGCATTGTTAACTAACTCCTGCATTGCAGGATTTTTGGTATCGAGAATTCGCAATGGATTGGAATGCAAACGGCGTTGTGCATCAGCATCTAACTCTGATTGATGCGCATTGAAATAAGTAATTAAATCAGCTCTATGACGATTACGCTCTTCTGCATCACCAATTGAGTTCAATTCTAATTTGATGTCAGTTAAGCCTAAGTCATCCCACAAGCGCTGGCAAAGCATGATCATTTCTGCGTCAATATCAGGGCCAGTAAAACCTATCGCTTCCGCACCAACCTGATGAAACTGACGATAACGTCCACGTTGTGGTCGTTCATGTCGAAACATAGGGCCTGCATACCATAAACGCTTAGG
>JACCDH011246876.1_pt1 | contig 11172 bp, 11 predicted proteins | sample 7442481 | NCBI WGS metagenome assembly JACCDH01 (sample SAMN15323433, study PRJNA562643) | freshwater metagenome | isolation source: river surface water | place: USA:Blue River Watershed | collected 2017-08-15 | reverse complement strand
GGCTTTCGTGGTTGCAATCTACAGATGCAGATATTGTGTGCTTGCAAGAAATAAAAGCACAACCAGAACAAATCGAAACTGAATTACGATTAATAGAAAATTTAGGTTATCATCATTATTGGTATCCAGCTCAAAAAAAAGGATATAGCGGTGTTGCTATTTTATCAAAGAAAAAACCGAATCATGTCGAATACGGATGTGGGCATGAATTATACGATTACGAAGGAAGAATCATTAGAGCAGATTTTGATGACTTATCAGTTATGAGTGTTTACTTACCTTCAGGCTCTAGTGGCGATGATCGTCAAAACGTGAAGTTTGAGTTCATGGATTTCTTCAAACCTTATATCAATGAACTTAAATGGAAATATCCTGAACTCATTGTATCTGGTGATTATAATATATGCCACAAACCAATCGACATTCATAATCCGAAATCTAATGCTAACTCCTCAGGTTTCTTACCTGAAGAACGAGAGTGGATGGAAGAATTTATGAATAATGGCTTCATTGATACTTTTCGTCACTTCAACAAAGATCCTCATCATTACACATGGTGGAGCTTTAGAGCTGGTGCGCGTTCAAAAAATTTAGGTTGGCGAATTGATTATCATTTGGCAAGTAAAGAATTAGAAAATAAATTAAAAAGAGCTGTTATATTATCTGATGCTAAACACTCTGATCATTGACCGATTTTACTAGAGCTTAAATAAAATGTCTCTGCTAATAAAAAATATAAAAACCTTAAGTGGAGTTTTAGAGAATAATTCTAAACCTTTAAGACTTGCTGAATTTGCAAACTTGAATGAAATTCAAAATGCATGGCTAAGTATTAAAGATGGCAAAATTGAAAACTATGGATGTATGTCTGATATAGAAGATCATATTGACATCAATGATTACAACGAACAATTAGATGCCACAGGTAAAATAATATTACCAGCTTTTTGTGACTCTCATACTCATATTGTATTTGCCGGAAGTAGAGAAAATGAATTCGTAGATAGAATCAAAGGCTTGAGTTATGAAGAGATAGCAAAACGTGGCGGAGGTATATTGAACTCTGCAAAAAAACTTCAAGCTTGTTCTGAAGACGAACTATACGAATCAGCTTTAGCTCGACTTAATGAATTAAAACAAAAAGGAACTGCTGCTATTGAAATTAAAAGCGGATACGGATTAAATACTGAATCAGAATTGAAGATGCTAAGAGTTATTAAGCGTTTGAAAAATGATACAGATATTATAATTAAATCTAGTTTTTTAGCTGCTCACGCATATCCTTTAGAGTATAAAGAAAATCATCAAGGCTATATTGATCTTATAATTAATGAAATGCTACCGCTTGTAGCTAATGAAAAACTTGCTGATTATATTGATGCATTTTGTGAAAACGGATTTTTTAATTCTGATGAAACAGCACAAATATTAGAGGCTGCTGCAAAATATAATTTAAAACCAAAAATACATGCTAACCAATTAAATTATTCAGGTGGTATACAAGTTGGCGTAAAATACAATGCAGTTTCTGTTGACCATTTAGAATGTGTTGGTGAAGAAGAAATTAATTGTTTATTAAATTCAAATACCATTGGTACTATATTACCATCTGCAGCATTTTTCTTAGGTATACATTATCAACCTGCTCGTAAAATGATTGATGCTGGTTTAGCTATCGCTCTTGCATCAGATTTTAATCCAGGTACCTCACCTAGTGGTAATATGCCTTTTATCACCTCATTGGCATGTACACAGTTAAAAATGACACCAGAAGAAGCTATAAATGCATGCACAATAAACGGAGCATATGCAATGGAAGTGGCAGATATAACTGGTAGTATCACCAAAGGCAAATACGCTAATTTAATTTTAACAAAAGCAATACCTAGTATAGCATATATACCTTATTCTTTTGGATCTGATAATATTGAAAAAGTATTTATAAAAGGAAACTAATATGGCATCGCTACAACTATTCAATCGTGATTTCATTTCTAAATATTTTAGTCATCGTAATGCTGAAATTAAATGGGGTGATGCTATAAATACTATAATTAGCAACGATTGGGAAAACGAGCTAATTAATTCGGATGTCGAATATGTGATTATTGGTATCGCTGAAGATATAGGTATTCGTGCAAATTATGGTAGAGCTGGTGCTAGAGAAACTTTTATAAATTCTTTAACAAGTATATTAAATATTCAACATAATAGATTTATAAATTCTGAAAAGATTTTAATATTAGGTCAGATTAATTTTGATGATGAATATAATAACATCAACAACTCAATTGATGACTTAAGAAAATTATGTGAGGTGGTTGATGAAATTGTATTTGATATAGCTCTGAAAATATTTAAAGCTAAGAAAAAATTAATAGTAATAGGTGGTGGCCATAACAATTCGTACCCATTACTAAAAGCACTTTCAACTTATCATCAAACAAGTATTAATTGTTTAAATGTTGATGCACATACTGATTATAGAGCAATAGAAGGTCGTCACAGTGGAAATGGCTTTAGCTATGCTAAAAAGGATAATTATCTAAATAGATATGCAATACTTGGAATTCATGAAAATTACAATTCAGAATCTGTATTAAATTCAATTGATGAAAATAAAGACATTCAATATTTTACATTTGAAGATATTGAAGTTAGAAAAAGAATTACAATAGAGGAATCTATTAACACATTTGTGAATTTTTTAATAGAAAAACCATGTGCATTAGAAATTGATTTAGATACTATTCAATATTTACCTAGCTCTGCAATGAGTGGAACTGGCTTTAGTACTAATCAAATGCGTGAGATAATTCATCATTCTTCAAGTTTGTTAAAATGTGACTATTTACATTTGACAGAAGCCTCAATTGGACTTGCTATAAATGAAAATGATAAATACATATTAGGTAAAACTATAGCTTATTTATTAAGTGATTATATTAAAGCTACTCAAGACGTCGAATAGCAAGTTGAATCTTCCTATCAATGAATTTTCGGTATTCCACTATACTAACAGTTGACATATATTCTGAAACTAAAGACTTTGCATATAGATATGAATAATCCTCTAAGATTTCAGACATCACTCTAGTTAATACAAAATATAGTTCCCTGCCTTCATACATTTCAGATACCAACTTATACTTTAATCTCATTTGATCTTGTTCATTTAAACCAGATAAATCAGATTGATAATATTTGTACTTATGTCTCTTTAATAAGAATTCAATATATTCATTCATTAAAAGCAAATCTGATTGAGTAGCTGACAACTTATCATAAAATAAATAAACTTCATTTTCTGGAGTATTCTCATATTTAAAATCTAATAATTTATGACGCTTTAAATAATCATATTTACAATTGGCAGAATTATAAATATACTTTGCTCTTTGATACTTTAAAAAACTTGCGCTTATAATATTTTTAGATGCGTATACTTTTAGTTCATGAATAGCTTGATTAGTAATTGAGTCTAATTCAGTAGAATAATTTTTAAAATCATACTTATTAATTTTTTCTACTATTTTATTTATTTGATTGTAATAATTTTTTTGATTAGCAAATACATATTTATTATTAGAATACTCTGATTTAAATTCAATGGAATTAATATTAGAATAAATAATTTCAATCGACTCAGATACTTCCACGTAAATAGAAATAGTATCTCTATCAATTATTAATGAACCAGCAATTGGTTTTTTTATGGGTAAAGTTTCATAAAACTGACCTTTGTCGTTTAAATTAATTGTAAAAATATAATTAACTGTATCTATTGGATTATTTCTAAACACTAATTGAATACTATTAGATTTGTGATTCTTTATAGTACCAAATAATACAGCATCTTCTACAGTTTGAGCATGTAAACTGCATGAAATAAATAATACAAATAAACTTAGTATGGATCTCATAAGAATCTAAATTTAAAAAATATTATTATATTGTGCATATGAGAGTAGTAAGAATAATTATAATATTACTATGTTTTTGTATAAGTCAATTAAAAGCACAAAACAAAAGCAACTCTGCAATTGAATATATTGAACGATATAAGTCTTTGGCAATTGAAGAGATGCTACTCACTGGCATACCTGCAAGCATTACTCTAGCACAGGGCATGCATGAATCAGCTAATGGAACAAGTCAACTAGCAAGAAACGCAAATAATCATTTTGGTGTAAAATGTAGCTCAAACTGGACAGGTAAAAAATATTATCGTAATGGTAATCGTCGTAATTCTTGTTTTAGAAAATACAATACTGTACAAGAGGCTTTTAAAGATAGGTCAAGATTTCTTTCGAACAATAAAAATTATGCTAAACTGTTTACTTATAAAAAAACAGATTATAAAAAATGGGCATACGGTTTACAAAGGTCGGGGTATGCATCTAGTAGATACTATGCAGCACATCTAATTAAGACAATTGAACGATATAATTTAAATCAATATGATAGAATAGATTCAACTAACATTGATAGTTTGATTTTTTCTGGAGATACTTTATTACTAGATTCTGCAAGTGTTAAAGTTGGAATTAAAAAACCTAAGTCAGAATTAAAATTATATCACAAAGTTCGAAGTGGTGAATCGCTTTACACAATCGCTAAAAAATATAAAGTAACTGTTGATAGCATCAAGAAGAAGAACAAATTAAAATCTAATAAGATAAAACCCAGACAGCGATTATTAATCAAATGAGAAGTTTAATTTTATTTTTATTACTAATTTCTTCATTTCAATTCACCTTTGCTGATGATGCAGAGGCATATATTAAAAAATACAGAAAAGTTGCTATCAAAGAGATGAAAAAATATGGGATACCCGCAAGTATTACATTAGCACAGGGTATGCTAGAGTCAGGTAATGGCAAAAGTAGGTTAGCAAAGAAAGGGAAAAATCATTTTGGTATTAAATGCACAAATGATTGGGAAGGCAGAACCATTAAAGAAGATGATGATAAAAAAAATGAATGTTTTAGAAGATACAGAAAAGCTGAGCATTCATATAGAGACCACTCTGAATTCATAGCTAATAGAGAACGCTATAGGTTTCTATTTGAGTACGATAAGAAAGATTATAAATCATGGGCATACGGACTTAAACAAGCGGGTTATGCAACAAACCCAAAGTATCCTGAGTTAATAATAAATATTATAGATCGATATGATTTACACAAATACGATAAAAAATATGCTAAACGTGAAATCAAAAAAGAAGAAAAATTAGAAAAGAAAGTTGCAAAAAAACTAAACGTAAAATACGAATATCATACGGTCGATAAAGGAGATACATTATATTCAATTGCAAAAAAATATAATGTTGACTTTGAAGAATTAAAAAAAATGAATTCCAAAAGTTCGAATAATATTTTTATTGGAGAGAAGATTCGAATTAAATAAATTATTTATAAAGTGACTTCGATTCAATAAATCTCTTAACATTCTCAGCTACAAAATAGCTGATGTCTTTTTTAGATTTTATTTGATTTCTGATAAATGTAGATGATATTTCTATAATTGGTGTTTGAGTTAAATGCACATTATCTAAATTGTCAAATTCAGTAACTACTTCTTTAATTCTTGGGTAAATATAAAAATGATAATCCCTAAGTAAAACTTCGTAATTTTTCCATTTTTTGATACTAGCTAAATTATCAGCACCCATAATTAATGAGAATTCATGTTCTGAATATTTCTCTTTTAAATATATTAATGTATCTATGGTATATGATGGTAAAGGCAAATGAAGTTCTATATCAGAAACAGAAATTTTATCATGCTTTTCAAAAGCAAGCTTACACATCTCTAAACGATCATAAGCATTTATTAAATATGATTTATCTTTTAATGGATTATGTGGAGATACTACCAACCATATTTTATCTAGATCTGTATTTTCAGCCATATAATTAGCAATAATCATATGTCCAATATGAACCGGATTAAATGAACCAAAAAATAAACCTATTTTCATTTATTCAAAAAATCAGTAACTAATTTTAATGCTTCAGCACAGGCTTCATCTAAGTTATTGTTTTTTAATATCACATCAAACTTATCAGCATATCCTAATTCTTTAGAAGCTTTAGAAATTCTTTCTTTTAATTTCTCTTCTGAATCTGTTCCTCTACCTCTTAGTCTTTCTATTAATACTTCAAGTGATGGTGGTTGAACAAAAATAGCTAGTGCATTATCTTCATATTTCTTCTTTAATCTAAGTCCGCCTTCAACATCTAAATCAAAAATAACATGATTCCCTTCATTCCAAATTCTTTGTAATTCAGATTTCAAAGTCCCATAAAAGGTACCAGAGTATACTTCTTCAAACTCAATAAACTCATGTTTAGCAACTCTATGCAAAAAATCTTCTTTACTTATAAAGTAGTAATCTTTAGTATCGATTTCTTCACCTCTAGCTTGTCTTGTAGTGGCAGATACTGAGAATTTAATATTACTTAATTGACTAAGTAAATATTGTACAATTGTTGTTTTGCCTGCTCCTGAAGGTGCTGAAAAAATTATTAGTTTACCTTGTTTATCCATTCTCCGTATTCTTAAGATAATCAGAAATTGATTATATAATATTCAATAATTGCTCTTTAATTTTTTCTAACTCGTCTTTCATACCAACAACAATTTTTTGGATGTTAGCGTCATTTGCTTTTGAGCCCATAGTATTTATTTCTCTACCTATTTCTTGTGAAATGAATCCTAATTTTTTACCATTAGCTTCTTTTTCCTTCATTACATCTAAAAAATAATTACAGTGACTACTAAGTCTTATCTTTTCTTCAGTGATATCAAATTTCTCTATATAATAAATTAATTCTTGCTCTAATCTATTATGATCAACATTTTCTACTCCTACTTGATCTGCTAATAATTGATTTAATTTTTCTTTAATTTGAGGAACCCTATTGCCTTCATACTTTTCAACTTCTGTAATTCCATTTAAGATAGATTGAATTCTTTTTACTAAATCAATTGACAAAGTATTTCCTTCGTCAATTCTAAACTGATTGAAATTTTCTACAGCTTGTAAAAATGTATTATGAATTATTTTCCATTCTTCTTCGTTATTATTCTGTTCTTGTGTAATAAACACTTCAGGTATACTTATAACACTTCTAAAAATATCTGTATTGTTTACAGATAGTTCATCTGCCAATGACTTTAATTGTTTATAGTATGAATGAAATAATTCTTTATTGATTTGTCTTTGGTCTTCAATTGCATTCTGTTCGAAGCCAATAGAAACATTTGCCTTTCCTCTTTCAATAAATTTAACACAATCATTTCTGATGATGCTTTCTTTATCAGAGTAAGTTCTAGGTAGTTTAATATTCAACTCTAAAAACTTACTGTTTAATGAGCGAATCTCTACATTAATTTTCTTTTGGTTGTACTCTGAACTCGCAAGTCCGAAACCCGTCATTGATTTCAACATATGTATTGAATTGAATTACAAAGATATGAATAATTACTTTTTGAAGCGACTAAGTGGAAGTGCTGATGGTACACTCACTAAATAAACGCCTAGAAAAATCATTAATCCGAATATTACTTTATGTGTTGTTAATTGGTCTTTACCAAGTAATATTGCTATAATGCTTGCTAAAATTGGCTGTAAATAAATATATGCGCCGACTAAAGAGGAATTTGCGTGTCTTAAAGCCCAACCATTTAATAAGTATGTTAAGAAAGTTGCTCCTGCAATTAAAAAGAAAATACTCGTCCAAATATTACTCGGTATTTGCTCCCATTGTACATTATTCAATTCAGGAATTGAAAAAGGTAAGATTAAAATACCACCAAATAAGAACGTCCATTTTATTACCGTAATCGGATTGTATTTGTGCAATAAAAGTTTAGCAATAATTAAGTAGTAAGAATAAATAATTGCATTTAAAGTTACCATAATATCACCAGCTAATGTTTCAGAGGAGAAGTTTAACTTCGGACCAACTAATAACATACCTGCACCCAATACACCAAGAATTAATCCGGCTACTTTCAAAATAGTTGCCTTTTCTTTTAAAACAAAGAAAGAGAAGAAACCAACAAATAATGGAGTTGTTACCATTAATATCGCACCATTAATTGGAGTTGTAATAGATAAGCCTTTAAAAAATAAAAGCATATTAGCTGCTACACCAAATACTGCACATTTTATTAATTCTAAGAAATCTTTTTTATCATTAATTTTTTCTTTAACAAAAATTGCATGAGTGATCCATAGTAAAATTATTGCACCCCATACTCTTATACCTATTAGGCCCATAGGCTCTACGTATGTTGGCATTACCATTTTTGCGATGGTAAAGGTTGCAGCATATATAAGTGAAACTAGAAATAGTGAAAGATGAACTTTTAAAACGGTAGACATTATATTAATTTTCTTGCGATAAAATTAGTCTTTCCATTTCGTTATATACTCTAGTTTTTAATTTTTCTAAATCATCTATTGTATATTCATTAACAGAAATTGGATCTGCAAAAATAGCTTTTATTATTCCTGGTCTAACAGCAAAAGGATCTTTTCTTGGCATTAACTCTCTTGAATTAATTAATACAAAAGGTGCAATTGGAGTTTGTGTTTCAATTGCAATGCGAAATGCGCCATCATAAAATTCTTTCAATACATTAGGTGTTGTATTCATAGTTCCTTCTGGAAAGATCAGAATTGAAATTCCATCAGCTAATACTTTTTTTAATTTTTCTACACTAGCTGCTCTACTTTCTTTATCACTCCTATTTAATGTTACCACTACACGAGTGTATATAAAACCAAAGAAAGGTATTTTGCTCATCTCAATTTTTCCTAATGGCTTAAAGGCATTGGGAGCTGCAAGCACCACAGCAGGAGCGTCTAGATAAGACCCATGATTGCATACATAAATATAAGTTTGATCTTTTTTTACATTTTTATTTCTTTTGACAGTAAAGTAAAAGCCACTAATAGCTGCGAAAGTAAATGACCAAAAACGAAGTAATGCAAATGGTATTTGTGCTCCATATTTACCAGGTAAATAAGAAAACAAAACAATGAATGGCAAGACAATAAGCATGATTGTAAAAAATGCTATCAAGCCAAGTGTTAAATGTATTGCTGAAATAATTTTTCTCATGCTAATATGTTTAGTGCAAGACATGCTTTTTCAGCTGCATTTTTCTCTGCATTTTTCTTACTGAAATCTTGTCCTTTACCCATGTCTTCGCCATTGATTAATACTCTTACAGTAAACAATCGCGATTGACCAGCATGTTTTTCTTCTAAAAGTTCAAATTGAATTTCTTTGCCTTCTTTTTGTGCCCACTCTAATAAACGGCTTTTAAAGTTAGACTCGGTTTGTTCTAAATGATCTATATCTACGTGAGGTATGATGATTCTATTAATTATAAATTTACGAGTGAATTCATAACCCTTATCTAAGTAAATAGCTCCAATCATGGCTTCGAATGCATCACCAAATAATGATGAGTTTTTATTACCCATATTATTTAGTTTTGTATCGTAATCAATTAAATCTGAAATTCCCATTTTTTTTGATAACTGATTTAAATGAGATCGATTTACCATTTTCGAACGCATTTCAGTTAAGAAACCTTCATCTTTATATGGGAATTTTTTAAATAACACCTCAGCTACAACAGAACCAAGTATTGCATCACCTAAAAATTCTAATCGTTCGTTACTATTTTTTACTCCTTTTTTATGAATATCACTTGCTACCGATTTATGGCGTAATGCCAATCGATATAAACGAAAATTACCAGGTATAAATCCTAATATATTTCTTAAAGCCCTTAACTCTGCTTTATATTGTGAAGTGTATAATTTAAGAATACCTATGGGCATATTGATTTATTGATAGCCATCTAAAATAATAATTTCGTAGGTAAATTAAATTGATTATTCAGCTTTTTTAACAATCACTGATGCATTATGTCCGCCAAAGCCGAAAGTATTACTTAATGCAGCACGTACAACTCTTTTCTGTGCCTTATTAAATGTTAAATTCAAACGAGGATCGAACTGCGGATCGTCAGTAAAGTGATTTATTGTTGGTGGAATGATATCATTTTGTACAGCCAAAATAGAAGCGATAGCCTCTACAGCACCAGTGGCTCCTAATAAGTGGCCAGTCATTGATTTTGTAGAACTAATATTCAAATTGTACGCGTGTTCACCAAATAGGTTTACAATAGCTGTAGTTTCAGAAACATCACCTAGTGGAGTTGATGTGCCGTGAACATTTATGTAATCAAGATCCTCAGGTTTCATACCTGCATCTCTCATTGCATTTTTCATTACGTTCAACGCACCCAAACCTTGTGGATGTGGGGCGGTTATGTGATTTGCATCGGCTGATAAACCACCACCTGCAATCTCAGCATAAATTTTAGCGCCTCTTTTCTTAGCATGCTCATACTCTTCAAGTATAAGAGTACCTGAACCCTCGCCTAACACAAACCCTTCTCTATCTAAATCAAAAGGTCTTGAAGCTGTTTTAGGTGAATCGTTACGAGTTGATAATGCGTGCATTGCATTAAAACCACCCAATGCTGCTTCGTTAACACTCGCTTCAGAACCACCTGTGATCATAAGATCAGCCATTCCTAATCGAATATAATTGAAAGCGTCAATGATTGCATTGGTTGATGATGCACACGCTGAAACAGTTGCAAAATTCGGACCTCTTAGTCCGTATTTAATTGATATATGCCCTGGAGCAATATCAATAATCATCTTCGGAATGAAGAAAGGATTAAAACGTGGAGTGCCGTCACCAGAATTAAAATTAGTGACTTCATCAATGAAGGTTCTTAAACCCCCAATACCAGAACCCCAAATAACACCCGCACGATCAGGATCTATTTGACTGAAGTCAATCTGTGAGTCTTTCACAGCTTCGTCAGTAGATGCTAATGCATAATGTACGAATGGATCGAGTTTTCTAGCTTCTTTCTTGTCCAAATAATCCTCAATGTTAAAGTTCTTTACTTCACAAGCGAATTGTGTTTTGAACTTTGAGGCATCAAAACGAGTAATGTAATCAGAGCCACTGACCCCTTCAACTAAATTCTTCCAGAATTCTGGCACAGAATTGCCTATGGGAGTCAATGCTCCAATACCTGTAACTACTACTCTTTTTAATT
>JACCDH010016196.1_pt1 | contig 11176 bp, 16 predicted proteins | sample 7442481 | NCBI WGS metagenome assembly JACCDH01 (sample SAMN15323433, study PRJNA562643) | freshwater metagenome | isolation source: river surface water | place: USA:Blue River Watershed | collected 2017-08-15 | reverse complement strand
TTTCAAAAGGAGTAGCAGCACTAACAGTACCAGCTACAGCTAGGAGCGTAAACGCCAAAATTGATAATTTGTTTTTCATATTATTTATCTCCAGCGATTAACGCTTCAGTCCTGGTGCATTCATAGTTCCGCCCTTAGCATTCACAGCCATATACATGGAGACTGCAATGGTATCTTCAGAAATGTAGATAGGCTCTGGGAAACGTTGTTGACGGTAGCAATCGTTTAAGCGACGTTGCATGGTCCAGAAAGTACCGCTAGATACACGGTATGCCGGCCAGTAACCCCAACCTAAAGCAGCACCCTTCTCAACAGTTAAATTAGGCAGGTCCTGTAAACGAATTCTCTTTCCTTCAGACGCATGGCATGATGCGCAGGAGAAATCCATTGGGCCACCTTGGTAAAAGAATGATTCTTTACCCATTTGGTAAGCCTGCTTTTCCTTAGGGTGCTTAGCAACAACATTGATCGGCATTCCCTTAGATTCAGCCACTACATAAGCTACTACTGCCTCAAGATCTTTTCGCTTGCCTTTGCTAAAGCCAGCCTTAATGATCTCGTTTGCATCATATCCCTGCAACTTGCTCATACAGGTAATCAGACGAGACTCCAAATCTTGCACTTGATTTGTATCTTTAAAGTACTTTGGCAACTGTGTATAAGCACCTTTAACTACACCAGGGCCCATACCCAAATCACATTTTTGTAAAGAAACATTCTTAGGCCCCATGGGCTTTTTCCAAATGTCTTCACCAGCTGCCTCATACAAATCAGCAGGGTTACCATCAGCGAGCATTGCACGATATTTTTCAATTTCATCAGTAGGAGCTCCACCAGCTGGAGCAGAAGCAGAAGCCTCATTCTTTGTCGGCGCTGAACAGCCTTGTAGCGCCACAAATATCCCAACAATTACGCCGTATAAGATACGTGTCTTCATGGTAACCCTTTTTTTATAGTTTTATTAATAACGTAATGAATTAAGAAGCAGTTGCTTCATCAGTACGCTTGTCGCCTTTGCTATCGTTCCAAGTAACAACAATCTTGTCACCCTTAGCACCTTTGTACTTAAAGTTCAAAAATGGGTCTTTAGAAACCGCTGGACCGAATTGACCATTAAATACATCTTTACCATTGGCGGTAACTTTAACTGTACTAATGAACCAAGCTGGAATTACTTTGCCTGAAGCGTCTTTACGCTGACCAGACTCCATGTCATGTTTCATCAAGATTTTTACGTCTACAGTACCACCACTCTCAGCAGCTCTAACGCGCATCGGATCACCCATTTTGTTCCTCTTTTATTCTGTGTTTAATGAAATAATTTTTTGATTGGATTCGGTATTAACCGCCGCAACCACCTAAAGTAACCTTGACTTCTTTAACAGTCATCAACCATTTACCATCCGCTTTTACCAAACCGTAAACATTGGATGTCTGACCCATCTTGATACGGGTAGTTACAAATGAATCTGTGCCGGCTGGAATAAAGAACTGAGCTGCTAATGAGCTTGGGTTCTTTTCAACCAAAATGGCCATTTGCTCAGCCTTAACAGTTGCAGTGATGCCTACAGGCACAACAGCACCGTTCTCGGCAATATCAGGAGCATTTAAAGTCACAGCAGATGACTTATCAGGGCTACCAGCGCCCAAGATCTTGAATACATCATCGATGCCCTTGCCTTCAAAAGCGGCTTTATCCCACTCTTGCGCTTGGGCTACGCTGATTAGACCGGCAGAGGCCATCAAACCAAATACTGCTGAATACTTCATTAGACTACGACGCTGCTCATTCATAAAAAACTCCTTTATTAATCTTTACTACGTGAATTTATTACCTATTTTGCATTATTACATTCAGGTTACTACCTAATTAGGCAATTATTTACCGCCCTGAAGCATCCAGACAACCAAAGTTTTGCGATCCTCATCCGATAACTGGGCTTGTGGTGGCATGGGGATTGAACCCCAAACACCAGCACCACCCGCTTTTACCTTCGCCATCAGTTGCTCAACTGCACCCTTCTGACCCTCGTATTTCTTAGAGATATCAGCAATTGATGGGCCAACAAGCTTGGCATTAGGTGCATGACATGCAGCGCAATTCTCGCCTTGGAAGAGCGCTGCAGGGCCCTTCTTGGCTGAAGATTGGGTATCAGCGGCATGCTTAAGACCTTCACCAGTAGGTCCAGGCAACTTAGCCAAGGGCGGCTTAGTTGTATCAGCACCACGATATGGGCCATACATACGGTTTTGATCGGCAATGTTGTCATGTGCATTACGAGCAAAGTCTGGCAATGTTGAGCCAATCTGCACGAACTGTACGCAATTTTTCATGCATGAACTGCCATTGACATCGGGCTTGCCATTAACACTCCAGAAACCATGCTTCGTTGTCATGCCATTACGGTTAGGCATCTTCACTTCAGCAATATTTTTATCGCTCAGAACATAATCATCCGGAACAATTTCCCCCAGACTGAGAATAAAAGCAACCAAGGCGTAAGTGTCGTCAGGCGTCAAAGATCTTGGTGCATTCCATGGCATTGCACGGTAGATGTAGTCCCACAAAGTAGAAACTGTAGGCACCTTCATTAAGGTTGTGCGCTGTGGCTGCTTCATGTCAGCCAATGAAGCAACGCGACCAGTCTTCACGTCATCTTTTGTGGTGCCGCCAGCGATTGGTGTAAAGATCTCGTTGGACTCACCAAACGTTCCATGGCAGCTGGCACACTTAGCTTCCCATATTTCCTGACCCTTTTGAACGGAGCCAGATCCCTTTGGAAGGCCCTTGAAGTCAGGACGAACATCGATATCCCAAGCCGCTACTTCAGCCATCGTTGCATGACGCCCAATACCTGGGTATTTAGCAGAATCTGATTGTGCAACTGCACTGTGAGCACCTAAAACTAGGAGTGCTGCAAAACCAATGCGAGCAGTTAATTTATCCAACTTGTACATTGCTGACCTCGCCATTTGAATCTAATTTCCAGGATTGAATTGCATTGTTGTGATAGATCGAACGTGTTCCACGCACATCACGCAATTTCTTAATTGTTGGCTGAATATAGCCTGTATCGTCCATAGCTCTTGACTGCAAAATAGCAGGTGAACCATCCCATACCCAGTCAATATTAAAGCGGGTAATAGACTTATCTAAAATCGGTGTTTCAAGGCGAGCAGTACGCCAGTTGTTGCCACCATCGAATGAAACATCAACACGCTTGATTTTGCCGCGACCAGACCAAGCCATACCGCTAACGTTATAGAAACCTTTATCAAGCAACTGCTGACCACCAGATGGAGTGGTTATTACAGATTTACATTCTTGAATAGAAGCATATTGACGGTGCATACCATCAGGCATGAGCTCGATATAGTGCACAGCTTCGTCCTTAGCATTCCAAGGCATATCGCCAACTTCTAAACGACGCAACCACTTAACCCAGCTCACGCCCTGAACACCCGGCACAACTAAACGTAATGGGAAGCCATTCTCAGGACGCAACATTTCACCATTCATAGACCAAGCAACAATGGTGTCGTTGAGGCAGCTCTCGAGATTGATAGTGCGGGTCATACCGGAGCCATCACCACCTTCGGCCAACATGTACTTACCCTTTTTAAGATCTGCTCCACATTCTTCTAGAAGCACCTTCAAGGGAACGCCAGTAAATTCGCAGCATGACAACATGCCATGGGTGTATTGAACTGTTGGAACAGCAACGTTACCCCACTCAAGACCAGTATTAGCGCCGCACTCGATAAAGTGAGTACGAGACACCGAAGGCATTCTCATCAAATCGCTCATAGTGAATACGCGAGGGTTTTTCACCATACCATTCACCATCAAGCGATGAGTCTCTGGATTGATGTTGTACCAACCTTGATGATGACGCTCAAAATGCAAGCCGTTTGGAGTAATGGTCCCAAAAAGACCTTGCAATGGTGTAAAAGCTACAGAAGCTGCGGATACACGGGTTAATCCTGGAGACTCACGGCGAATCAAATTGGATTCATAGATTGAGGGGACGCCATAGGGCATCGTTGCAACATTCTTACCTAAAGTGGTTTGCCAAGGTTGCTTCTCCAAAATTGCGGGATCACCCTCGATTGCCGCCATAGCCATTGGGGCTGATAAACCAGCGGCAGCGCCACCAAGAGCAGACATAAAGCCTTTTCGCAAAAAGCCGCGACGCTTCTCATCAAGGCCATTAGCATTAATGTCAGCAATTAACTCCTGAGAAACAAAATGTTCGGGCGCTTTTACTAAACGAGCACGATCACGTGGTTTCTCAATCGCACTGATGTCTTGTGCGTTGATTTCAATCTGTTTATTAGTCATTTAAATCCTGCTTGTTAAAAAAGTATCGCTATCAAAAAAATTAATGCAAACCTTGAGCCAACCTACTGCAAACCATTTGACACATTTCAACTGTTTGATTGTCAGCAATCGAGTAGCAAACAGTCACGCCTTGTTTACGTCTATTTAAAATTCCAGCTTTATGAAGTGCCACTAAATGGCGAGAAACATTTGCTTGGCTAGAACCACATAGCTCGATTACTTCGGAAACTGTTTTTTCGCCAGTGCAAACCGCATACATAATGCGCAAACGGGTAGGCTCAGAGAGGACGCCAAAATAACCTGCCATAGCACTAAACAGACTCTCCATTTGTTTTGGAGTAAGGTTTTTGACGGTCTTCTGGACTTGGATTTTGCTTTTCACGTGAAATCTGAAATTAATTAAAATTTTTGCATTATATGCATGAACACGCATATTTGACACCCAAGCCCCCATCGCTCCAATAGTGGGATACCCTAAGCTACTCAAGCAATACAATTCGCTTATGGATACGGCAGCAATTTTTCTCTCACTAAAGTTAGCATTTTGGACTGTTGTCCTAATGTTGCCATTTGGCGTCTGGACAGCCTATCAACTGATTAAGCTTGATAAATCTAGACCCTGGGTTGAGGCACTATTAGCCTTACCACTAGTATTGCCCCCTACCGTCCTGGGCTATTACTTTTTAGTTACCTTTAGCGGGAAAACTTTTTTTGGCATTCCAATGGTTTTTTCATTTACCGGAATCCTAATAGCCTCGCTGGTTGTGAACATTCCATTTGCAATTCAGCCCATCCAGCGAGCATTTGAGGCAATTCATCCCGATATTCGCGAGGCAGCCCAAGTAAGCGGTCTTAGTAAATGGCAAATTTTTAGGCTTATTGACCTTCCCTTAAGCTGGAGAGGCATCACTGGTGCAGCTGCTCTCACATTTGCCCATACCTTGGGTGAGTTTGGCGTCATCTTGATGGTTGGTGGCGCTATTCCCGGGGAAACCAGAACAGCCTCAATTGCAATCTACGATAAAGTTCAGGCCTTTGATGAGACAGGCGCCGGTACTCTATCGCTCTTCTTGCTAGGAATATCTTTGCTGGCCATTGGACTTAGTTATGGGGTATTTGGGCGAAGGTCTGCGCATCGGAGGGCTATGTAGTGCTTAAAGTCAAACTGTCGCAGACCTCGCCAATGCCCATCCAAGTCAGATTGGAATGTGCCCAGGGTGAGCTCCACGCCTTAGTCGGCCCGTCTGGGAGCGGCAAAACAACGGTTTTACGCACGATTGCAGGATTGCGAGATGCGCAGCAGGGACTTATTGAATGCGATGGAATAATTTGGTTTAAAAGTGATAGCCCACAGGGACCCAAGGCCTCCCTCGCACCAGCCCATAGGTCTTGTGGATTCTTATTCCAGCAATATGCCCTCTTCCCCCACCTCAATGCAGTAGATAACATTGCGATCCCCCTCTACAACCTGCTACCCAACCAAGAAGAACGCAGAGCCAATGCCATTCAATGGTTAGAGCGAATGGGCATTGCGGAGTTGGCCCACCGAATGCCAAGTCAATTATCTGGTGGCCAGCAACAACGTGTCGCACTAGCCAGAGCATTGGCACGTCAGCCCAAAGCCCTGCTTTTGGATGAACCTTTTTCTGCAATCGATACCCCGACTAGGCGAGGACTATACAAAACGCTTGCCGAACTGCGTAAAGACTTAGCCATTCCGATTTTGTTAGTAACGCATGACTTACGGGAAGCCGATTTATTGGCAGACAAAATTACAGTGATTGATAAAGGCATCAGTCTGCAAACCGCCCAACCTCAAGCACTTTTTCAGCGCCCCAGAAATTCAAGAGTGGCTGAACTAGTCGGTATCAGTAATATGTTTAATGGAATATTTACGGCCGGCCACCTCACTTGGCATGGTTGTAATCATGCCTTTAACGTGATTGATAAAGGAAAAATTCCGCCTGGAGCACCTGTGGCGTGGGTAATTCCGCAAAGTGGCTTAAGCGTCCACGTTGACAAGGGTCATTCACGAATTCCTGCCACCGTAAAACAAATTAGCAGCATCGGACAAATTGCAGTGATGCAATTAGAAATACTCGCTAGCTCTCAAGTGATTAATTGGGAAGCTTCGATAGCAGAACTCAAGCGCCTCAATATTCAAAGGGATAGTCAAATTTTTATTGAATTAGATTCAACCCAAATTCACATCATGCCACTAAGACCGATAAATGATCCTAGATTGTTTACTGATCATTAATGGCAAATGTGAGTACTACAAATACTGACTAATTACTTGCTGCATTTTCCACAGGTATTGATACCCAAGATTGGGTAAGCCGGACAGAATCTAAACAATCCCGTTGCTAAAGGCACAATGCCAATCCAGCCCCATGCGCCAACAGTACCAGTGGCTGCTAAAGCAATCAATACCAAGCCAACAACAATACGGAGAATGCGATCAATACCGCCAACATTGGTTTTCATTTTTTATCCTTCAAAGGTTAAGTGATTCAAGTAATACTATTAAAAAGAAAAAGGAACCCACTCTTATTCAGAGCAGGTATTCCAACAACATTAATTTAAAGAAACTCCCACTAACGGACGACCTTCTAGTGTCCAAAGATATAAAGAGCCGTCGTAGAGTGAGGTAGATTTATTGCCAACAAGCTCGGACATAATGAACCAACCGCCTGAGGCTAAATGGCCGCTATTGCAATAACTAATTGCAGGCGCTGCTGCGTTAATGCCATTTGCTTTTAATAAGCTGTTATAGGTGTTTTTATCCCAGAAATACAAAGCACCTTTTGCAGGCTTAGCCATTAACTCTGGAGCAAAATCTTTTGCGCCGGCGATATGGCCATAAGCACCAACGTAGTCGCGCTTACTTAAGCCAAAAAACTGTACTGGCTGCCTTGCATCAATTAAGGTTGCATCGCCGGTCTCGGAGGCCTTGGCGACCTGGTCAGAGTTGGCAATCAGCTCTTTTCGTTCAGCCTTTGCAACCCAGTTACCAGGAGCCTTATTGACTGGCGCTACTGTGAACTCTCTACCTTCCGCAAGCCAACCAGCCATCCCGCCATCAAGGACAGCAATATTATCTTCGCCATAGACTTTAAATTGCCAATAAGCACGTAAGGCTTCATCGATGTCAGACATATCAACACCAACAGGAACCAAAACAATCGGTTTATTTGCGTTAATGCCAACAGATTGAATTAGCTTCTCAAAATCAGCCTTTTCTGGAATGAGGTATTTGATTTTCTTACCGTCAATCATGCGATCAGCGCGTACTTTTTTAAAATCTAATAAAGAAGAGTCATTAATATGTCCGCCGACTTCTACCAATACCTGCTTACCAGTTTTTTTATTCAGCTCAAACTCAGGGGCTCTTTTAAAGCTCGCTACATCTCCCCTGACCTCTAGAATCTGTACTTCTGCCTTATTCGCTGCAAGCCACTCGCTACTGACTACTGGGCCAGGCAAAGTTACTGCCTGAACTAAGCTAATGAAGCTACTAAGCAATACCAGCAATCCAATTTGGATTTTTTTCATGATTCCCCCTTTAATGAATAATCGATAAATGCTCGGAAAGACGATTTAATAAATCAATCTTTTTCTCTGTTAATACATGATGATCTCTAGCGCTGTAGGCGGCCTCACTATTGCCTAGCATGCGTGATAAGTCGCTCATCACCTCATCTCGTTGAATGATGAGCTGTTTCATATCTGAATAAAACAGCTTTGTAAAAGCACTAACCCAGCGTGACAATGGAGCCATCCGCCCTTTTACTGCCATATCAAAATCTCTTAATAAAGTGACTGTCTGATCAGCTGAAAGCCACTGCTCACCAGTAACCCATTGGTTGGTAGTAAAGATACGTACAGGCAAACCTTTTTGATCAAGCGATATGGCAATTAGATGATGAAATTGCTTTGCAACTTGGTCATCACGCTTAAAAAGATGAAAGTGGCCGTGCTCACCATCAGGCATCTCATTGGATGAATGTGCGTGATAGTAAAACTCATAACCGCTTTGTCCATCAATAAGGTCATTCTTAGGGTAATGCTCCCACTCTTTAAATTGCTCGGATCCACACAATGCAACATTGCATAAGCTCAAGCCATTGCTAGCATATCGTGACTGGATAGTCGCGATTTCTTGAGCTGCCAAGCAAAGAGTGGATTCAATCAACATGAAGATTAGTCAGCCGATTTACGTTTCTTGGGTCCGCATGGATTCGATGGGCCACATGGATTAGATGCTCGCTTCTTAGCAGGTCCGCATGGATTAGAGGCTTCCTTTTTGGGTGCGCAAGGTGATTTTTGCTCAGAACTTGTCTGATTTTTAGGAGCATCAGCCGACGCCATTGGAGCAGCAGATAAACCCGCCAAAGCAAATGCTAAAGCAGCAACTGTAGATTTTTTAGACATTGAATTTCCTTTAGTAAATGAATTAAGACTGTGAAGATACGGGGCCGCCAAATTTCTTCTCCATCCAAGCGCCCCCGATATAGATTGCAACTGCAGCGATGACCATGCCGATATTGATTGATAGACTCGATACGTTTAGTAACTGTGGCAGGGCATCAGCCTTATCGAATTCGCCGAGGAAAGTCCATGATTCAATTGCTGGAAATACGCCTGCAAAAATGACTGTTCCCAGTAATAGTCCAATAAGGAAAATGGCAGCATCAATACGGCCAGACATCAATCCCACTACCGACGTGCCTGGACAATAGCCGCCAATTGCAAACCCTGCACCAACCAAGACACCCCCAAGAGCAGCTGCACCTAAAAACGCTGGTGGAATAAATAAATCACCACTCGAGACGTAGCCTATTTGCTCTAAAACCATTAGGCCAACAGATGCCAATACGATTGCTGTAAACATCACTTTAAATACTGACCAGTCACTCAATCTAAACTGTCCAGTCAATTTATTGGGGTTACCAAACCCAGCACGCTCTAATACAAAGCCAAATGCGCCGCCAAGAAGCAATCCTGAAATGATTTCTGACATATTATTTCTCCGCCTTCATAAAGCGACTCACAATTAAGCCTGTTGCAAAAAATGTACATAAAAAGGTAAAGCCAGCCAAACTAAGAACGGCTGCACCTGATAAACCAAGACCACTAGTGCAGCCAGCAGCAATCCGGGCTCCAAAGCCAGCTAAGATGCCGCCAAACAAGGCAGTAAAGGGTCTTTTTGACCCACCTAAGAACTTTGCGCCATCCATCTTGAATGCGATACGGTGCGCAAGATACGCAGAAATCAGCGCGCCAAGAGCAACGCCAATAACTTGCCAAGTAATCCAAGAGCTCAGGGGCTTGCCCTCTTCAACCATGCCACCCAGGTATTCGTTAGCACTTGTTGCCGCCGGAACAATATTCATACCGAGCCAAGCAGTAAGGCGTGTGGTAAAGCCTGTAGCACCCAAACCATGCCCAGTTACGACAAATGTTGCTAGCAGCACCAAGCCCAGCAAAACGCCTGCTAGTAGCGGATTCCAGTAAGCATCAGGTTTTTGAGTTGTCTGTTGTTGATTCATGTCACCCTTTATTTAAGAACTAGATAATATATATTTAAGTATATTATATTCTAATTTAAGGCCTCAAGATAAAAAATGCAACGAAGATTGGATGATTAATAAGAAAAAAGGAGCTAAAGCTCCTTTTCAATTGCGAACAGAGTGGTACTAGTTTAAAACTCACCCTTAACCGTAGTTAAGCCAAGAGCATCCCAATCGAGCATGCCGCCACGGTAGTAGTAGATTTTGGTAGCCGGAAATCCATCACGAACCATCGCGGCCATAGCCATCGGACTTTGAGGGCAAACTGGCCCGTTACAAAATGCGTATACCTTTTTAGCCTTAGAGCAATCCCACTTAGTAGAACCAGCAGCGGGCTTCTTGCATCCTAACTCATCCATGCGCATTGCTACTTCTGTATACGGAATGCCCACCGATCCAGGAATTGTTCCCTTGACGCGATCATCTACAACGCGCATATCCACAACCAATGAATCCTTATCATTCAAGGCATTTAAAATATCAATTTCATCAACAGGAACAACTCCTTTGATGGGCACTATTGGCTGTAACCAACCTTTGTTTTTTGCGCAAGGCGTCATAACGCGGGTAATTTCAACGGGCCCCTTTGAGGTATTAACAGTAAATTTGGTTGATTTCTCCATAATCTGCAAAAGTTCTGGTGCAGAGTCTGACTGAGCAGAAACCAGAGTCGAGAGCAGAACCAAACTAAGGGATAAAAAATATTTCATAAATAACCTTGTTGAACAAAATTAGAGGGTCATATGCATTAATGCGTATTCATGCATAATAAGGCGCCTACATAGGAAATATGGTTTAAATTCATACTGATAAACCCCTATTGCCCAAATATTAGGCAGACTTATTATCAGTACACGCGTTAATGTTTTTATGACTAAACACTCACTCTGGAGAGAACAATGAAGAACGGTCGTCGTCAATTTATGATTTTGTCTGCTGCTGGTGCTTGCACCCTCGCGTTGAACGGTAAAGTTCAAGCTCAAGCAATGGTTTCTGAAACTGATCCACAAGCTGCTGCTTTGGGTTACAAAGCTGATGCTTCTAAAGTGGATAAAGCAAAGTATCCTAAATATGCTGCTGGCCAAGAATGTGATAACTGTGCATTGTGGCAGCCTAAGGGCTCAGCAACTGCTGGTGGTTGCTCCCTATTTGGCACTAAGCAAGTTGCTGCTAAAGGCTGGTGCTCTGCTTACGCTAAGAAAGCCTAAGCTTAACCAAGCTTATGTACCGAAAGGCTGCCTTAGGCAGCCTTTTTCTTTGC
>JACCDH011609653.1_pt1 | contig 11178 bp, 12 predicted proteins | sample 7442481 | NCBI WGS metagenome assembly JACCDH01 (sample SAMN15323433, study PRJNA562643) | freshwater metagenome | isolation source: river surface water | place: USA:Blue River Watershed | collected 2017-08-15 | reverse complement strand
CTGCGGGATCGAGGAGTTTGGCGTGACCAGCCTTGCGCGGCTGGGCCATGAAGTGGATATGCCGACCTGGGATGCGGCCTTGCTGGCCCGCGCCCCGGAATTCCTGGCCGCGCTTGAACGGCCTTGCCCGCAGGAGTGAATTGCTGATGCGTAAGCTGCCGATCCTGATCCTTGCGCTGGCGCTGGCCGCATGCGGCTCGGGCAAGAAGGACGAAGGCGCCGGCAAGGCCGAGGGCCAGATTCTTGCCGCTTCGGCCAGCGATGCCATGCTTCCGCTGGATACCGTGCGCAGCCAGGCACCGCTGGCGCCCAAGGTTGAAACCGAGAGCAAGGCGGACGATCAGCCGGATGCGGCGGCCACCGATACGGCCGATGCACCGGCTGCAGAAGTGCCTGCATCGGCGCCGGCAGCGGCTGAGACGCCGGCCGACTAGGGCCGTTCGTCGGCTTCCAGCGGCGGGGCCTGGGGCCGTTCGGCAACCCGCGCCAGGACCAGCCCGGCCGCGACCAGCGCCATCCCCAGCAGGTCAAGCGGGCCAAGCACTTCGTTGAACCAGATCCAGCCAATCGCCACCGAGACAGTCGGCTGGGTTAGCAGGGCCAGGCCAATCACCAACGGCGGGAAGTGGCGCAGGGCATAGACCAGCAAGCCCTGACCGATCAGCTGGCTGGTGATCGACAGGGCAATGACCGGCAACCAGTTGGTTGGCCAGAACGGCTCGCCCAGCAGCATAGCCCCGCCCGCCATGACCGGCAGGCCGATCAGGCTGGACCAGAACAACAGTGCCCAGCTGCCCAGCACGGTCCGGCCGCGCTGCGCCAGCAGGATGTAGAAGGTATAGAGGAACCCCGCCAGGAGGCAGAGCAGGTCGCCGATCAAGGTGGTGTGATCGATCTGCAGGCTACGCCCCAGCAGCACTGCCGAGCCCACCATCGCCGCGCCGAAGGCCAGCCATTCGGGCGTGCGGGGCCAGCGGCGCAAGGCGATCAGCCCCCAGGCCGCGATCAGGATCGATCCGGCATTCCCGAACAGCGTGGCATTGCCAAGCCGGGTCAGCTCGATCCCCAGGTGCCAGCTTGACAGGTCGAGCGCGAAGAACACCCCGCCCGCAAGTACCCCCCACAGCACGCCGCGCGGGGCACCGGTCAGCGGTTGGCGATTGGCCCGGGCGAGCAGCACGAAGAACGGCACGGCCAGCGCCAGTCGCCAAAACCCGGCTGATACCGGCCCGCTATCGGCCAGGCGCACCCACATCGGCCCCAAGGCCAGCGCCACATTCCCGCCCAACAGGGCGGCAAAGTGCCACGGTGTCGCTGCGCCCATTGCCTTGCTCATCATGATGCCTTAGCCGCTCGGTTAAGAAAGCAAAGTCAAATGGTGCCAAAAATACCACGGAGGACTCCCTTGCACGACGCACTGTTTCAGCCGATTTCGCTCGGCGCGATCGAATGCCCCAATCGCATCCTGATGGCCCCGCTCACCCGTGGGCGGTCAGACCCGGGCTCGGTGCCCAATGCGATGATTGCGGAATATTATCGGCAACGCGCCGGCGCGGGCCTGATCATTTCCGAAGCAACCGGCATCTCGGTTGAAGGCTTGGGCTGGCCCGCCGCCCCCGGCATCTGGAACGATGCCCAGACCGAAGGCTGGAAGCTGACTACCGAAGCCGTGCACAAGGCCGGCGGGCGGATCATCATGCAGCTGTGGCACATGGGCCGCCTGGTCCATCCCGATTTCCTGGGCGGCAATCCGCCGGTTTCGGCTTCGGCCACCACGGCGCCCGATCATGCCCACACGCCGACTGGCCGCAAGCCTTATGAACAGGCGCGTGCAGCCACCAAGGATGACATCGCCCGGATCGTTGACGACTATGGCAAGGCTGCGGCCCGCGCCAAGTCCGCCGGGTTCGATGGCGTCCAGCTGCATGGTGCCAATGGCTACCTGATCGACCAGTTCATCCGCAGCACGTCCAACCTGCGCGATGATGATTACGGCGGCTCCGCTGAAAACCGCGTGCGGCTGATGCGCGAAGTGCTGGAACGGCTGATCGATGTCTGGGGTGCGGGCCGCGTCTCGATCCGCCTTTCGCCCAACGGCGAAACGCAAGGGTGTGACGATGCCACTCCGACCGAAACCTTCGGCGCAGCAGCCAAGGTGCTACAGGAACTGGGCGTGGGCTTCCTCGAACTGCGCCAGCCCGGCCCGGACGGCACCTTCGGCCGCACTGACGTGCCCAAGCAGGGCGCGCACCTGCGTTCGATCTACAAGGGTCCACTGGTGCTCAACAGCGATTACACCGCCGAAAGCGCGGCCGCCGAAGTGGCGAGCGGGGCCTGCGAGGCGATCAGCTTTGGCCGTCCCTATATTTCCAACCCGGACCTGGCCGAGCGCATTCGCCATGGTGCGGAATGGGCGCCCAACGTCAATGTGCCGCAGTCGTGGTATCTGCCTGGCCCGGCTGGTTATATCGACTATCCCGCAATGGCCGAAGCTGCGGCCTGAGCGGAAGGGAACCGGCGATGCAGCAGCGGTCCTGGCTTTTCGTCCCGGGCGATAGCGCCAAGAAGCTTGGCAAGGCGTCGAATACCGGGGCCGACGTGATCATCGTCGACCTTGAGGATTCGGTCGCCGCATCGAACAAGGCCGCTGCGCGCGACCTGTCCTGCGCCTGGCTGACCGAGCAGCGCCGCGCGGCGCAGTTCGGTCGCTGGGTGCGGATCAATGCACTGGATACACCATTCTGGCGCGATGACCTTGCTGGGGTCATGCCCGGCGCGCCCGATGGAATCATGTTGCCCAAGTCAGCCGGTCCGGCTTCGGTTCAAACCCTGGCGGCTGAACTTTACGAGCTGGAGCAGGCCTGCGGCATCCCGACCGGCTCAACCAAGATCCTCGCCCTGGTCAGCGAGACGGCCGAAGCCGCGATCTCAATCCCCAGCTATGCCAGCGCGTCCTTGCCGCGCCTGCACGGGCTGGTCTGGGGCGGGGAAGATCTGTCCGCCGCGATCGGCGCTGCGCGCAAATACGATGCGCACGGCCGCTGGACAGATGCCTTCCGCTATGTCCGCGTGCAAACGCTGCTGACCGCCCATGCCAAGGGCGTGTTGCCGCTCGACACGCTTCACGCCGATTTTGCCGATGCCGAAGGTCTGAAGCGCATCGCTGAAGAGGCTCGGGCCGATGGCTTTGGCGGGATGCTGGCGATCCACCCGGCGCAGGTGCCGGTGATCAATGCTGCCTTCTCGCCCAGCGAAGCCGAACTGGCCCAGGCCCGCGCGGTGATCGCCGCCTTTGCTGCCCAGCCCGATGCCGGGACCCTGCAGATCGACGGCAAGATGATCGACCGCCCGCACCTGGTGCTGGCCAAGCGGCTGCTGGGGATGGCGGACTAGGGCTAGGCCCGGCCCAGGTCGCCCTTGCCCACAGTGCCGCTGGCCATGGCCAGCATCGCATCCAGGCTCTTCTTGGCGGCGAGGCGCAAGGGCTCTTCAATCTCGATCCGCGGCTGCAGGTCGCGCAGCGCGATGTAGAGCTTTTCCAGCGTGTTGAGCGCCATGTAGGGGCAGATGTTGCAGTTGCAGTTCCCGTCCGCCCCCGGTGCGCCGATGAAGGTCTTTTCCGGGATCGCCAACTGCATCTGGTGGATGATGTGCGGCTCGGTCGCGACGATCAGGGTGTCGCCGGGGAAGGTCTTGGCGAACTGCAGGATGCCGCTGGTCGAGCCGACATAGTCGGCATGGTCAACGATATGTGGCGGGCATTCCGGGTGCGCGGCAATCGGCGCGTCGGGGTGCTGGGCCTTCAGCTTCAGCAGCTCGGTCTCGCTGAAAGCCTCGTGGACAATGCAGACCCCCGGCCAAAGCAGCATGTCGCGCCCGAACTTGCGGTTCAGGTAGCCACCCAGATGGCGGTCCGGGCCGAAGATGATCTTTTGTTCGGGTGGGATCTGGGCGAGGATCGTCTCGGCGCTGGAGCTGGTGACGATCACGTCCGACAGCGCCTTCACCTCGGTCGAGCAGTTGATATAGGTCAGCGCGATGTGATCGGGGTGCGCTTCGCGGAAGGCCTTGAACTTCTCGGGCGGGCAGGAATCCTCAAGGCTGCAACCGGCATCCATGTCGGGCAGGATCACGATCTTTTCAGGGCTCAGGATCTTGGCCGTATCGGCCATGAACTTCACCCCGCAAAAGGCGATGACATCGGCATTGGTGTCTGCCGCCTTGCGTGACAGTTCCAGGCTATCACCGACGAAGTCGGCCAGGTCCTGGATTTCCGGCTTCTGGTAATAGTGCGCCAGGATTACTGCGTTGCGCTCCTTGCGGAGGCGCTCGATCTCGGCGCGGATGTCGATTCCGGTGAGGTTTTCTGGCTGAATGGTCATGGTTGCCTAAGTGGCGAGTGAGCGGCCCGTGCGCAAGGCCGTAACAGGCGGCGTACCGAATTCCAGTCCCGGAACGCGCTCACCCGGATGGCCGGCCACGACGGACTGATAGACGGCTGCCCCAATCGCTGAATGGGCCAGAAGCTGGGCACCCACCAGGTTCACGGCCAGCCCGGCAAAGCCGAACCACCAGGCCGGATGGATTGCCCGATCGCGCTTCCAGTCGCGGGCCATTCCGGCGAACAGGAACACGGTGGTCGCAAGGCCGGCAGCTTCGAAGGCATAAGGAACCAGCAAGGGCATCGGCAGCAGGCGGCCAAAGGCCGGGCCGGTGAGCAGCGCCATCGCGCCAATATGCAGCCGCGCATGCCAATCGGTTTGGTGCCGCTTCAACACCGCCAGCGCCGTCAGCGCCACGAAGCAGACCAGGGTCAGCGGATCAGCAAACAGGAAATGCTGCGGCTGGAAGAAGAACGGTACGGTGCCATTGCGCGTCATGGCAAGGATCACGACCATGGCCGCGACCACCATCGCCGCGATCCAACCCAGCGCCAGCCAGCCCAGCCGGCGATGCAGCGCAATCGGACCGCGCGTGGCGAGCTGCGCCTGTGTCACAAAGATCGCGACCCAGCCCATGAACAGGACGGCGTGTGCGTGGACGCGCAAAGGTGAGGCGAAAGTTGAGCGGCCCATCAGGAACTGGTTGGCAAACCCGATGACTACCACTGCGGCCATAACGATCGCCATGGTGCTGAAGAACCGTTCCTCGCGTGCGGGCTCTGTGAATGGCCCGGCAATGCTAGCCATGGACTCTTCTCCTCCATGTCATGCGACCGACTGGAGGGAGATTGCCATGAATAAGGGAAATCCCCAAGAAACTATTGGGTGGTGGCCTGTTCACCGGCGAACCGGACGATCACAGTCGCCCGCGGATGTCTGCTGATTTGCAGCGGGGTGGAGAGATTTTGCCGAACCGCATCCTTGGCCGCGGCGCGGGCCAGGTTCATCAGCACCGGATTGGCGGCCTGCTGCACGGCCTGCTGCTCGGCCAGGCGGGTGTTGTCGCGGGTTAGCTGTCCCTGTGCCTCGCGGGTGATCCACACCCCTTCGCGCAGATATTGGGCCCGGCCTTCATCAAGGTTGGGGCGCGAAACGGTGAGGGCTGGCAGGGTAACAGTCAGCCGCTGCTGGTCTTCGTCCCAGGCCATGTTGGCGCGGGTCATCCTGGACAGGTCGAGCGTGTAATCGACCCGCGCCGGGATAACGGCGATCTGTCGACTCTTGAGCATTCCGAACAAGCGCTCGTCGTCCGAGGCGACAACCGGCGCAAGTTGCGCGGAAAACACCGTCAACCGGTTGGCCTTTTCAAAAGCAGTCAGGCTGGTGGCGAGTGGATCGCCAAAGGGGGAGGGGCCGAATGCCCGCCACAACAGCCAGGCCCCAAGCACCAGGTTCGCGCCGATCAGGCCCAGCGCCAGCCAATTGGGCAGCAATCGTGCCGGTCTGGTCAGCTCGCCATCCGCCATGTCTCGTCCTCGCATGCCACGCGCCCCTGCCGTTCCAGATCGACCAGGTGGGCCAGCACCGACCGGCCCGCAGCACCCACCAATCGCGGATCGAGCCCTTTGTACATGGCAGCAACCATTGTCGGGATTTGGTGCGGTCCCGTGCCAAGCAGCCGCAGGATCTGCGCCTCGCGGCTGCGGCGATGGCCCAGCATCCCGCGCACCAGCTGGCGCGGCTTTTCAACCACCGGCCCATGCGCCGGGTAATAGCGGGTATCGGCGCGATCGTAGAGCTTTTGCAGGCTCGTCATATAGGCGCTCATGTCACCATCGGGAGGTGAGACCACGCTGGTTGACCAGGCCATCACGTGATCGCCGGTAAACAGCGCGCCGCTTTCGACCAGGCCATAGCACAGGTGGTTGCTGGTATGGCCGGGCGTGGCCACTGCCTCGATGGTCCAGTCTGGCCCGCTGATCCGCTCGCCGTCGCGCAATACCCGGTCGGGGGCGTAGCCATGATCGAAAGCGGAATCCGCACGCGGCCCGTCGTCGCTCAGGCTCAGGGGTGCGCAGCCGATGATTGGAGCACCGGTCCGGGCCTTGAGTGGGGCTGCTGCGGGCGAGTGGTCGCGGTGGGTGTGGGTGCAGAGGATCGCGGTGATCTTCGCCTCGCCAACGGCGGCCAGGATTGCCTCGACATGGCCGACGCCATTCGTGTCGGCCCCCTTGAACGGGCTCGGCTCGCTGCCGGCGCCATCGTCCGCCGGACCGGGGTCGATCACCGCCACCTCGCTGCCGGCGCCAATGATGTAAGTCTGGGTGCCGGTGAAGGTATAGGGCGAGGCATTGGGCGCGAGGACGCGCCGGACCAGAGGTTCGCACAGTTCCGAAAGGCCGGTGGGCCAAGGCTTGGCGGGGATGTTCATAGCCCGGAGGATATGGGCACTCGACTTGCAAGTGTCGACCCTTGTTCTCCCCTCCCGCTTGCGGGAGGGGCCGGGGGAGGGCATGTTAGGCCAGCAGGAGGGCTCACCTAACAGACCCTCCCCTAACCCCTCCCGCAGGCGGGAGTGGGATTTGTGTGAGAGAGCATGACTGACCTGATCCTTGTCCTCGACGCCGGCACGACCTCGACCCGCGCCATGCTGTTCACGCCGGAAGGTGCGCTGAAGGGTGTCGCCCAGGAAGAGCTGACCCAGCACTACCCGCAGCCCGGCTGGGTCGAACACGATGCGGCCGAAATCTGGGACAAGACCCTGGCCTGCGCGCGCGAAGTGACCGGGGCAGCCGGCGGTGCCGAGAGGATTGCCGCGATCGGGATCACCAACCAGCGCGAAACCGTAGTTGCCTGGGACAAGGTCACCGGTCAGCCGCTGCATCACGCGCTGGTCTGGCAGGATCGCCGCACCGCCGATTTCTGCGCCAGCCTGCGCGATAGCGGGCAGGAGCCGGTCGTCCAGGCGGCGACCGGACTGCTGCTCGATCCCTATTTCTCGGGCACCAAGATGCGCTGGTTGGTTGATAACGTCCCGGCCGTGGCCGATGCTGCGGCAAGCGGCCGGTTGGCGCTGGGTACGGTCGAATCCTGGTTGACCTGGAAGCTGTCGGGCGGGGCACATGTCACCGATGCCAGCAATGCCAGCCGCACCTTGCTGCTGCCCTTGGCCGGCGCGAGTTGGGACGAAGGTCTGTGCGAACTGTTCGGCGTGCCGCGCAGTGCGCTGCCGGAAGTGACGGACAATGCCGGGCGCCTTGCCATGACCCGGCCTGAACTGCTGGGCACGGCAATCCCGATCGCTGGCCTTGTCGGAGATCAGCAGAGCGCGACCATCGGCCAGGGCTGCCTCCATCCGGGTGAGACGAAGGCGACCTATGGCACCGGGGCCTTTGTCCTGGCCAACATGGGCAGCGAAGTGCCCCGCTCGGGCCACCGCCTGCTCGGCACCGTGCTGTGCCAGCTGGGCGGCAAGCGGACCTATGCCTTGGAGGGTTCGGTCTTTGTTGCGGGCAGCCTGGTGAAATGGCTGCGCGACAGCCTGGGGATCATTGCCTCCGCGCCCGAGACAGAGGAACTGGCGCGTTCGGTGCCGGACAGCGGCGGGGTAACGATTGTTCCTGCGCTTTCGGGGCTGGGCGCACCGCACTGGCGGCCCGATGCGCGCGGCGTGATTGCCGGCATGAGCTTCTCCACCACCCGGGCCCATGTCGCCCGCGCCGCGCTGGAAGCCATGGCGATGCAGACGGCAGACCTGGCCGCCGCCTTTGCCGCCGACGGCGCTGGCTGGACAGCGCTGCGGATCGACGGCGGGATGAGTGCCAATGATTGGATGGCGCAGGACCTGGCCGACGTGCTGCGAGTGCCGGTTGAGCGGCCTGCCTTTGTCGAAACCACCGCGCTCGGTGCGGCGATGCTGGCGGCGGTCGGGGTGAGCCTGCACGGCTCGTTGGGCGATGCGGCAAGTGCGATGCGCGGCGCGGTGCAGCGGTTCATGCCCGGAACTGAACCAGGAGCGGAACGGCGAGCCAATTGGGACAAGGCTCTCAGCCTAACCTAATTTTTGCCCCGCCACACCCAACCCCGACAAGCTCAGGACGAGCGGGCTTTATGGATTTCGTTGCGTTTTAACCTCGCGCCGCGCGGGCCAGACGCTCGCGCAGCGCGGCAACCGCGCTCGGTGCATTGCGGTCACGCTCACGCCAGCTGGCATCGATCCGCTTCAGCCGGGCGTGCAGCCGTTCGGTGGCCAGGATCAGGTTGCGGGTATCGGGATCGAGCAAGGCGAGACGGCTGGGATCGCTTTCCGGGAAATCGGCCAGCTTGCCATAGCGGTGGAGCTGGAATTCCGAGAGTTCGCCGTTGAAGAAGGCGCGGTGGTTCAGCAGCCAGGCGACCGAATGCATCATCCGGGTGGTGGTGCGCAGCGCTTCGCAGGACAGGGCAACCTTTGCCTCGTCCTCGTCCCCCGTCACAGCTTCCAGCCGGCCGGAAAGGGTAAACGCCAGGCGTACCTCGTCCGAAAGGATAAGTGCCTCATAATAAAGGGATTCAACAATCCTGGGGTTTATGTTTGCGGGCGGTGCCATCATGCTGGCGTAACCACTCCGCCACAGCTTTGTCACCGCCGCCCGGGCTCATTTTGCCAGCCATTTTTGCACTGTCCCGGCGGGGGACGTTTTTGCCGCCGCTGCGGCTTAAGCGATGATGTCGGGGATCAAATAGTCTTCAAGCATGGCGATCTGGTCCTTCAGTCGCAGCTTGCGTTTTTTCAGGCGGGCGATCTGCAGCTGGTCGGTGCCGCCGGCGCTGGTCAGCGCATCGATTGCCGCGTCAAGATCACGGTGTTCGATTCGCAGCATTTCCAGGCGCTTTTTCAGCTCCTCTTCGCTCACCACTGCCTCCCTTTGCCCATTCAGGCGCAGTGCCAATTCGACCCGCCGCAACTATCCCGAATGAGTGCTTCGCAAGATAGGCTTATTATGCTTCCATGACAATCGCAGTGACCCCCGCCGCAAGCCGAGTCGGGAAGTGCGAACTCGGTCTGGGCTCTGGTCCTGCCCCTAGGGGCATACGGAGGAGTATCGCCAATGGAACAGTCGCATGTCAGTGCCTTGCAGCTCAAGCACGCCGGACTTGAGCGCCGCATCCAGGATGAATTGAACCGCCCCCTGCCTGACCTCGCGACGATCCAACAACTCAAACGAAGAAAGCTTCGCATCAAGGAAGAACTAGAGCACTTCTAGCGCTCGTTTTCCTTGAGGCGCACGGCCGGTGGCGGGTCGGCCAGCAATGGTCGGGAGGCCCGTCACCGGTTAGCGTGGCAGGCAGGGTTTTTGTTTCCGCCAAACCGGCGCAAACGATTGCTGCGGCATGGAATTGGCAACAAATACGGTTGCACCCCGCTGCGCCATGCTTGCGTGCAGCGCAGTTTGGGCTAGCAAAGGCCTATGCCGCTTTCCGCCGCCTCGGCCGCCCGCACGATCCTGACGCGCCTGCACGATGTCATGGCGTCGCGCAGCCATGCCCAGGCGAAGCTGAACAATGTGGTCGAAGTGATCGGCGAAGGCCTCGATAGCGAGGTCTGCTCGATCTACCTGCTGCGCGAGGGGATGCTTGAGTTGTTCGCGACGCGCGGGCTGGCGCAAGAAGCCGTTCACGTCACCCGCATGGCGGTGGGCGAGGGCCTGGTCGGCACGATTGTCCAGAACACCGAAATGCTCAACCTGGCCGAGGCGACTGCTCATCCGGACTTTTCCTATCGCCCCGAAACCGGCGAAGAAAAGTTCCACTCCTTCGCGGGGGTGCCGATTGTGCGGCGTGAGCGCGCCGTGGGCGTGCTCTGCGTCCAGCATGCCGATCCCCGCCGCTATGAAGAGGTGGAGATCGAGGCGCTGCAGACCGTGGCCATGGTGCTGTCGGAACTGATTTCCAACGCAGGCCTGGTCGATGAGGAAGAGGCGCTGCTCAGCCCGGCGATGACCGGTCCGCAGCGGCTCGGCGGCCTTGCGCTGGTGAAGGGGCTGGCGATTGGCTCTGCCGTGTTCCACCAGCCGCGGATCACGATCGAACACGTTATGGCCGAGGACCGCGATGCCGAATTGCAGCGCGTCTACCTTGCCTTTGATAAGATGCGCGAGCAGATCGACCGGATGGCCAGCCAGGCCGAATTCGGCGTGGGCGGTGAGCATGAGGAAGTGCTCGAGACCTACAAGATGTTCGCTTATGACGAAGGCTGGAGCCGCCGCATTATCGAGGCGATCGATTCCGGCCTGACCGCCGAGGCGGCGATCGAGCGTGTGCAGCAACGGACGCGGATGCGCATGCGGCAGATCGACGATCCGCTGCTGGCCGACCGGATGCATGACCTGGAGGACCTCTCCAACCGCCTGCTCCGGATCGTTTCGGGCCAGATGGGCACGGCCGCGACCATGGGGCTGAAGCAGGATGCAATCCTGATCGCCCGCAACCTCGGTCCGGCCGAACTGCTGGAATATGACAAGCGCCGGCTGAAAGGCGTGGTGCTTGAGGAAGGCTCGCTAACCGCGCACGTGGTGATCGTGGCGCGGGCCATGGGCATCCCCGTGTTGGGCCGGGTGCGCTCGCTGCGCGGCGCAATTCGCGATGGCGATCTGCTGCTGCTTGATGCCGATGCCGGCAATGTCACGGCGCGGCCGCAGCCGGCGGTGGTCGATGCTTTCGAGGCGCGCTTTGCCAAAAGCCGCGAACGCCAGGCCGCCTATGCCAAGCTGCGCGATGTCGAGCCGTTTACCCGCTGCGGCACCCGCATCACCGT
>JACCDH011730389.1_pt1 | contig 11179 bp, 11 predicted proteins | sample 7442481 | NCBI WGS metagenome assembly JACCDH01 (sample SAMN15323433, study PRJNA562643) | freshwater metagenome | isolation source: river surface water | place: USA:Blue River Watershed | collected 2017-08-15 | reverse complement strand
TAGTACTGCTGTACCATTGCTAATTACGGCAACTAAGTTTCCTTTTGCTGTATATTTATATACGTCTTCAACATTGTCTTTAATCCTTAAACAAGGTTCCGCTACTCCTGGCGAATATGCCAATGATAAGTCTCTTTGTGAGTTTGTAGATTTTGTAGGAATTACCTCTATTTTACCCGGTCGACCCTGTGAATGGTAATCCAATGCATCTTGCTTACGATTATTTTTACTCATTTTATCTATTTTCTAAACAATACAAGCTTCAAATATAAGGAAACAAGCTGAAAAAAGCGCTTTTTTATGCTTTTGAAATTAATAATAGGGGTATCGGCCTTTGAGCTTTGTCTACATGCAAAAAACAATTAAAAATGAAACACTAACGCTTTACTTATTGTGCCTTTTAGTTAGCCCCGTTTATGCTTAAAAGAGCTACAGGGAAATCTTAAAGAAGGATATTAGCATTCAAAAGCGCAATGTCGCTGCGATTATAAATAGTGTTGATGCAAAAAAACAAAACCCTCAAACAAAAACGATCGCTCGTTATTATTGGGATGAAAATGTTCAAGATTGGGCATTAAATATTACTTCCGATGTTATTTACTTAGAAAACGGAGAAACTCAAGAAATTATTGATTACAGTGCCGACGGCGAAAAAATGACTAAAAGTTCATATTTCAAATCTAGCAATGGTCGTATATCTGGCAATATTCAGTATTCTTTCGACAATGGAAGTTGGGTAGAACAAAGTAAAATGGAAGTTGAAGTTGAGGATTTGAACCATGAAATTCGTTCCGAAACTTATACCCGGTCTAATAATAAATGGGAATTAGTAAGCGGAATAAAATCAATAGTAGAAAAGAAAATAATTGACGAAGAGATAACAGTGACTTGGTTTTATAATGAAAGTCAAAAAGCATACATCCCAAACAGAAAAAGCATTTGCACGTGTAGTAATGGCTTACTAGAACAAACTATTATTCAAGATTATGCTGATGGTGCTTGGTTGAATAGAAGTGCAGAAGGATACGATTACGACCAAGATCAAAAAATTAGCTCTGTGTATTTCTTAACTTGGAATGTTGTGAATTTCCAAAACAGTAAATTATACACAAACATTATCTAGCATGATTATGCAAGCCAAAAATTTTCTCAAATGATATTAAAAACGTGGGATGGAAACAAATGGGTAAATTCTCAAAAATCGGTTTTCCAATATAACATCAATAATACTGTAATAGGAATCTCTTTTGATTATGTAAATGATGAATGGGTTTACACTTTCAGAATTTCAGAACAATATTACCGTTAAAATAACCCCCAATCATTTAAAGTTGAAAACTATAAAGAAAACAGATGGGATGTGTTAATAGAAAGTCAAATTGATTATACTTACGATCAACAAAACAGATTAACCCTGGCCATTACTCGAATTTTCTATGGGAAAAAATGGGTTAACATTTCTAAAGTGTCTACTAAATACAAATCAACTTCTACCGGAATTTTCAGCCAATTAAAAGAAATCAAATTTTACCCAAATCCAAGCAGTGATTATTTTATGGTAGCAGCAGAAAACAAGGAGGTAGCAGATATAAATATCTACACATTAACTAGACAAAAAATTGAAAATATAAAGAGCAATAATTTAGCAGAAGAAAGAGTAGATATTAGTAACTATACTAAGGGAATATACTTAATAGAAATAAAACAAGGGAACGAAATATTTAGAAGTAAATTAAAGATTAAATAAATCCTTAATTTAACAAACCATATAACCAAGCAATTAGCTCTAGGGCTAATTGGTTAACCTTTTTTAGCAACTTTTAAAAGCATTCCTGCTTTTAGTTCATCACTACTTTTCATTCCATTTAATTCCTTTAACAACTCCACTGTTAATCCTGCATATTTTTTTGCAATACTATAGAGTGTGTCGCCTTTTTCAACTTTATGAAATACATATTTAGAATCGCTGTTTCTTTCTGGAACTTTAGCAATCGCTTTTTCACTTTCGGTAGGTTTTACTTCTTTAGCAATTAACTTTTGTTCAGTTTTTTTAATGGTTAATACTTGCCCTGGTTTAATAATAGAGCTTTTCATATTATTCCATGTGCGAATATTCTGAACACTTACTTTATTTTTCTCTGCAATTGTAGAGAGATAATCACCGCGTTTAACTTTATATTTCACTATACGTTCAACGGTTGAAAGTTCATTAACTACTATTGGTTTGTTTGTATTTTCAACTAATACTGGTTCTTTTTTTTCATCATTATCAACACTAGAATTATTTTCTTCTGTTGTTGCTACTTGTGTTTCTGCATTTGCTAGAACCTTCTCTTCCGTTTTAATTACACTTGGAGTTCTTTTTGCAATTTTTACACTTTCAGTTGTATTAATGTTTAGGTATTGACCAGCCATTAAGCTATTTTTCTTAAGCCTATTCCATTTTTTAATGTCGGCAACACTTACATTATATTTATCAGCAATTAAACTCAAATTTTCTCCGCGTTTTACTTTGTGTTTTTTAGTTACATTTTTAGTAATGTACTCATAAGTAATTTTCGATTTCTCTGCATCAACATTTTCTTTTGAAGTATTCGTAATGTTTTTTGCAATGGCTGTATTAGGTGCAGGAATTGGTGCGTCAATTTGTTTCTTAATTTTCAAACGTTGCCCTCTATAAAGAGCGTTTTTCTTTAGATTATTCCATTTTTTAATGTCTGAAACTTTAACATCGTATTTCGCAGCTAGCTTACTTAATGTTTGACCTCTAGTAACTACGTGTGTTTTGTACACCGTTCGCGACTTAGCCATTGGGTCGGTATTTAACACAAATACCTCTTCATTGGCTGCCGTAGGGAATAATGCGTACAAGGAATCTCTGAAATTATACACGAGGTCTCTTCTCGTAGCTGGTAATTTCAATGCAAAGGAATTTGAATAAGCTGGAACAAAATCTTTTTTAAATTGCGGATTTAAAATTCTCAATTCATCAGCGTTTACACCACAAATTCTTTCAATATCTTTAAAGTAAACTGGTTTGCTAATGTGTAGCGTGTCTGTCATGAAACTGAAACTCGGATACGTGGGATACAGATTATGAGCTTCGGCAAAAGTCATGATGTAATTAGCTGCAATATATGCAGGAACATACCCTCTAGTTTCTTGTGGTAGAAACTGACGAATCTCCCAGAAAGTTTTTTGCCCACCACCTGCTTTTCTAATCGCTCTATTTACATTTCCTGGTCCACAATTGTATGCTGCAATAACTAATAACCAATCACCATACCTACGGTACATGTCGACAAAATATTTCGCTGCAGCGTGTGTAGCTAAGTATGGGTCTCTGCGTTCATCAATGTGTGAGGTAATATTTAAGTTGTACATTTTAGCAGTTGTAAACATAAACTGCCACATACCAGTAGCGCCAACAGGTGATACGGCATAAGGGTTTAGTGCCGATTCTACAATAGCTAAGTATTTAAACTCAGTAGGTATCTTATATTCTTTGAATACCTTTTCAACCATCGGAAAATAGTATTCTGAAAGGCCGAGCATACGCTCTACTTGTTCTCTTTTTCTGAAAGCATATAAATCAATATATCCCTGAACAAATTGATTATAATCTAAAGGTATGCTTTTGGTAATTGAATCTAACCTACGTTTATAAACTTCCGTAGCAAATTTTGGTGGAGTATTTAAGATCGACAAATCAACTTCTGGAACAACAAAAGTAGTATCCTCTATACTTGCTTTACGAGTAGCCGAAAAATCTTTGGCATAAACGCTGCTGAGGGGAAAAATAGAAAATAGAGCAATCGCGTAAACGACAAATATTTTGTTTTTCATACTACTGGTATTAATGTAAGTCCTACATTTTAATTTGTATATCCTTGCAAAATAGTAAAAAATCGTAATTAATTAGAATTTTTAGCTTTTTTGCTCTAAAAAACGTGCGAATTGCAATAATTCTTGCTCTTTGAAGTGTTTTCCAATTATTTGTAAACCGATAGAAAGTCCGTTAGAATGGATTGATCCAGGGATTGAAATTGCTGGCAAACCAGCCAAAGAAGCTTGAACTGTAAAAATATCGGCAAGATACATTACCACAGGATCAGCAGTTTTTTCTCCTAATTCAAAGGCGGTTGTAGGTGCTGTTGGTAAAATCATAAAATCGTATTGAGATAAGTTCTCTAAAGACTTGTCTCTTATTAAACGTCTTACGTTTTCTGCTTTAGCATAATAAGCATCGTAATATCCAGCACTTAATACAAAGGTACCCAACATAATTCGACGCTTTACTTCTTCGCCAAACCCTTCTGTTCTCGAAAGTTTGTAAGTCGATTCTAAATCGGTAGCGTTTTTACTTCTATAACCAAAATGCACACCATCATACCTCGAAAGGTTCGATGATGCCTCAGCAGTAGTTAGTACATAATAAGTAGGAACTGCGTATTTCAGTAAAGGAAATTGAACTTCCTCTACTTCAAATCCTTTCGATTTTAAGTCATCAATTTTACTTACCATCATTTGTTTTACTTCAGGATCGAGTCCCTCTGCATACAAAGCTTCATGTAAGTAAGCTACTTTGGGTTTATTGTTTAGTGTTAAATCTTTCGAGTAAGCAGGTACATCTTTTTGAGATGCTGTACTATCGTAATTATCTTTTCCAGCAATTACTTCTAATAAAAGTGCAGCATCTTCTACCGATTTTGTAATAGGGCCCACTTGGTCGAATGATGATGCATATGCAATAATTCCCCAACGCGAAACTCTTCCATAGGTAGGTTTTAAGCCAACTACTCCACAAAAAGCAGCAGGTTGGCGAACCGAGCCACCAGTGTCGGTGCCTAGGGAAGCCAAGCATAAATCGGCTTGTACCGAAACCGCAGAACCACCAGATGATCCACCGGGTACTAGTTTTACATCAGCATAATTCTTTACATTCCCATAGTATGAAGTTTCGTTAGAAGCACCCATAGCAAATTCATCGCAGTTAACACGACCAATTATAATGGCATCTTCAGCCAACATTCGTTCTACAACAGTTGATGAATATAAAGATTCGAAACCTTCAAGTATTTTAGATGAAGCGGAAACCTCGTGGTTTTTGTAGCATATCATATCTTTTATGCTCACTACCATGCCTGCAAGTTTGCCGGCAGTTCCTTTAATCATTTTTTCATCAATCGCTATCGCTCTCAGCTTTGCTTCTTCCTCAAATACCTCTATGAATGCATTTAACTCCTCGTTTTTATGTATTCTGTCGATATAATAGTTTACCAAAGCCTGTACAGTGGTTTTTCCATCCTTTATATCCGAACGTACCTCTGCTAATGATTGATAGTTTCTCAATTTTCAATAAAGTAAAAAATTTGCGAAATGATTATTTCCCTGAATTTAATTTATCCGACTCTTTTGAGTCCATGCTTTCTTCGATATCGCGTTTTACGCCGTTCGAAGCATCCTTAAATTCTCTGATTCCCTTTCCTAAGCCTCTCATTAATTCTGGAATTTTCTTTCCTCCGAATAATAAAAGTGCCAACACAACGATCAAAATAACCTCTTGGCCACCTAAATTTAATAGTAATAAAGTTGAACTTAACATGATTAAGATTTTAAAATTCAAAAATAGCTTATTTTCTTGTGAATGAAGAAAATTAAACATTATTAATGCGAATTACCTAGCTAACCAATCGGTTGGGTTTAACTTGTTGGTGCCTTTCCAAATTTGCAATTCCATACTAGAAACTTGGTCTTCGGTGGTAACCGTTCCTATTACTTGCTTTGTTTTAAGTTCTTGGCCCATTTTTACATTTACACTCGATAGATTCGAATATACAGTTGTAAACTCTCCATGATTAACCAAAACAGCATACATTCCGCCTACAATTTGTATAACCCCCAACACTTTTCCGCTGAATATTGCTCTCATATTTACCCCTGCATTCGTTTTAATATCGATACCATTGTTCGATACCATTACTCCTTTTAGTTCAGGGTGCTCATGTGTACCAAAGTATTCTATAATGGTTCCCTTCTCTACTGGCCAAGGTAATTTTCCTTTGTTGTTTTTGAAGTCGTTCGATAACTTTTGCGCCTCTGGAGTTAAGGCTAAATTCGATGAGCTGTTCTTCGTATCTTCAGGCAACTTCTGACCTTTTGCTTTTGCTTCCGCCTCTGCTTTCTTACGGGCTGCTTCAATCTCTTTTCTAATGATGTCTTGAATCATCCTATCGAGTTTTTTCGCCTGAGCTTGTTTCTGCGCTATCTGTTTCTTTAATGTGCCTTCTTTTTGAGTCAACTGTTTAGCAATGGTCTCTTTTTGATTTTTCTCTTTCCCTAAAGTAACTTTCTCTTTTTGCTCATCTACTAGCAATGTGTTCTTTACCTTTTTATTGTCTTCCAACTCTAACATCTTATCTTCCAAACGATGTTGAGCATCCTCTATATATCTCGCTTGTTTTTGTCGGTATTCCGAAAATTGTTGTAAATATTTCAAACGTTTATACGCCTGATTGAAATTCTGAGCTGCAAAAACAAACATCAATTTATTGTACGAACTCTGATTTCTATGCGCAAATCTAATCATCGCTGCGTATTCTAGCTTTAACAGCTCCAACTCATCTTTTAATTGCTGTATTTCATTGTTGGTCTTGCCTATCTGCCCATCCAGTGCCCTAATTTCTGAGCTGATTGTATTAATTAATCGCTCTCTTATTTCAATTTGTTTAATTAATGCATTTAGTTGGCCAAGTGTAGCTTTTTTGTTCTTTTGAGTTTCTTTTAAAATTTTGGCGGTTTGAGCAATCTCTTTTGCCAATTGTTTCTTTTTATTCTCTAAATCAATTTTATTTTGCTCTTGGGCAATAACATAGCCAAGCCCTATAAAGAGTATACACAAAACTGATATGTACTTAAACTTAGTCAAATTTCTTTGGCACATTAAAAGGGAATTCTAGTTTTTCTACTTTCTCTACCTTTAGGTATTCTAACTTCAATGATAAAGATTCTTTTTCAGAACTCGCAATAGAACTTATTAAAAATGGGAAATTTGCATTTTCAACCAACTTGAAATCTGTATAATTTACAGAAACACTTTTCTTTAAATTTCTACTATCTGTTAATCGAATAGTGCTAAGTTTTGCATCTGCCAACCTTACTTCCACCAAATAGTTTATAAAATCTTTTAGCCCCTCAAATCGGTAGTCGATATCTGTTTGTGTAAATACAGCTTTCGAATAGTCTATTTGTTTTGGCGCATTACCAATCATTAAATCTTGCAATAAATAAAAGTCTACATTAGTCTGTAAAACTTCCGATAAATAGGTGTAATCTCTAACTATGTAATGTTTATTTATTCTATCCAATAACCTTATACTGTCTTTATTCAGTAGCGCCCTTGCTACTTCTATTCCACCAATGGCATTAACAGAAATCCATATTTGATGATCTTTATGCATTCGTATGTTAAAAGTAAGTGTATACTCTTTATCATCTTTTTTAATTTTTACTCTCGACTTCGTGCTCAAATAATTAAAATCAAAATCAGATGCTTTTAAACTCGAAAGCACCTTCGATTTTTGTATATCTTCTTTAGAAATCTCTATAGCTTTTTTCTCAACTTGTTGGACAGGCTTTTGAGTTTTACAAGCAAAAAAACCTATGGCAATTGAAACTATTAATAAATAAAACTTAGCTCTACTCATAGTATTTCTTATCTTGTATTTTTCTTTGTAATAATTCTGATGGTGCTCCTAGTTTTGCAGCCTCATTCCAATAGCGAAGTGCTTCCTCATTTGAATTTAACATATAAAGAATATCACCATAATGCTCAAGAATGGTAGCACTCTTATTTCCGCCTGCATTCATTGCTTTCAAAATCCACTCTTTTGCTTCCGAATACCTTTTCAACTGAAATAAGATCCAAGCATAGGTATCTAAGAACGATGAGTTATCTTTTAATATCTCATTCGACTTTGCCGACATCGATAAAGCTTTTTCTAATTTTTCATTGCGCAAGGAAAGGTAATAAGCATAATTGTTTAACACATAGGGTTCCTCTGGCTTAATGTTTAATGCTTTATCATACGCTTCATCCGATTCCTTGTGTTTGTTTAAATTATGGTATGCATCACCCATGCCAGCATAAATCTGTGCCTCTATATCGCGATTCGCTAAATTTAATAGCAATGAGTTTTTGTATGCATTTATTGCCCCTTCATAATCTTTCGTTTGCGATTTTGCTAATGCATTTAGGTAATGAACAAGCTGTTGTGCAGGGAACAGCTCTACAGCTTCATTTGATGTTTTTAATAATGATTGGAAATCCGATAAGTCAACCTGAATAAACATTAAATTTTGCCATACAGCAAAAACTTTTTTATCGAGAACAAGTGTTTTTTCGTAAGCCTCTTTTGCTTTTTCTAATTGTTTATCTTGATATAAAAAATCGCCATAAATTGCGGTAGCCTTTGCCTCTGATGGATGTGTCTTCACAATTATTTCCGACAGGCTTAAAGCCCTTTGTTTCATAGATGCATTATCTAACATGTTAAAAAAAGGCGATAGGATTCTAATTTTTTGATCAATGTTAAGGTTAGGATTTGCAAATGCTAACTTTAAATAATCATATGATTTTTGATCATCTTTCTTTTCTCGATAATAATCGGCCAATGCTAACTGTACAAAACTATTGCTAGGGTCTTGTATTGCAATTTCTTGTAAAACTATAATCGCTTTATCTAGTTTTTTATTTGCTAAATATATCTCCGCTAAGTTCATTTTATACCTTACCTCGCTTGGATCTTTATCAATTAATCGTTGAGCTTCCTCTGCCGCTTTATCTATTTTCCCCAGCTTCAACCAAATTTTTTGCTTTTGATTTATTACATCCTCGTTTACTCCGATTTTCTTTTCAATATAGTCGTACTCCTTTATTGCCCCTTTAAAATCTTGCATGTAAATTTTCACAGAAGCAATATCGAAGTACACTTCAATTTTTTCTGGATCTAATTTTATTAGCTTTTCGTAAACTTCTAAGGCCTCTTTGTATTTACCAGTATTTTCTAAAGCCTTAGCATAGCTATTTAAATACCAATCATTCTGCGGATTTAGTTCTGTAGATTTTGCAAAAGAATTCTCTGCATTCGTATAGTTTTTCTGATTGGTATAAAGCAAACCAAGCTCAAAAAAAGCAGCATCATTTTGTGGATCTAATTCCGTTACCTTTATAAAATTACGGATTGCTGCCTCATTGTTATCTGCATTTTTTTGGCGTATACCTTCAAAAAAATAAGTATTGATGCTTTCTTGTACATCATTCTTTGGCAAATCGACACTTTTGATTTTATCTTTCTTTTGTGCCGTTGCAATTGAAGTGATGGAAATCACCAACAAAACTAAACTTAGTTTTGCTAGTGATTTAGTTATTTTGAATTGTTGAATAGTCGCTAATACTGAGTGATCCATTGGCTCCATTTAATTCTGCAAAGTTACCAACCATAGAGTTGTTTATATTGCAGTTGTTTGCTTTTACATTTGTTTGTATAATACTATTTGCTACAACGGAGTTTAGCAGTTTTGTATTGTTACCTACAGAAACATGTGGGCCTATTTTACAGTTTTCTATTTGAACATTTTCACCAATAAAACAAGGTTCAATTATTTCAGAATTTACTATAAATGCAGTACTTGACTGTATTTTCTCCTTTGTTTTAACATTTTCTAAGACTCTTTGGTTTGTATAAACCGTAGCATCTTTGTTACCGCAGTCTAACCATTCATCAACTTTGCCAGGTGAAAACTTAGTGCCTTTTTGCTTCATGTTTTCTAAGGCATTTGTTAATTGATACTCCCCTTTTTCTTTAATATCATTATTTAATAAATATTCTATTTCAGATTTTAAGTACTCTCCATATTTAAAATAGTATATACCAATAATGGCTAGGTCTGAAACAAACTCTTGAGGTTTTTCTATAAAATCAGTTATAATATTATCACTATTAACTTTTACTACTCCGAATTGGCGTGGGTCTTCAATCTGTTGAACCCAAATAATTCCATCCTTTTCTGAGTCTAAAATAAAATCGGCTCTAAATAATGTATCGGCAAAAGCTACAACTACAGGTCCTTTTAAGCTATCTTTTGCGCAATAAATTGCGTGTGCAGTTCCAAGAGCCTCTTCTTGGTAGCAAATAGTTCCCTTTGCTCCTAAACTTTCGGCTACTTTAATTAAGTTGTCTTCTGCTTCTTTCCCGAAATCACCAACTATATAGGCTATTTCCTCTACTTTCTGTCCACATACCTTAGCAATATCCTCAACAAGTCGTTGAACTATTGGCTTTCCAGCTACTGGTATTAATGGTTTTGGGGTTGTTAATGTATGTGGGCGCATGCGTTTACCCATGCCTGCCATTGGTACTATGATTCTCATTTCTTTGTGTTCGTGTTTGTAATTGCTAGCAAAAGTAGTAAAAAATATAATTCTATTTGCCAGTATGTCCGTAACCCCCAGCTCCTCTATCAGTTTCACTCAGTACTTCGCTCAATTGCCAACTAATCTGTTCGTGTTTTGCTACAATCATTTGTGCAATTCTTTCTCCATCTTTCACAATAAAGCTCTCTTGAGATAAATTAATTAACAAAATCTTTATTTCACCCCTGTAATCGGCATCTATCGTGCCTGGTGAGTTTAATACGGTAATGCCGTGTTTAAATGCCAACCCGCTTCTAGGTCTAATTTGAGCTTCGTATCCAATTGGTAATTCTATATACAATCCAGTAGGAATTAATACTCTTTCTGAGGGTTTAATCTCTATGTTTTCTGAAATATGAGCTCGCAAATCTAATCCAGCAGAATGAATTGTCTCGTATGCCGGTAATGGGTGATTTGATTTATTTACAACTTTAACAATCATACTTATTTATTCTATTCTAATATTTTTGGTCTGCATGTACGCGTACACTACAAATGCTAAAAACAATATACTATCTATTATCTGATGAAGTATGTGCTGATCTACCATCAGCATATATTTTAAACTATAACTTAAGCAGTACACCAATAACATTAGCGCAATATATTTTATTATTTTTTTTAGATCATAAGGCACATGATAATATTTTTTACCTAAAGCATAACAAACGATTGCCATAGTTATATAACATATCGCCGTTGCAT
>JACCDH011665252.1_pt1 | contig 11180 bp, 10 predicted proteins | sample 7442481 | NCBI WGS metagenome assembly JACCDH01 (sample SAMN15323433, study PRJNA562643) | freshwater metagenome | isolation source: river surface water | place: USA:Blue River Watershed | collected 2017-08-15 | reverse complement strand
TTATTGTATATACGGCTCGTGGCTCTTGCCATTTCTAATACCGTTCGGTCTGTCAGTGCTTGTTTTAGTCGTTGTTGTAAAGCAGTCGCTGCAGGGTTCGGAGAGTTGTGAAGAATGGTATATATATTACCAGCGATCGCGCTTGTATCCTCTACAGGGGTCAAAAGACCAGTTTCTTCGTGTGTAATAATATCGCGAATGCCACCAACATCGGTCGCCACTACTGGTACGCCAGCCAGCCCTGCTTCGTGGATGACATAGCCGTAGGACTCAGACTTTGATACCAAGGCAAAGCAATCAAAGGCCTTGAGGAACCGGGCTGCCTCATGCAGGTTGCCGCAAATGAAAATGTGTTCAGACATACCATGGTTTTGTACCCATGTTTCTAGCTCGGTACGAAGGACACCTTCCCCAAAGCAGAGCAATCGTACTTGTGGCATGATTGCAGTCAGTGAGCGTACTGCTTCAAACAGTACGATGTGTCTTTTGATTGGGTGTAATTCTGCTACACACACAATCCAAGGATCCGCCATGTACGGGGTGACTTGTGGGAAAAAGTCAGCAATGGTTTGGCGCGCGTCGGCTCGCTCGAACATGACGCCGATAGTGCGACCGGGGTTGATCACGGTCATTTTGGCCACTGCTCTTGGCCAATTCATTTCGGCGACGATGGCACGTGATACGGCGATTGTATGGTGGCACAGTACGACGGTGAGGTAGTGAATGGCCTTAAACACGAGACGCTGCACCCAAGGCCGATCCTCATTAAATGCCCAGCCGTGGGCAGTAAAAATGATACGCGGTACACGTGCGATGCGTCCGGCTAGTGCTCCTACTATGCCGGCGACCGAGCTGTTGAGGTGAAGTATAGCTGGTTTCTCGGTGCGAATGATTGTGCGTAACTCCTGCAAACTCTGGAGGTTGGCACGGAGTCCTGTACTGTTTTGCATTGCCTGGAGAGGTATAGTGCGGATACCAGCGTGGTTGAGCATTTCTACCAACGTACCATTACCACCCATGGCTACGACCGGTTCAAAGACGGTTCGGTCGAGATTGGTCGCTAGGTCATAGACATATCGCTGGGCACCACCCCAGTTAGATTTGGTGATGACATACAGGACTTTTTTTGGATTAGTGAGGTTATTTTGCATGGTTTTTGTGTTATAAGTCTATCAGTATACCGTGCTTTTTGCGACCTCTGATAGAGAGGTGCTGACTTGCTATTTTGGTGCCCTCTAGTACCATGATGGATATTATTGTATGGGTGAAAGAACACGTGAATTATTGGTGCTGATTACCGGTGACGTCGTCGTGTTTTTGTCTGCCTTATGGCTGACACTACTAGTGCGATACCTCGATTGGCCAAGCAATGCCTTACTGGCCGATCATTTTTGGCCGTTTTTGCTTTTGTCTGGTATTTGGCTCGTGACATTTTATATTGGGGGTCTCTACGACAAGCACACGACCATCCTCAAAACATTTTTGTTTAGCCGTATTCTCAATATTCAGCTAATTAACATAGGTATCGCTTTTTTGGTTTTCTTGCTTATTCCGCTTGGTATTGCACCCAAGACTAACTTGATTATTTATTTGTTTGTTTCGGTGGCTCTGATCACCTATTGGCGTTTGTACTTTTTTCCGCGCTTCGCCCCGGTCACACACCGGCGAGCGATTTTGTTGGCGGATGGGGAAGAGGCAGTTGAGCTCGTTGATGAGGTCAATAACAATGATCGATACGATTACTCTTTTGTACGCCTCATTGATAGTAAAACGGCTGAAAAGACCGAAGATTTCAAAACAAAACTCCTGACACTCATAGAAAAAGAGCGAATTCATATCATCGTCGCTGACCCCCACAGCGCATACCTAGAACAGGTACTGCCCGAGTTGTTTGATAAAGCGTTTTTGCATTTTAATTTCACCTTCCTTGATTTTTATAAAGTATATGAAGATACCTTTGATCGCGTACCCTTGTCTGCCTTACGGTACGATTGGTTTTTGACACACGTCTCACAATCCAAAAGTCTGACGTATGATGTAGCCAAGCGGGTGATTGATATTCTTGGTTCGTTACTCATCGGGAGCGTATTCTTGCTGGCGTTGCCATTTATTGTGGCCGCGAGAAAGCTCGAAGGAGCGCAGAATATTTTTATGCACCAAGTGCGCTTTGGACAACATAATCGACCGATCACAGTACTAAAGCTCCAAACCATGACCTACAACGATATGGCGTCGGGGACTTGGAAGCATGAGGACGCCAAAAAGGGTAATGAAGTAACCAAGGTGGGGCGTGTGTTGCAGAAAATGAGTCTGGACGAAGTACCACAGATTTGGAACATCCTAAAAGGCGAGATGTCTCTCATTGGTCCACGTAACGATACGGCTGGATTGGGAGCACGTTTGTCTGACGAAATCCCGTACTACAAGATTCGTTATTTTGTAAAACCTGGTGTGACAGGGTGGGCGCAAACCAATCAGCGATACATCGGTACCAACATTCAGCCTCAGTCACTGGAGGAGTCGCGAATACGATTTTCGTATGATTTGTATTATGTTAAAAATCGCTCGTTCTGGCTTGATATGGCGATTGCGCTACGCACTATAAAAACCATCCTGTCTCGTTTTGGTGTAACTATTCGTTTTCCAAAGTAGTACTAATTACTATAATACCCATTAGTATTCGTGGTATACTCTGATATCTATGCAAAAAACGGTTTTTATTGTGGGGGGAGCAGGGTATGTGGGCGAAATGCTGTGTGATCAGATGAGTAAACGAGACGATGTCGAGGCTATTGTAGCGCTCGATAAAGAACCGCAATCGGCCTTTTCAAAGAGTATTCCAAAGGTGGTGTATATTCAGCACAATATGGCTGATGATGGATGGCAAGAAAAAGTGGCCGCGTACCACCCGTCGATTGTTATTCATACGGCGTGGCAGATCCGTGCGATGTATGGTCAGCCGCACGAACAGTGGCGCTGGAATGTCGAAGGATCAGACAAAATCTTTGCGTTTGCGATGGAGTCTGCCACAGTAGACAAGCTGATTTATTTCTCGACTGCGTCTTCATACAGTGCCCGCGCCAACAACACCATTGAACACCGGTTTACCGAGCTCGAAGGTTTCCGTGACGATGACTATATTTATGCACTCGAAAAGAAAGTAACCGAAGAACGATTAAAGGCTGCCTTTGATACTCGCAAAAGCGAAGGTCGCCCCGTACCACAGGTATTTATTGTACGTCCAGCGGCTATTACTGGCCCACGCGGTCGCTACATGCGTAATCGTTTTGGTCTCCAGTCTGCCCTCCAGGGTAATCTTAAAGGCGGCTTTGCGTACAAGCTCGTGACTACGCTTACAGCCTTTGTACCCGCTACCAAATTATGGGTTCGTCAATTTATTCACGAAGATGATGTGAATGATATTGTGACCAAGTTTGCGTTTGAACCATTCAGTCTTGATTATGTGGTCTTCAATATCACACCAGAAAGCGAACCGGTACTCGCCAATGATATGGCGACTGCCGTGAGTAAGAAGATTTTGCCTATCCAGCCCTGGATGGCGCGGATTGCGTTTTTCTTCTTCTGGCACGCGAGTCGCGGTAAGGTGCCGACTTGTCCGGGGTCATGGCGCTTCTACTCATATCCTGTCGTGATGAGTGGAGCCAAGCTCGCAACAGTCTACGAATGCAAATATAGTAGTAAAGATGCGTTCCAATATACTGATGGACGTTACGAATCATACGTCCCCGAATCAGTGCGGAAGAGTAAGCCTGCTACCAAAAAGTCCTAAAGCGGTGTATCATGCAACCATGCTTATGGATGGTCGCACACTCGCCAAAACCGTCGTCGCCAATCTTGCGACGACGGTTTCGTCGTGGGCTACACCACCACACTTGACCGTTTTTACCTGCGAGCCGAATTTTGAAACGACCAAATTCCTTGGTCTGAAACAGCACTATGCTAAAGCAGCAGGTATTACTGTCTCTCTCCAGGTACTGCCAGCGACAGTATCAATCGACGAAGTACGATCGGCGATTCAAAGAGTCACAGCTACCACCGACGGTATTATCATTCAATTCCCGTTTCCTCACGTGGCGACTAGTGATCTGATTCCGCTGGTACCGCCTGCGTATGATGTGGATGTTATGCACTATGATGGGGCACTTACTTTGCCATTGCCACCAGTGGTGGGAGCGATAGATATGTTGGCGACCGAGTACGCAGTGTCATTTGCTGATAAGCGTGTGGTGATAGTAGGTAATGGTCGCCTTGTCGGTGCGCCGTCGGCGTTGTATGCACGAGCCAAAGGGGGAGCGGTACAGATACTAACCAAAGAAACCTTTTCTGCTTCTGTAGTACAAGCAGCGGATATTCTGATATTAGGTGCCGGAGTCCCTGGCCTCGTTACTCCGGCTATGGTGCATGCAGATATGGTGATATTTGATGCCGGCACTTCAGAAGAAGGGGGTGTACTCGTAGGGGATGCAGAAGCGAGTGTGGGTGACCTGGTGCACTATCTATCACCAGTGCCGGGTGGTATCGGCCCATTAACTATTGCGGTACTACTAAAGAATGTAGTGCATATGGCGGCGGTGCGTAGGAAAGAGGCTGATTTTGTGGTATAAAGAGCACATTATTTATTTGGTAGCGTAGTGGTATGAATCAAACGACAAACACGCAAGACAAAGAGACGCAGAGCGTTGAAGGTTTTATTCGGTTTTTTCGAGCATTGGTAGTGGTGCTTGTTGGTATAGCGATCGGCTATTTTGTATACAACAATGCCACCAATCCTGAGGCCAACTTCCCGTTCAAACTTGGTCTTGATCTCGCTGGGGGAAGTCACCTGGTCTATTCAGCTGATGTCTCAAAGATCGAACCAGCCGAGGTGCCGGCACTGATGGCGGTCTTGAAAGACGTGATTGAACGTCGTATTAATGTGTTTGGTGTTTCCGAACCAATTATCCAGGTCGAAGAAAGTAGTTTTGCCGCTGAAGAAAAGCAGCACCGTCTGGTGGTTGAACTGCCTGGCGTGACTAATGTAGAGGATGCGGTGGCAGAAATCGGCCGCACGCCGCTCCTTGAATTTAAACTCCTCGACATGGAAGTAGTCATGGCACAAGAGCAGGCGGCTGCATTGTTGGCTTCGAGTTCGGCCTCTACGAGTGGGGCACAGGTCTCTAATATGCGGGTGAATGGTCAGTCTGTTGATGAGATGGATCCCTATACTGATACAGGCCTGACCGGACGCTACCTCGAAAGTGCCGCTCTCGAATTTGCCGGTGGGCAATCAGGACAGCTGGCCAACGAGCCAATAGTGTCCATTACCTTTACTACCGAAGGTGGAAAATTGTTTGAACAAATCACCCGTGATAATACTGGTGAACAGTTGGCGATATTCCTCGACGGTGAAATCATCTCCGCACCACGTATCAATGAGGCGATTCTAGGCGGACGCGCTACTATTTCTGGTGGCTTTACACCTGACGAAGCCAAAGAGCTTGCTCAGAATCTTAACTTCGGTGCTCTGCCAGTACCAATTACGCTCGAAAGCACCCAGACTATAGATGCCACTTTAGGGGCTGGTGTCATTCAACAAAGTATTATTGCTGGTACTATTGGTTTTAGCATCATTGCACTATTTTTGATGTTTTGGTATCGCGTTCCGGGACTGGTTGCATCGTTTGCATTACTATTGTACGTCATCATTAACATGGGTGTATTTCAGCTGATTCCAGTTACGTTGACAGCTGCTGGGCTGGCTGGTTTTGTTCTTTCGTTAGGAATGGCTGTTGATGCCAATGTGTTGGTATTTGAGCGTATGAAAGAGGAGTTCCGTAGCGGCAAGAGTAGTCGCGAAGCTGCAATAGTTGGTTTTTCACGCGCCTGGGGTGCAATTCGAGACGGTAATATCACTGGATTGATTTCGGCCATAATTCTTTTCTGGTTTGGTACCGCTATGATCAAAGGGTTTGCGTTGGTGCTTGGGATAGGAATTATTGTATCGGTGATGTCTGCAATTGTACTCACTCGTACCTTACTGATCGCATTGCCTGATGTGCGACGTGAAGATAAGGGCGTCTGGCCATATTTACTCGGTACAGGTCTAATCAAGAAATAATATGCCAATCATCAAACATCGCAAAGTATTTATACTTATTGGTGCCGTTATTGTGCTCACTGCAGGTAGTATTGTAGCCGTATTCGGCCTTAAACCAGGGATTGATTTTACCGGAGGTACGTTAACAGAGGTGCGTTATAGTACAATGCCTGATAAGAGTGTCATTGAAGATCAGTTACAAGCACTTAATCTACCAAATAGTGCAATTCGAGAATCTTCAGGCGAATTTGGTACTAGTTATATTGTAACAACAAGAAATCTCACCGTTGAAGAACAGAATCAAGTGAATGAAAAACTCACCAGTCTCGACGATGACGCAACTGTTATTCGCACTACGTCAGTCGGTCCAGTTATTGGACAAGAAATGAAGGACAAAGCATTTTGGGCTGTTGGCGCTGTCTTGTTACTAACCATTATATATGTTGCTTTTGCGTTTATGGGTATCGGGAAACCGGTCAGCTCGTGGGTGTATGGTTCAATGACAGTACTGGTTTTGTTTCATGACATTTTAGTACCAATCGCCGTTATGTCCTTGCTGGGCTACTCATTCGGTATGGAAGTCGATGTGCTCTTTGTCACGGCACTGTTAACAATCTTAGGTTATTCGGTAAACGATACAATTGTGATCTTTGACCGTGTGCGTGAAAAATTGGTAGAGAATCGAACAGAGACCCGAACCAAAATCGAAGAACCGGGTGGTATGGATCGTGAAGAAGTATCATACACCCTCAATCGACCATTTGAAGCATTGGTAGGTGAGGCGGTAAGTGAAACAATGCCGCGCTCAATTAATACATCGCTCACTGTACTTTTTGCACTCCTCGCACTCTACTTCTTTGGTAGTGCCGTGACGGAGACATTCGCATTGGTACTGATTGCCGGTGTATTTGCTGGTGCGTATTCTTCTATCTTTATTGCGAGTCCTCTTCTCGTCGCCTATGCCGACTGGCAAGCCAAGCGTCCGATTGTAGAGGTAAAGAAATAGTCAGTATGATTTTGGGTTTAGCTGGTTCGTTTGCAGCTGGAAAAGGTACTGTGGTCGAATATTTGGTTGAGCAGAAACATTTCGTACACTTCTCAGCGAGTGGTTTTATTACGGAAGAAATAATGCGACGAGGACTACCAGTCAATCGTGACTCAATGATTGTAGTTGCGAACGAGATGCGTAAAAATCATGGATCATCGCATATCATTGATTCTTTGTATGAAAGAGCAAAAAATAACGGCGGTTCTGTGATAATTGAGAGTCTTCGAGCCGTAGCTGAGGTGCGACGCATCCAAGAGCTTGGTGGTGTCGTGCTTGGTATAGACGCTGATCCAAAAGTGCGATTTGTGCGGGCTATTTCTCGCAAGAGCGACAAAGATAATGTAACTTTTGAACATTGGCTAGCACAAGAGAAGGCTGAGTCAAATACCGATGATGATACAAAGCAGAACATTTTCGGCGCCTTAGCATTAGCTGACCACACCATTATGAATGATGGCACAATTGAAGAGTTGCAAATCAAGATCGAAGATTTTTTGACCACCCACAAGCTGTAATAAATTTTTTACTCAGCTACACACAAAACAACCGGTTAGACACCGGCTGTTTTGTTTTTTAGTAAAACCCGAGGCAAGTCCTCGGGTTTTTGGGTGTTTTAGTTATGAATTCGGGTACCGACAAATGGTTTGTCGTTTAGGTAATCTTCGAGGTGGGTGAGGGCAAGGCCGTTGATCTGGGCTACTTCAATACCGTCTTGTTCGGCCACCTTGGCAGCGACCGGATCAAAGGGTGCTGATAGTCCGGGTGCCCACTCATCTGGAATCAGCTTACGGAAGTCTGCCCAGGTGATATCTTCGATTTTTACCGCATCAGGATTAGTGTGTGGGTTGTCGGTGTATACGTAGTCTGTGTTTGAGAGGTTTACCACTTTGGTGGCCTTGAGACGTTCGGCAATCTGAATGGCACGGAGGTCAGTACTACAGCCGGGACGGTAGCCGGCGGCGATGACGACCTGATAATGACTCGGCACATCGAGTACCTCGTCTGGATTCGTGATCATGGTAGGGTAGGCAATGTCTCGAAAGATGGTGCGTAACAAGTGACCATTGAGGCGGGTAGCATGGAGACCAAGCCAATCCAAGTCCTCACTCGACATATCACCGACCGCACTAGCGGCATCTTGGTACCGGCGGGCGGTGCGGCCACCACCTGCGATGATAATAAAACGACGACCACTGGTGGTCGTTTGCGCCGTAATCAACATCTTTAAAGTATTCAAAAATACGGTATCAATCTGATCGGGAACAATGAGCGATCCGCCAACAGACATCACGATGGTTTCTACATGTTTCATACCGTGTCATTGTACGTGATGAAGAGCGGTTGTAAACCCCATACAAGAATTTGTCTGTGGGACGAATCATATATAAGAAGTATTACACCGTTCAAATATCGTCTGGTACAAGTGAATCTAGTGTATCCAGTGTTATATTAGTGTAGTTGATAATTTTCTTATGATACACTTAGTAAGTAAATAAGTAATATGCATTGGTTTTTAGATCCGATAATAAATCATTATGCTGATTTTAAAGGTCGCGCTACTCGACAACAATTTTGGATGTACACGCTATTTAGTATGATTGGATATTACGCTCTATTTTTAGCAGGTTTCGGGAATTTGGTATACCTGTTTACCCTGGGTTTACTGTTACCTACGCTTGCGATTGCGGTACGACGTTTTCATGATATTGGAAAAAGTTGGAAGCTATTGTTTTTACTATATCTAGCTACAAATGTCCCAGCTTTAGTATTTTATGCACTTGTATTTTCATTTGGAGGTATACCTGTACCAGATATAGTTTTTATGTTACTACCTTTGGTTTATGTTTTATTTTTAGGTATTCTCGTTTTTTTACTTGCAAAGCCTTCTCAACTTCAAGTCAACAAGTATGGCCCCCCTTTCGCAGAGGTTACTAATTCCCCAAACAAAGTTAATGAACCTTAACACTAGATTTGCATGACACTTGGATAGAACGGACGGCTCCAGTGTCTGAAGAAAACGTGATTAAAGCGATTTATCCATTCTACAACGTAATCGTTTCGTTAGTTTTTTCCTTGGTACGAATACCGTACATATTGGTAGTAGCAGGATTACGATACCGCCGACTAATCGGTAGTAACCCAAGTACACAGATATTAATAGCGATACCACGCCAAAACTGAAACTTGATCCACCATTCGGGCGACATAGTGAGACGCACAGCCTCGTTACTAATACCTGCTACCAAAAAGATACTAATCCAAATATACGTGAGTATACGCCAGCCCTCGGGGGTGATATCAAAGGCGTAGGCAAAGAGTCGTTCGACCGCAGTTCTCGGTGTATACAAAGACCAGGTCAATACCGCTGCTCCCAAAAAAAAGTAAACCGAGTCAGCAAATATAAGTATGTCTGGATTATCAAAGAGGAGTGTCAGCACCCCTGAGCCGATAACAAATACCCCAAAGATAAGTGAGAGGTAGGGTAGTCGAGCAGCTACGATGTAGAGATATGCCACTACCATCAGTGTGAGAGCCACATAGATCAAGGTCGACTCCCAAAAATTGTACCAAAAACTAACAACAAAAAAGGCCACCATAGGCACGCATTCAATCAAGAGGTCGATCAATACACGCCACATACGTAGGTAAAGTATAGCATAAATACATATAAATAAACTGGACTTGCCCGTACATATGATTGACTTTTTATAAATAATGTGTTTATATTAGTAATAGAAACAGTTCTAGAAAAACCTAGGCTGTGTGTCAGCAGCATAATGCTGCGTTTTCGGAGGAAAGTACCATGGTCCCGTTTTTTAATTTCAATCTTCTTGATCCAGCTGATTCGACATTGTTGGCTCGGCTGAGCTGGACGACAGATCCCTTTACAGGGTCAGTGAAAAATGTTGAGGCACAGGTCGATGATCTGCACCTTGTCGAAATCCGCTATCGCGGACCGAAGACCGACAGTTTTCTGATCAGCGACGCGATGGTGTCGACTGTGCGGGTCGGCAGCACAAATTTTCTCGAGGCCGACAACCTGTTCGGTTCGACTGTCAAAGCTGGCCATGTGCGTGATTTCGACGGCGAAGGCGTGAACTTTTCAACTGTCGACATCCGCGTGTTGCGGCATGGCGATCTCGAAGATTCTTTTGGTGCGTTTATCCGCATCGGGACGCTTCGTAAGTCATTTGTTGTTGAGAACTCGGATGTGGTCACTCTCGACCTCGGTCGTGGTGATGGTGTGAATATCATCATCGAATCTGTCGACCAGTTCGACGGGTTCGCCAACCAGTTCATCGACAGCAGCTTCATTGCCTCTGATTCAGTCAGTGTGCACTTCGGTGTCGCCGACGGGACGGGGTCGAACTTCGACTATGTTAACGTGAAGGGCGGTGGACTCGCTTTACAGTCGGGTGACGCCAACGTCTATGTCCACGGCAGTGACGAATTGGTCATCGTGACCGGCTCTGGCAATGACCGCGTGAATGTCACCTATGGCGGTGATAACACGGTGTTGACCGGGCAGGGCGACGACTTCTTTGAGTTCCGATTTGCCGACGTCGCGTTCAACCTTGGCGGGGGCAATGACACTGGCCATGTTAACGGTGGCAACACCATTGGCAATCTGGTTGACGGGTTTGTCGACACGATCATTCTCGTCGCTGGCGCCGGGGGCGATCACGCACTCTTCGTCGATCAGCTCGACAATGTGCTGGTACAGATCGGTCGTCGCTTACACAATGCCGCCCAGCTCGACGACATCACTACCGGTGGCCGTGATGGTGTGATCGCATTGGGGAACTTCTCCCTGTCTATCTCTACCGAAACCGTTTCTACCGATATCGGGTCCATCTGATCTACAAACACGAGTGGAGGCGGCGTACGCGCCGCCTCACACCCCAGGAAAACCTTTGGTATATATTTACCGCTCTGGTTATCCTGGGGTTTTTCTGTATGTACCAGGCATATCGTTACACAGTTTTGATGCCCAAATAACCGTCATTGCATTGTCGACCTACGGTCTTTTGAATT
>JACCDH011399415.1_pt1 | contig 11182 bp, 7 predicted proteins | sample 7442481 | NCBI WGS metagenome assembly JACCDH01 (sample SAMN15323433, study PRJNA562643) | freshwater metagenome | isolation source: river surface water | place: USA:Blue River Watershed | collected 2017-08-15 | reverse complement strand
AGCGGCCAAGGCCAAAGCAGAGAAGCTGCGGGAGCAGCTGAAGAAGTCGCCGAATGGTTTCGCGAAACTCGCCAAGGAAAATTCGCAGGATCCGGGCTCGGCCGAGCGTGGCGGCGATCTTGATTTCTTCGGCAAGGGCATGATGGTCAAGCCTTTCGAAGAGGCCGCCTATGCGCTGAAAGAAGGCGACGTCAGCGGCATCGTCGAATCCGACTTTGGTTTTCACATCATCAAGCTGACGGCGATCAAGGCATCGTCCACCCGTCCGCTGGCCGAGGTGAAGGTCAGCATCGAGGACGAGATCCGGCGCAATGAAGCGGGCAAGAAATTCGCGTCGCTGGCCGAGACCTTTACCAACATGGTCTATGAACAACCGGACAGCCTCAAGCCCGTGGCCGACAAGCTGGGCCTGAAGATCGAGACGGCGGAGCGCCTGACCAAGAAGCCGAGTGCGGCGCTGCCGCGCCAGGCCGCATTCAACCAGCCCAAGTTCCTGACGGCGCTGTTTGCAGATGACACGCTCAAGAACAAGCGCAATACCGAGGCAGTCGAAATCGGCCCGGGCGTGCTGATCGCAGGTCGCGTGGTCGAGTACAAGCCGGTCACCAAGATACCGCTGGCTGAGGTCAAGCCCATGGTCGAGGCACAGGTGATCGCGAGAGAGGCAGAGAAACTGGCCAGGGAAGCGGGCGAGAAGAAACTGGCCGAGCTCAAGGCTGGCGGCAGCGCAGAATTCGGCGCCGGCAAGTCGGTGTCGCGCTCGAACTTCAACGGTGTTGCCGGCCCGGTGGTGGCAGCAGTGATGAAGGCCGATGTGAACAAGTTGCCCGCCTATGTCGGCCTGCCCATGCCGGGGAAGGGCTACAGCATCTATCGGATCAGCGGCGTCAATGAGGTGACGGCGGACGAAGAGACCGTGAAGGCCGACCAGCAGCAGGCCGAGGAATTCCTTGCCGCTCAGGAAATGGCCGCTTATCTGGCCGTGATGAAGAAGCGCGCCAAGGCCGAGATACTCAAACCGGTTGCGGCGACGAAACCGGCAGCGCCGGCGCCGGCGCAGAACTGAGCAGGATAGCGCCAGAGCGCGCCCTGGCGTGCTCCAGCGTCCCTCTCAGTACGGTAGCTCGTGCCCGACATAAAAAATGCCATCCTTGAACTGACCCCCAAGAGTTGGACGACTCTTGGGGGTCAGTTCAAGGATGGCATTTTTTCGTCTGTGCTGTCGATACGGCGGGGGCTGCGTCAGGCTGCCTGTGGTGGGCTGGCATCGGGTCCGTCAGCCATCAGCTCGCGCGCGGCGCGGGTGATATCGGCATCGGCGATGCCGGTCAGGGCCAGTGGCCGCGCGTCGTTGTAACGCACATAGTTGCGGTTGATCGAGCGCAGGTAGGACGGGTCGTAATGCTCGACCAGCAGCGCCTCGACCATCTCGGCGGTACGACCCTGCTGCGCCAGTTCGTTCCAGCGCTTGATCTTTTCATGGCCGTGCAGCGGGACCAGATGCGCGAGTTGCGAGGCCAGCAGCGCGGTGTCATCCACCAGGTGCGGATAATCCTCGATCAGTAGCCTGACGCGGTCGGGCAGCGTCGTATCGACGCGCACGCAGTCGGCGGCGCGGATGCGGTCCATCAGCTTGTCCGGTACCCGCAGGTCGCCGATTTTCTTGCTCTCCGATTCCACATAGACCACGCGCTCCGGCGAGAGCCGGCGCAGGCAGTCCCACAAGCGGCTTTCGAAGAGCTTCTGCGGCGGTTGAGGCGAGGTCGGCAGTCCGCCCAGTACCGAGCCGCGATGATGCGCCAGCTGCTCGAGGTCCAGCACCTGTGCGCCCTTGCGCGCCAGTACCTGCAGCAAGCGGCTCTTGCCACTGCCGGTAGTGCCGCAGACAGCACGAAACCGGAAACGATCGGCAAGCTCGTCAATCATCGCGATCACGCGTCGTCGATACGCCTGATAACCGCCATCCAGCTGTATCGCAGGCCAGCCGACGCGGGCAAACACATGCGCGGCCGAGCCGCTGCGGTTGCCGCCGCGCCAGCAGTAGATCAGCGGCTTCCAGTCGCGCGGCTTGTCGAGGAATAGCGTGTTCAGGTGTCGACCGATGTTGTGCGATACCAGCGCCGCGCCTATCTTTCGCGCCTCGAATGGGCTCACTTGCTTGTAGATCGTACCGACGCGTGCGCGCTCTTCATCATCCAGCACCGGGCAATTGATCGCGCCGGGGATATGGTCGAGCGCGAACTCGGTAGGCGAGCGCACGTCGATGATGGAGTCGAAGCTGTCCAGCTCAGTCAGCACGTGTTCGGGGCCGAGCAGGGCGGGATATTTCATGGTTTGAGCATGGGCTTGAGTACCGGCCAGACATTGCGCAGCATGACGAGCTGCGCATCGCGGTTCGGATGAATACGGTCGGGCTGGAAGTAACGATCGGTATCTTCAAGGCCGGCCAACATGAATGGCACCAGCTTGACGCTTCGCTCGCGGCCGAGGCCCTGGTACATCGCCGTAAAGCGCCGGCTGTAGTCGGGGCCGTAGTTGGGGGGCACCTGCATGCCAAGCAGCAGCGTGCGGGCGCCGGCACCGGCTGCCATCGTGATCATCTCGCGCAGATTGGCTTGTGTGGCCGCCAGCGACAGGCCGCGCAAGCCATCATTGCCGCCGAGTTCAAGTATCAGTATGGCTGGCTTGTGCTGCGCCAGCAGCGCGGCCAGCCGTGCCTTGCCGCCGGCCGTGGTCTCGCCACTAATGCTGGCATTGACCAGCGTCGCATCGATTTTTTCATCTCGTATCTGCTGCTGTAGCAGGCTGGCCCAGCCAGTGCCGCGCGCAAGGCCGTACTCGGCCGACAGGCTGTCGCCGAGCAGCAGCACGGTTTTTGATGCAGAATAGGCCGGCGATGCCAGTGGGAGCAGCAGGCTCAGTATCACTGCCATTACCGCCATCAGCCCCCTCAAACGATCCTGCATGCCATCACACTCCACGATGAATACCGATGCAGCCAGCGCCGCTGCCTCATTGCCTGCGATCGACGTCGCTGGCCTGGGCAAGACGGTGACTGATGCCAGCGGTGAACTGACCATACTTCAAGACATCCATTTTACCGTGCAGCCCGGTGCGACACTGGCGCTGGTCGGTGCCTCCGGCTCGGGCAAGTCGACGCTGCTGGGACTGCTGGCCGGACTGGACACGCCGACCGCCGGCAGTGTGCATATTGATGGCACCGATCTCTATGCACTGGATGAGGACGGTCGCGCCGGACTGCGCAAGGCCAAGTTGGGTTTCGTTTTCCAGTCCTTTCAATTGCTCACGCACCTGACTGCGCTGGAGAACGTGATGCTGCCGCTGGAGCTGCGCGGCGATTCGCAGGCGAAGGACAAGGCAGCCGCGATGCTCTCGCGTGTCGGCCTTGGCCAGCGGCTCAAGCATTATCCGAAGTATTTGTCGGGCGGCGAGCAGCAGCGTGTTGCGCTGGCGCGTGCTTTCGTCACCGAGCCGCCGTTATTACTGGCCGATGAGCCGACCGGCAGCCTCGATGCCGCGACCGGCGAGGCGGTGATCAATTTGATGTTCAGCCTGAACCGTGAGCAGGGATCGACGCTGGTGCTGGTCACGCATGACCCGGCGATGGCAGCAATGTGCGGGCGACGGTTGACCTTGCATGCGGGACGGCTGGTCGAGGATGTGGCGACCTGAGGCCTCAGGCAGAAGAGACCAGCCGGTTCAAGACAGAACGTATGACCGGCATCAGCTCGCCGGCCCTGACGCCTATCGGTCCGGTACCAGCGGCAACCATCTCCTCGGCCGCGCGACCGTGCATCCAGACTGCCGCCAGTGCCGCTTCCCATGCAGGCCACTGCTGTGCCAGCAGCGCGCCGCACAGCCCGGACAGCACATCGCCGCTGCCCGCAGTCGCCAGTGCGGGATTGCCACTGGGATTGATGACCAGTCGTCCATCTGGCGCCGCGATCACGCTGCCCGAGCCTTTCAGTATCACGATCGCATGGAAGCGCCGCGCCAGTTCGCCAGCGACCGCCAGCCTGTGCGACTGCACCTGCGCTACGTCCGTGCCCATCAGCCTCGCGGCTTCCAGCGGATGCGGTGTTATCAGGGAGGGCACAGCTCGGTTGGTCAACTTGTATTGCAGTGGCGCTTCTTCTGCCAGCAAGTTCAGCGCATCTGCATCCAGCACCAGTGGCAGTTGACTGGCCAGCGCCTGAGCGAGCAAGTCATTCGCTTCGCGTGACTGGCCAAGACCGGGGCCGGCGACCAGTGTACCGCGCTGGCTTGCGCTGTGCAGCGAGCCCAGCATCTGCTGCGCGTCGCGACACATCAATTCCGGGTGCACCGGGTCGAAGGGCGGTACCTCGCCTGCGAATGCCGCAAACACGCGGCCGGCACCGGCCATTGCGCCCATGCGCGCTGCCAGCAGCACCGCGCCACCCATGCCCGGTGCGCCGCCGATCACGGTCAGGTCGCCGTGGCTACCCTTGTGCGAGGCATGCAGGCGCGGCCTGAGCTGCGCAGCGAACAGCGATACGTCATTGAGCATTGCCAGCGGCGCGCAGGCCGGTGCCGAATACAAGCGCTCATCCGTACCGAGATAATCGACCCGGACATCGCCGGCATGGTCACGGCCATGTGCGGTATGAAGGCCGGGCTTGTTGCCGAGGAAGCTGAGCGTATGAGTGGCCTTCACGGCGACATCGCCGACCACGCAGCCGTTGTCGGCATCCAGACCGCTGGGCACATCGATTGCCAGCACCGGGCAGTGCAGCTGGTTCAACCATGTGATCGCCTGACGATAAGGCCCTTCAGGGGCGCGAGCGAGACCGATACCGAACAGGCCATCAATCGCGAGCGACCAGCGATCGCTGGCAGGTAGTTCGTCGGGTGTTAGGAAATGAGCGGCGCTGTCAATCGTCTGCTGCAGGGCGCGCGCGGCGTCGCGGTTGCTGCCAGCCGTGCCCGGTTGCCAGACACTGACATGGATGCCTTGCTCTGCCAGCACCGCAGCGGCCACCAGCGCATCGCCGCCATTGTTGCCGGGACCGGCCACCACCAGCACGCGCGGCATTGGCGAGCTCGCATGCAGCAGCTGCAGTGCGCGCGTCGCCGTTGCGCTGCCGGCACGCTGCATCAGAGTGAAGGGAGGAACGGAGGAGAGCGCCGCCTGCTCGATCGATCGGATCTGCGCGACGCTGTAGAGCCGGAGGTCGCGCGGGTCTGGGGGGTCAGCGCAAGCGGTCGCCATAGCGGGTGAGCGTCAGTCCATCCATATCGATTTCAGGACGCCGCTCGGTCATCAGGTCCGCGAGCAGCTTGCCACTGCCGGCGGCCAGTGCCCAGGAACCCGAGCCATGGCCGGCATTGATGAATACATTGCCGTACTTCGTGGTGCCGATCAAGGGCACGCCCTCGGGCAGCATCGCGGTCGGGCCGCACCAGAAGCTGGCGGTGCGGTAATTCGCCGCATTCGGGAACCAGTCGTCGCCGACCCGGACCAGGGTGTTGACCGCTTTCTGGTGCAGATCCACATTGCTCGAGCCCAGCTCCGCACAACCCGCGATGCGAATGCGCTTGCCGAGTCGGGTCAGTGCGACCCGGTAGGTCTCGTCATACAGCGAGACCTGGGGCGCGAGCTCATATTCCTGAATGGCGGTCGATGCCGAGTAGACCTTGACCGGATACATCGGCAGGCTGATGCCTATGCCTTTGAGCAGGCGGCCGCTATCGGCGCCGGCAGCGATCACGACAGCGTCGGCATCAACATTGGCGCCGTCAATCGAGACGCTGACGCCGCCCAGTTCGGGGCGAATGGACTGCACATCGCTGTTGAAATGGAACTCGACACCCTTGTCCTGCGCCAGCGACTTCATCTGGCGCACAAACAGCGGGCAGTTGCCGGCCCAGTCGTCTGGTATGAATAGCGCGGAATGGAAAGACGTTTCACCTGACAGCGCCGGTTCCAGCTGGCGCGCCGCATCAACATCCATTAATTCGTTGCGGGCGCCGAACTCGCCGAGCGACTCCATCAGGGGCAGCGCCTGGTCGATTTCCTTCTGGGAGCGGAAGATCATCATGACGCCGCTGCGCTGCTGAAAGTCCAGCTCATGCTTCTGCACCAGGTGCTGCGTGAGTTCCTGGCTGTAGCTGGCGAGGCGTTGCAGCCTTTGCTGGTTCTGCTTGAAGCGATCGACTGCGCTCTCACTCATCATGCGCTTTAGCCAGCCCCACATGGCCGGTTCGAAGCGCGAGCTGAAGGCCATCGAGGATTCCGGGCGGAAAAGCATGGACAGCACGCGGCGGGGCGTGCCGGGCATGGACCACGGACGAACTGCCGCCGGACCCATCAGGTCGAGGTTGCCGAAGCTCGCTTCCTGAGCGACATTGCCATAGCGCTCGATGACCGCCACTTGATGGCCGGCCTCGGCCAGAAAATAAGCAGTGCAGACTCCGACGACACCGCCGCCGATCACAGCTACGCGCATTGGGCTCCAGAACTTGATTGACCTCGCGTCCGACGGGCAGAAGCGGGGCAGGTCTATGCCTGCAGGGTTTGCGGCCTCAGCGGATTTGGGTCCGCCGGGCAAAAACTGTTATAGGGTAGCCGCAAACTCCATCCAAAACAATCGGCGCAGCTTCTCTGATCAATGTTTCGATGATCAGTGCGTCTGTGCGGTGCATGCACATACTTTGTGCTCCCCAAATTTATTCACGCACGAAAGCAGGGCGGTCTTTCTGCAGGGCGAACAACATATTGCGTGTGGGATCACTAGTAAAACCGAGGGGCCGGGCTCCGAACAGTTGGCACAGGAATTGCGAAAAAGCTAATGGGGCGCTCGTTCAGCGCTCAAGCTTTAGAGGAATCGCCATGTTCGCGATCGCCCGCCGGGTTTCGGTCTATCGCCCGAAAACCTTGCTTGCAACACCCGCCGCCAATCGACCATCCGGCCATTCTGCTCATGCAGAACGCCAGTCCCGGCGCTCGTCGCTGCCCACGGTGGTGCCCCGCATGACGAGCAAGTCGACGGATAACCTGCTCTCATGGTCGCAACCGTGGCTCGGCCCTTGGCTGCGCGACTGGCTTCAATGGCGCGAGTCGACCGTGCAGTGCCTGAGCTTGCCCCCGGCGTCGGCCAAACAGATCAGCGCACAGCCGGATCCTCAGGAAACCGTGCTTCACGATCCCATGCAGCCCTTTCATGCGCAATGGGCAGAGGATCGTAAGTCGGTGATCAACGTGGATCCGGTGAAACGTCATCACCCGCCAACCGAGTCGGATTCGACGCTGGCCTTGCCATGGAAAACCGTGAATGTGCCACCATCCCTGCTGCGCCGGCTGTGCAAATTGGATGACGAGGACGGCACGACGCAGACTAGTTTCTGGGACATCGGCAACATGCGCCCGGCAGGCAAGAGCAACCCGCTCGATACGAATGATTGGGCGCTGGGCAAGATTCGCCAAACCCGCCGGCCCGGCAATGGGCGCTTCACTAATGTCGCGACCGGGCCCTACGGCGAGCGCTACAGTAAATACCTGTATGTCATCGACGATCGCGGCATGCACATCGTCCGTGAGATGAGCAAATGTGATGTCAGTTCGCGCGGCGTTCCATTGCACTCGCTGGTATGTACGCGCGGCGTGGTCGGTGGCGAAATGTTTTTTGACACGAATGATCCGGGCAAGGTCTTCATCAACTTTGGCTCGGCACGCTACCCGGTGGCCTCGGCAGAGCAGGCTGTCAAAGTCGCCGAATTTGTCCTGTCGGTCGGCTATCACACGGTAGTGGCGATGATCCCACAGCGCGACTTCCGACAGGGTGACTACGGGCTTGGCGACCGCTATGGCAATGAAGTCCAGAACGTGGTCTTCCGCATCGGCGACGAGCAGGGACGCTACCCGGCACTCTGCGTTGTCTGAGAAGGACTACCGCGATTCAGCATCGTGCAGGCGCCCAGCTGGCTGAGGCCAGGCAGCGAACCAGCAAGCAGTCCGGAGTCAGCCGTTGCGCGCCAGTGCGGTCTCGATTGCCTTGCCGATCGCGATGATTCGCGCGTCCTGCATGGCCGGCGCGGCAATCATCAGCCCCACCGGCAGATCGCCGTGGCGGTGGCAGGGCAGGGACAGCGCGCAACCATCCAGCAGATTGATCAGCGCCGGATTTCGCAATAGCAGACGGTTGGCCTCGAAGAAGGCCTCATCCGAGGCCAGCAGCGCCTCGGTGCGCGGAGCTACGATGGGTGTTGTCGGCATCAGCATGGCATCAAAGCCGGCGATGGATGTCTCGACGGCCGCGATCCAGCCCTTGCGGTCTTGATGCAGGCGCTGCAGGTCTTGTGCGCCATAGCTGGCGCCGATACGAATGCGCTGTGAGACCCGATGATCATAGAGCGATTCACGTTCGGTCAGCAGGCGCTCATGCCAGGCCCAGGCCTCGATCGGCGAGAACAGATTGATCTGCTTCGCATCCGCGAACAGCTTGGTGGGTACCTCGATGATCTCGGCGCCGGCCGACGACAGTCGCGACAGCGTGCTGGTAAAGGCGCGCGCGACGTGATCATCGATGTCGTCCATCACCACGTCTTCCGGGACGGCGAAGCGCAGCCCCTGCAGCTCCAGCGATGGCGGTGACAGCGGCTGGTCGGCGATGATTGCATCGACCAGCAGACAATCATCCACCGTGCGCGCAATCGGGCCGAGCGTATCCAGCGTGGTCGACAGCGGCACCGTGCCGGCGGTCGGCACACGACGCATCGTTGGCTTGAAGCCGACCAGCCCGCACAAGGCTGCGGGTATGCGGATCGAGCCGCCGGTGTCCGATCCGATCGCTGCCACGCAAATGCCGGCCGCGACCGAGACTGCCGCACCCGACGACGAACCACCGGGGATACGCGACGGGTCATGCGGATTGCCGGGCGTGCCGTAGTGCGGATTGATGCCGACGCCGGAAAACGCGAACTCGGTCATGTTGGTCTTGCCGACGATGGCTGCGCCAGCGGCGCGCAGCCGCGCCACCACCGGCGCATCTGCCGCTGCTGGCGCCCTGTCTTTCAGCACGATAGAACCGGCCAGCGTGGTTTCGCCAGCCACGTCCAGCAAATCCTTGATTGATATCGGCAAGCCGGCCAGCGCGCTCGGTGCCTGTCCGGCCATGCGCAGCACGTCGGCATGGGCGGCGGCTTTCAGCGCCTCGTCGCGATAGATCGTGGTGAACACGGATTCGCTCGTCTCGGCCAGCGCAAGACTGGCCTGCACCAGCTCGCGCCGGTTCTGGTCTTGTAAGGAGGAGATGTTCATGGATCAACGATAACACGGCCGTTGCACGCCCTTGAAGCCAGCACCGGTCTCGGTTCAGGCCAAAAGGAAGTTCCCTTCAAGTTCCCTGCAGGTGCAGGGGCAGCTGCAGGTGCAGAGGCGGGTCGCGGCCAGGAAGCGGCAGTCGCAGAAGCGTCCGGCAGGGGGCGCAGGGTATAATGCCCATTGTCCCAACGCCCCGGACGGGACTGCAGTTCCAGCCACCCCCGTCCCGCAACACACCGACTCAGCCATGCTCATCCTGCCGGGCTCCAGCGCCCTGTCCGCATTCCGTATCCAACGCCTGTTGTCCCAACTGAAAGCCGTCGAGCCCGCCATTACCGGAATCTCCGGCCGTTATTGCCATTTCATCGCCAGCCATGGCGAGCTGGACGCCGCGGACTGCGAGCGTCTGGCGGCCATGCTGACCTATGGCGAGCCTTTCGACGGCAATGCGGAAGGCGAGCAGTTCGTCGTTATCCCGCGATTCGGCACCATCTCGCCGTGGGCCTCGAAGGCGACCGACATCGCGCACAACTGCGGGATGGCGCAGGTACACCGGATCGAGCGCGGCGTGATCTATGCGCTGCAGATCAAGTCTGGCCTCCTCGGCAAGAAGACGCTGTCCGACGCCCAGTGGCAGGAAGTCGCTGCCCTGCTTCATGACCGCATGACCGAGGCTGTGATCCGCTCGCCGGAAGAGGCTGCCGGCTTGTTCACCGAGCTGGATGCACAGCCGCTGAAATACATCGACGTCAATCACGGCGGCCGTGCTGCGCTGGAGACCGCCAACACCGAGCTGGGTCTCGCACTCTCGGATGACGAGATCGACTATCTGAACGATGCCTTCACCAAGGCCGGTCGCAACCCGACCGACGTCGAGCTGATGATGTTCGCGCAGGCCAACAGCGAACACTGCAGGCACAAGATCTTCAATGCCGACTGGACCATCGATGGCGAAAGACAGGACCGCTCGCTGTTCGCGATGATCCGCAACACCCACCAGCAGCAGCCGCGCGGCACCGTAGTCGCCTATTCGGACAACTCCTCGGTGATCGAGGGCGCGACGGTCACGCGTTTCTATCCGCGCGCTGACCAGGGCCAGAGCTATCGTCCATCAGAAGAGCTGACGCACATCCTGATGAAGGTGGAGACGCACAACCACCCGACCGCGATCTCGCCTTTCCCTGGCGCGTCCACCGGTGCCGGCGGCGAGATCCGCGATGAAGGCGCGACCGGCCGTGGCGCCAAGCCCAAGGCCGGCCTGACCGGTTTTTCGGTCTCCAACCTGATGCTCACGCATTCGGTACAGCCGTGGGAGAACGCGCGCGACGTCAACCAACCGCTGGCCGAGCGCAGCGACAAGGGCATGGCGAGGATCACCGGCAAGCCCGAGCGTATCGCCTCGCCCCTGCAGATCATGATCGATGGCCCGATCGGCGGTGCGGCATTCAACAATGAATTCGGCCGGCCCAACCTCGCCGGTTATTTCCGCAGCTACGAGCAGAATGTCGGCGGCACCGTCTACGGTTATCACAAGCCGATCATGATCGCCGGCGGCATGGGCAATATCTCCGCGCTGCACACGAAAAAAGAAGAGCTGCCGGTCGGCAGCCTGCTGATACAGCTCGGTGGCCCGGGCATGCGCATCGGCATGGGTGGTGGCGCAGCCTCGTCAATGGCGACCGGCGCCAATACTGCCGATCTCGATTTCGATTCTGTCCAGCGCGGCAACCCGGAAATGGAGCGGCGCGCACAGGAAGTGATCAATGCCTGCTGGGCGCGGGGCGAAGGCAATCCGGTGCTGTCTATCCACGACGTCGGCGCCGGCGGCCTGTCGAATGCCTTCCCCGAGCTGACCAATGACGCCGGGCGCGGCGCCGTGTT
>JACCDH010488966.1_pt1 | contig 11182 bp, 9 predicted proteins | sample 7442481 | NCBI WGS metagenome assembly JACCDH01 (sample SAMN15323433, study PRJNA562643) | freshwater metagenome | isolation source: river surface water | place: USA:Blue River Watershed | collected 2017-08-15 | reverse complement strand
TTTTCTTTCACCAGCTCGCGCGTGGTTTCCTTTGGCGCGGGGAAGCTGTCCTTGATCGCCTTGAAGACATAAGGGAACGACGGCAGCGAGAACACCACCATCACCAGCCCCCGGATGCCGGGCGCGACCTCGAAACTGTCGGACGAATGCGCGAGATGATGCAGGAAGTCGCGATAGAACGCCGACTTGCCCATCTTCTGCAAGCCCAGCATCGTGTAAATCTCGCTGCGCGGCTTGTTTGGCAGCATGGTCCGCAGGAAGCGCACATAGGCTGACGGCACTTCCATGTCCACCATGAAGTAGGCACGCGTGAAGGAAAACAGCGTCGTGATCAGCCCGGTATCAGACAGCACCGTGTCGAGTATCAGCGCGCCCTTGCGGTTGTGCAGCACCGGGATCACAAAGGGATGGTCGCGATTGCCATTCACCACCTTGCCGACGATGTAAGCGCCTTTGTTCCGGTAAAACAGGCTGGAGAGCACCTGTATCTGATGATTCGGCTCGACCGGGGCGCTGCCCAGCATGTCATTCAGGCGCGTCTCCACCTGGGCGACATCGCGCTCCAGATCCGAGAATTCACCGGCGAGCTGGAAATTCGTGACCATGCGGCGCACCGCATTACGCATGCCATCACGCGCCGGATAATAAACGCGATAGACCGGCACACCTTCGGCAGGCTCGATATATTCGGTCGACACTGCCGGGCGCACGAAAATGAAATCATTGTTGTAGTACGCACGGTGCAGCATCTTGCAGCAGACCGAGTTAAAGAAGGTCTCGGCCAGCTCGGGCTGACGATGGTCGGTCAACAGACCAATGTAATGCAGCTTTACCTCGCGCCAGACGTTATCGCTCAGCTCTGCCTCGTCATACTCGTCTTCGAGGATCTGCACGCACTCGCGCACGCGCCGGTCGTAAAAAGCGATGCGCTCTCTTGCCTCCAACTGCGCCTGTGTCCAGGTCATCTGCTCGAAATGCCGACGCGCAGCGTGACTGGCATGACGGAACAGCCGGTAGTGCTTGTCGAAGCCGTCCAGGATCACGCGCGCAATGTCGAACGCGATCTGGGAGGACAGGAGTTTGGGGAAGTGCTGCATGAGTGTCAGACCGTCTCCGCAAACAGTTCACGGCCGATCAGCATGCGGCGTATCTCGCTGGTGCCCGCGCCGATCTCGTACAGCTTTGCATCCCGCCACAAACGGCCCACCGGATACTCGTTGATATAGCCATTGCCGCCCAGCGTTTGTATCGCCTCGCCGGCCATCCAGGTGGCTTTCTCTGCCGAGTACAGGATCGCACCCGCCGCATCCTTGCGCAGCGCGCGCACCTGCTCTGGCGTCTTTGCGCGATCGCAAGCCTGTCCGACCGCATACACATAAGCCTTGCACGCCATCATGGTCGAGTACATGTCAGCAAGCTTCCCTTGCATCAGCTGAAACTCACCAATAGGCTGCCCGAACTGCTTGCGCTCGTGCACGTAAGGAATCACCGCATCCATGCAGGCCTGCATGATGCCCAGCGGCCCGCCCGAGAGTACCGCGCGCTCGTAATCAAGGCCGGACATCAGCACATTCACGCCACGCCCGAGCCCGCCGAGCACATTCTCTGCGGGCACTTCGCAATCCTGAAACACCAGTTCACCCGTATGCGAGCCGCGCATGCCGAGCTTGTCGAGCTTTTGCGCGACCGAGAATCCCTTGAAGCCTTTCTCGATCAGAAAAGCGGTGATGCCGCGCGGACCGGCCTCGATATCGTTCTTTGCATAGACCACCAGCACATCGGCATCCGGGCCATTGGTGATCCACATCTTGCTGCCATTGAGCACCCAGCGGTCACCTTTGAAATCCGCACGCAGCTTCATGCTGACCACATCCGAGCCTGCGTTGGGCTCCGACATCGCCAGTGCGCCGACATACTCGCCAGAGATCAGCTTCGGAAGATAGGTCTGCTTCTGCTCTTCCGTGCCATTGCGGCGAATCTGATTGACACACAGGTTCGAATGCGCGCCGTAAGAGAGACCGACCGATGCGGAGGCACGGGAGATCTCTTCCATCGCCACAATGTGTGCGAGATAGCCCATCGCCGAGCCGCCATAGCTTTCCTCGACGGTGACACCCAACAGCCCCAGCTCGCCCATCTTGCGCCACAGGTCCATCGGGAACTGGTCAGTGCGGTCGATCTCGGCCGCGCGCGGCGCAATCTCGGCCTCGGCAAACTGGCGCACCGCATCACGCAGCGCGGCAATATCTTCGCCGTGATCGAAGCTGAGGCCTGGCAAATCGATCATTTGTCTCCCCTTGTCTGCTAGGTCGGTTTTTTTTCAGGCGGCGCGGCGAGTGCGTGAAGCCGCCGGTTTGTGTTTGGCCTCGGCCAGCATCTGGCGGCACTGCGCTTCATGCGCGGCGATCTCGGCCAGCGTGACTTCAATATCCTCGCGCTGCTGCTCCAGCAATTCGCGATGGCGCGCGAGCACCGCCAGAAAACTTGTCAGCTGCGCTGCCGAATCCTTGGGCGATTCGTACATGTCGACCAGGTCTTTGATCTCGGAGAGTGTCAGTCCGAGCCGCTTGCCGCGCAGCGTGAGCTTCAGCCGGGTGCGGTCGCGGGCACCATAGACCCGGATGCGACCACCCGCGCCCTCGCGGCGAGGGCTGATCAGACCCTGATCTTCGTAGAATCGAATCGCTCGCGGCGTGATGTCAAACTCGCGCGCCAGCTCGGTGATGGTGTAGGTTGCCATGGCCATTTGCAGGTAGAATGCCGTTTACGTAAACGTCAATCGAAGCCGTATTGTAAGGGGGCTGGACGGGCTTGGAAAGCCTGATCGCATACCGCAAGTCGGGCGGCTTCCTTTCAGCCGCCGTACCCATTCTTTCAGGTAGTCATGAACGCCCTCGAATCCGATCTGAGCTATGTCTTTGGCGATGCCCTGCCCGATTCCGGCACAACCATGGAAGTCGCCCCCGGCGTGCGCTGGGTGCGCATGGGACTACCCTTTGCGCTGAATCACATCAATCTGTGGCTGCTGGCCGATGAAGAAAAGGCCGCCAACGGAACCTCACGACGCGGCTGGACCATCGTCGATTGCGGCATTGCGAATGAGGCGACGAAGCAGGCCTGGGAACAGGTATTCGAGCACGAGCTTCAGGGATTGCCGGTACTGCGCGTGATCGTCACGCACTGCCATCCTGATCACGTCGGGCTGGCCGACTGGCTGTGCGAGCGCTGGCAGGCGCCGCTGCTGATGACGGCGGGTGAATACGGATTCGCACGCATGATGTCGGCCGGCCTGCCGGGCGCCGACGGCCCGTCGATGCTGCCGCATTTCACACTCCACGGGCTCACCGATCCGGAGATGATGTCGCAGCTGGACGGCCGGCGCAATTACTATCCCTCGCTGGTGCCGTCGGTGCCGATTGCCTTTCTGCGGCTGGAAGAAAGCCGGCCACTGCTGATCGGCGGCCATCACTGGCAAGTGATCACCGGCAGCGGCCATTCGCCCGAGCACGCGGCACTGTATTGCGAACCGCTGCAGCTGATGATCTCGGGTGACATGGTGCTGCCGCGCATCTCGACCAACACCTCGGTGTTTCCGATCGAACCGGAATTTGACGCGGTGGGCAACTTCCTTGCGTCGCTGAACAAGTTCCTGCCACTGCCAGAAGACACGCTGGTGCTGCCCTCGCATGGCAAGCCGTTTCGCGGGCTGCACCGGCGCATCGCACAGCTGCATGCGCATCATGCCGAACGACTGGAAGAGGTCAGGCAAGCCTGCGCGATCGCACCGCGTTCAGCCGCCGACATCGTGCCGCTAATGTTCCCGCGCGCGCTGGATGCACATCAGCTGAGCTTTGCGATGGGCGAGGCGCTCGCCCACCTGCATCGTCTCTGGTACGCGGGCGAGCTATCGCGAAGCAAAGATGAGGATGGCGTCATGCGGTTTTCGCGGGCCTGAATTCAGTCTGAACTCACAGCACCACGCCGATGAAGCCAGACATCGTTACAGTAAAACGCAACATTTTAAAAATCTCAACTTTCGCATTTATTACAGTCAGTAGTGCGCCCATCGACTGACTATTACATGTTTACATGCAATAGTCAGCGCCATGAACTCAACCCAAGAACGCTTGGAATTCAGCGAAAGGCTGCAACAAGCGCTCCGCAACGCCGAATATTCACCGAACAGCCCCACCCAACTGGCCCGGGAATTCAATGTGCGGTTTGCAGGACATCCCGTGACAGTTCATGCAGCCCGCAAATGGCTGCAGGGAGAGTCCATCCCGACGCAAGAAAAACTCCGGGCGCTGGCCAGCTGGCTCGACGTGCCTGCCGACTGGCTGCGCTTCGGAAATGTCGTCGAGCAGCGCTCGAAAGGCCAGGCCGCTGCGCTCTCCCCGACAGACACGAAGATCATCGGCATGCTGGAGCAGCTGGATGAGCATCACAAGGCCATCGCGCTGGAGTTCCTTCGCACGCTGTTAAGGCTGTCGAAAGCGAAGTAAGACCCTCTGGGTTCAGCGGGTCTGAACCAGTTCCTGAAGATAGCCCAGTCCCTCGATCGCGCGGCTGCCGTACCAGGACAACATCTCCCCATCGACAATACGCACCGGCTTGCCGACCTGCTTTTCCAGCGCATCGGCATGCACTTCCGTGAAGCGATAGGGCTCGCTGGAGAGCAGTATCTCGTCGATCTCGTCCAGCAACTGCGCCTCCCAGCGAAATACCGGATAGCGCGCATCGGATGATGAGGCCCACTGCTGCCAGCCAATCAGCGCGAGCATGCGCGCGATATACGTATCACGCGACACCGTCATCCACGGATCCTGCCAGATGCAGTACAGCACCCGATGCGGTGCACGCGCTTCGCGCTGCGCCTGACACTGCTGCAGCGACGACAACGCATCGGTAAAACGCGCACATAAAGCGTCGGCCTCGCGCTCTTTGCCAAAAATGCCCCCCAACAGCCGGTACAGCGACAGATTGTCCTCTGGCGCGACCGGGTGCGTGACGATCACGTTTGGTATGAAGCGCGCGAGTTCATCGACCGTGGGTTTTTCATTTTCATCAATGTTCACGATCAGATGCGTGGGCGCGAGCTGGCGGATCTTGTCGATGTTGACGTCCTTGGTACCGCCGATCTTCGGAATCGGCGCCAGCGTGTCCTTCGGATGTATGCAAAACCCGGTTCGTCCGACCAGTGAAGGCGCCAGCCCCAGTGCACAGATCAGCTCAGTGACGGAAGGCACCAGCGACACCATGCGACAGACCTCGCCCGCCGCCACGCGCCGGTGAGCGACACCGAGCGCATCGGTCAGCAGCGCGCTCATGGCTCGCCGGCCTCGGAATAGGCGGGCTTGTGCGGCGCATTCGCAAACACCCGGTCATACAGCCCGTTGGGCAGCAGCCTCAGCAGCCAGGACACGCCACGCATCTGCCACGGAATCACGGCATAGCTGCGGCCGGCAGCAATCGTGCGCACCGCACGGCGCGCGAATACGTCGGCCGGCAACAGAAAGGGCATCGGATAGGGATTGATGCGCGTCATCGGTGTATCGATATAGCCCGGCGCGATGGTGACCACCGCGATGCCGTAGCGACGCAACTCCACGCGCAGCGATTCGCAATAGCTGATGACGGCCGCCTTTGAGGCGCTGTAGGCCTCGGCTCCCGGCAGGCCGCGTATGCCCGCCACACTGGCAATGCCGACCAGTCGGAGCTTGCGGGCGCTGACGGGATCGGCGGCCGCCTGCTGCTTCATCGCCTCGATGAACGGCGCGAAGGTGGCGACGGTCGCGATCAGGTTGGTTTGAATGATGCGCGAGAACACCGCGAGATCGGCCTTGCGCTCGGTGAGCGTGCCATGTGAGATGCCCGCATTCGCGATCACGATGTCGATCCCACCCGCTTCACGAAGAAAATCTTCCGCAGCCGCTGCCAGTGCGGCGCTGTCGTTCACATCGACGGGGTAAATGCGGTGAGTAGCCGCATGAGGGAGCGAATCAGCCAGCGCCTTGAGCGACTCGCCTCGCCTTGCGAGCAAGCCCAACTGCGCGCCCTGGCTTGCGTATTCGCGCGCGAGTGCCGCGCCCAGTCCGCTGGACGCACCGGTGATAAAAACGCGCAGCACGTTGTGAGGCTCAGGCCCGCTTATTTTTTCTTTGCGACCAGCGCATCCATCACTTGCAGCGTGGCCGCATTCATGGCTGGTTCAGATGCGCCGCGCATGGTCTGGCCGACGATGGAGGGCGAGGTGATGTACTGGCCATCGATGACAACGGTAGGCACACCATCGATGCGATAGGCCTCCTGCAGCTGACGAACGCGATTGACCTTGGACTGCACGCTGAAAGAGTTGTAGATCTCCAGGAATTTCTTGCGATCGACGCCAACCTTGCCGATAAAATCCAGGATCGCCTCTTCCTTGTCCAGCTTCTGGCGACCGACGTGAATGGCCTCGAATACCTGCTTGTGCACGTCCATGCGGTTCATCGCTTCCAGCGTGTAGTACAGCTTTTGCTGCGGCACGAAAGACTCACGGAAACCGACCGGCACGCGACGGAAGACGATGCTGTCACTGCGCTTTTTGATCCACTCGGTCAGCGAAGGCTCGAACGCGAAGCAGTGCGGACAGTTGTACCAGAAGAATTCGAGCACCTCGACCTTCTTGCCGGTGTCGGTGGGCTGCGCCGTTTGCAGACGGTGATACTCGGCGCCCTCGACCGGCTCCGCGGGCGAGGCCACCGCAGACGCGGCGGCGATGAATCCGAAACTGACGACAGCCATCAGGCGAGCTAGAAAACGCATGCGGGATCCTTGTGCAATGTAGTGAGTTGTCTCTGGGGTTGTCTCTGGAATTTTTTTACTTGGGTACGCGAACGACCGCGGCATCAACGCCATTGTCGGACAAGCGCACACGGGCTCGGTTCATTGCCTCGATCTCGGAGAACGGGCCGACCCGCACACGATACAGCGTGCCCAGCTCGGACTTGCGCTCGGCGATCGTGGCAGCCACGCCCATCAGCGCCAGCTTGGCCTTGGTCGACTCGGCGTCATTGAGTTCGCGGAATGCCCCTGCCTGCAGATAGTAAGTGAAGCCTTCGGTGACTGCAGGCGATGCGGCTGCCGCCGCCGGCTGGGGTACCGCCGGGGGGGCCGTGCCCGTCGCTGGTGTGCCTGCCGTTGGTGCAGCGGGCGCGGCGTTGGTGGCAGTGGCACCGGTGGCCGGCTTGTCTGTGCGCGGTTTCTCGGCAGGAGGCGCACTCCCATTGGCCACTGCGGGGGTGCCCGTCCCGGCAGCCGGTTCACTCTTCTGCGCTTTGCTCATGGACTTGGGCGGCGCAATCGGATCGGCATCCTCCAGCCGTTCGCGACGTTCGCGCGCTCCGCCGGGCAGGGTCTTGTTCGGATCGCCCAGCTCACCGGCAGGCTGCGTCTGCTTGCCCAGTTTGTCAACGAAAGGCAGCGGCGTCTTCATGATCGTCATCGCCACCCAGACCGCGATGACGAGACCGACGATCAGCCCGATGATCACCCCGGCGACGGTGCCGCCCTGTTGCCAGCGCCGTCCGGCGAAGTTCGCTGCGATCCTGTCAGTCATGCGTAAAGTGTTCAATTCCTTGAGGACTCATCATCAGGGGCGGGTTTACATCCTCGCCGGGGCGGAGACGCCGATCAGTTCAAGCCCGTTCTTCAGCACCTGGCGCGTCGCCAGCAACAGCGCCAGCCGCGCCCGTTTCAGTGCCTCGTCATCCACCAGCACACGCTCTGCATTGTAGTAGCTGTGCAGCTCGCCGGCGAGCTCCCTCAGGTAAAAGGCGACTTGATGCGGGCCGAGCTCGTCGGCGGCTTTTTTCAGCATCTCGGGATACTCGGCGAGCTTGGCCATCAGCGCCGCTTCTCGCGGCGACACCAGTGGCGCCAGGTCGACTGTCTTCAGCGACGCTTCATCACCGCCCCACTGCGCAAGCACCGAGCAGATGCGCGCATGCGCATACTGCACGTAATAGACCGGGTTTTCATCCGATTGCGCGAGCGCGAGATCCACATCGAACACAAACTCGGTATCTGCCTTGCGCGAGATGAGGAAGAACCGCACCGCATCGCGGCCGCGCGTCAGGTCACGAACGCCACTGGCATCAGACGGTGCATCGCCTGCCGACCACTCGATCAAATCACGCAGCGTCACGTACGAGCCTGCGCGTTTGGAGATCTTCACCTCCTCGCCATTCTTCATCACCGTGACCATCTTGTGCAGCACATAGTCCGGATAGCCCGCCGGGATACCCACGCCCGATGCCTGCAGACCGGCGCGCACGCGCGCGATCGTGCCGTGATGATCGCTGCCCTGGATATTGATCACCTTCTGATAGCCGCGCTGCCATTTGGTGATGTGATACGCAACGTCCGGCACGAAGTAGGTGTAGGTGCCGTCGGACTTCTTCATCACGCGGTCTTTGTCGTCGCCGTAGTCCGTGCTCTTGAGCCACAGCGCGCCGTCCTGCTCGTAGGTCTTGCCGGCCTTGATCAGCGCATTCACTGCGGCGTCGACCTTGCCATCGGTGTAGAGCGAAGACTCCAGATAATAATTATCGAAGCGCACGCCAAACGCCTGCAGATCGAGGTCTTGCTCGTGCCGCAGATAGGCCACCGCAAAACGCCGTATCGATTCGAGATCATTCACATCGCCCGATGCCGTGACCGGCGCGCCATCCGAAGCGGAGACGGTTTTCTTCGCCAGAAAATCGGCTGCGATGTCGGCAATGTAGTCGCCGTTATAGGCCGACTCGGGCCAGTCGGCCGCGCCGGGCTGGCTGCCCTTTGCACGCGCCTGCACCGAGGCCGCCAGCGTGGCGATCTGCACGCCGGCATCGTTGTAGTAGAACTCGCGCAATACGTCATGTCCCTGCGCTTCGAGCAGTGCGCAAATTGCGTCGCCCAGCGCACCCTGACGACCGTGACCCACATGTAACGGGCCCGTCGGGTTGGCCGACACGAATTCGACGAGCACCTTCGCGCCGCCTTTCCCGTCATCTGCGTCATTGCTCATCCCGTAGCACTGCGCATCGGTAAAGACGCGACGGATCACGTCCTGCTTGGCCGCAAGCGCCACCCGCAGGTTGATGAAGCCCGGCCCGGCGATCTCCACCGCATCCACCAGACCGGCGCGCGCTGGATGAGCCATCACCGCATCGGCAATCGCCTGCGCGAGCTCACGAGGATTTTTCTTCAGCGGCTTGGCGATCTGCATCGCGATGTTGCAGGCGAGGTCGCCGTGCGAAGGATCGCGCGGACGTTCCAGAGTGATGACGGGGGTTTTCAGCTCGGCGCCGGCGATCAGGGGGGCGATCGCCTGCTCGAAAAGAGTCGCAATCTGCGCTTTGTGTTGGGCTTGCATCAGTGGGGAATCCGGAATGCCGCGCGAATGCTGCGGACAAAGCCGAGATTATACCGGCTGGCATTCGCGGCAGAGGCTAGCTATGCCCGCGTGATCCCGGTTTTGACCAGTCTTGGCGGGGCTTTTCGCGCATCGCACGTCAGCCCGCTGACGGTGCGGTGCGTAACCGCCAAAAAAGAGGCGCCCGACCGGGGCGCCTTGGAGAGGAGATATTGCTACCGCATTGCTGCGATGTGCCCCGGCCATCAGACCACGACACCCGACCAGCATCCGCCATCAGCCCCAATGTGTCAATTGATTATTACAATAACGTAGTAAACATTAGTTGACATTACCGACCTCCCCCTCTACAGTCTTCCAATGAATGATGCGGGCAATGCGCCCTCGCTCTGGAAAGCCTGATGAAGCTGCTGCGGCAATACACCCGAAAACTGGCGTCTCAGATGGGCACGCAATGGATGCCTTTTGCCGATGTGGCAACGCCCGAGCTGCCGCTGTCGCGCCTGCTGCGGCTGTCGCTGTTCCAGCTGTCGATCGGGCTGGCGACTGCGCTGCTGGTGGGCACGCTGAACCGCGTGATGATCGTCGAGCTCGGCGTGCCGGCGTGGTGGGTGGCACTGTCAGTCGCGTTGCCGCTGGTGTTCGCGCCGCTGCGCGCACTGATTGGTTTTCGCTCGGACAAGCACCGCTCGGCGCTGGGCCTGCGGCGACTGCCCTATCTGTGGATAGGCAGCCTGCTGCTGTTTGGCGGGCTGGCGATCATGCCCTTCGCGCTGCTGGCACTGACCACGCAGCAGGAGGGAATGATCTGGATCAGCCGCATCGGCGCGGCGCTGGCCTTCCTGCTGGTGGGCGCGGGCATGCAGGTCACACAGACCGCCGGGCTGGCGCTGGCCACGGATCTGGCGACTCCCGAGAACAGGCCGCGGGTGGTGGCGCTGATGTACACGATGCTGCTGCTGGGACTGGTCGGCAGCGGCGCACTGTTTGGCTGGCTGCTGGCGGATTTCAGTCCGCTGCGGCTGATCCAGGTGGTGCAGGGCTCGGCCGTGGCCGTGGTCTGGCTGAACCTGAACGCTCTATGGAAGCAGGAGGCGCTGAACCGCGATCGCGCGCGGCAGGCGCCGGAAGCAGCGGAATTCAGCGCGCACTGGCGCGAGTACGTGACGCGCCCCGGCGTGAAGCGCTTTTTGTGGACAGTGGGACTGGGCACCTGCGCGTTCAACATGCAGGACATCGTGCTGGAGCCTTATGGCGCGCAAGTGCTGCATCTGAGCGTGGGCGCGACCAGCCTGCTGACCGCGCTGACGGCCTGCGGTGCGCTGCTGGCCTTTGCGATGGCTGCAGCGCTGCTGACGCGCGGGGTCGATGCGGTTCGGCTGGCAGCGCTGGGCGCTGTCGCAGGATTGCCCGCGTTCGCGCTGGTGATCTTTTCCGGGCCGCTGGAAGCGCCCACCCTGTTTCGGGCCGGTGCGTTTCTGATCGGCGTGGGCGGCGGGTTGTTCTCGGTCGGCACGCTGACGATGGCGATGAGCCTGCAGCAGGGCGAAGACGCAGGACTCGCTCTCGGTGCCTGGGGCGCGGTGCAGGCCACTGCCGCCGGCGCATCGGTGGCAGCGGGCGGACTGATCAAGGATGCGGTCGGCGCGCTGGCCACGTCCGGCTGGATGGGAGAGAGCCTGATCTCGCCCGTCACTGGCTACAGCTTTGTGTATCACCTGGAGATGTACCTGTTGTTTGGTGTGCTGATAGCGATAGGGCCGCTGGTGCGGCGTGATGCGCTGCCTG
>JACCDH010466657.1_pt1 | contig 11182 bp, 11 predicted proteins | sample 7442481 | NCBI WGS metagenome assembly JACCDH01 (sample SAMN15323433, study PRJNA562643) | freshwater metagenome | isolation source: river surface water | place: USA:Blue River Watershed | collected 2017-08-15 | reverse complement strand
GCGAGGATATCATCAAACCTACTGTTTGTTGCCCTACTAGGACTCGAACCTAGACGTACAGAACCAAAATCTGCTGTCCTGCCAATTAGACGATAGGGCAATTTGGGGTCGCAAATATAGCAATTTAAACCAATTTCAACCCAACTATTTTAAAAAAATTCAATTAATCGATAGAAAAATAATCTATGGAACCAACAAAACTTCAGTAAATCGTTTTTCTCCTTGGGATAACTGCACAAAGTAATTTCCTGGCCCATATTGAGATGTATCTATATGAACAGTGTACGACCCATGGGAATGCCATCCTGAAACTACGGTATCTATCAATGTACCACGAGCATCAAAAATGCACAATTGCAAATTGCCTGATTCTGTGAAATAATCTACACTTACTCTACCACGATGCGGATTTGGATAGATTGCATTCAGCGATATTCTACTTACTAAATCAACGTAGTCTTCAATCTTTGCCTTATTGTTTTTGAATATCGGTAACGTATTGAAATCCTTATTACCCATTGCCACTTTCAGTTCCGTATCCGTTAAACCAAACCAATCCTGTAGAACCGATGCATATACCTGTCGGAAATCAAATTGCATTGGTAGATTGTCGTTCACTGTTACCGTTGATGGAATAGTGGGGTTACTGCCAATAATTCCCGATTGTACCGATGTTCCAAATACAAACAAAGGTGCGGCTGCACCGTGGTCCGTACCATCGCTAGCATTGCTCATCACCCTTCTGCCAAACTCGGAAAAGGTCATTCCAGCTACCCGGTCTTGAACGCCCATCAGCTTTAAATCGTCCTGGAAAGCGGCAATGGCATCGCCCAATTGCTGCATCAAAGTAGCGTGGGAACCATTGGAAGTATCGGAGGTATCAACTTGCTGACTGTGTGTATCAAATCCACCTAAACTCACCATATAAACGGGTGTTTTCAACCCCCCATTAATCAATTTAGCTACAATTTTTAATTGATCCGATAAGCTAGAGTTTCTACCTGGAGTTGTGTACTTGGTAGACAAATTCTTACCCTTGGAAGCGGCGGCTTTAATAACATCAGCATACTGATTTGTCTGTTGCGTTACTAACCGTAAAAAGGCCAATTCATCTCCATAAGGGGTGCTTGGAGTTTGTCCGGTTGTACCGTCTACCAGTTCGTAAAAAGTAGAAGGATCGGTAATGGCCATACCCATGGTAACGGTAGGACCCATATACTGCAATCCTACTACCTGACCAATTTGAATGGCCAAAGGATCTGGCATAGTGGCATTGGGGTATTTATCTGGAAATTCGGGATAAGCCATATCTAAATATCTACCCATCCATCCGGTGGTAAATACCTCATCCGCATTGGAACCACTCATCCAAATATCCGTAGATCGAAAGTGAGAAAAATTAGGCTGAGGATACCCTACACACTGCACGGCACTTACCAAACCGGCATTGTACATATCCCGTAATCCCGTTAACTTGGGATGTAAACCCACCCCCGTTTTACCCGATAAAGACAACACCTTACTTTCTTGGATCAAAACATTACTTCTAGCCTTGCTTAAATTACTATACTGATCGGTAGGTATTAACGTATTTATACCATCATTACCGCCATTTAACTGTATGATAACCAGTATTTTATCCGTAGCACCGGCCCTTCTGCCAAGTACTTGTAGCAAGGGTGAATCCTCGTAGGTTTTCACACCCATCCCACTCAAGGTGAATGGCATTAGCGTTCCTGCCGCTGCCGCACTTTTTACAAAACTTCTTCTTTTCATCTCCGTGTTTATGACAATTGGTATTCGGAAAGATTCATGATTGCTTTAAATAATGCCTTCAGTTTCGCAGTTACAGAAACCAAAGAGGTACTATAATTGGGGTCTGATGGAGTTGTTGCCGCCCGATATTCATCGGCCCAGTTGTAATCTGGAATTCCTCCCGGCAATAAAATAGCTTTTAAATTGGCTTTCTGAGTGGTAGTTAAATCTTCTGGCACCAAGAAGGCTATGGTCTCGGACAGTAAATCATCGGCTACACCGGGGTTCGACATTTGTTTTACAACAATCCAAGGATCTGCCATCAATGTAAATGACCCAACTTTATGTCCGATATATAATAAGTAATCCGTAAACTGATTTCGTTTTGGTAGGGTATCGCTGTTAATCCAAGATCGGTGATACAAGGGCTTTTGGTACCATGCTGGCCAACCCGCTACGTTTGGCGGATCCCCATAATTCATTTGCGTAAGTTGCCCGAAAGATAATCCCATCCCCATCATTTGATAATACAAAAAATAATCGGTGGAATTAGGGAATTTCACTTCCATTTGTCGGCAAAAACCCGCTTGTTGAGATATTGGATCTTTAATAATACAACCTCGATTCCAAACATCGAAGAAGTGTTCACTCTTTAGAAGCGTCTTTAAAACAGTCTTTATATCGTACCCAGAATCTTTAAAGACTTTTGCAAGGGGCACGATAACATTGGTTTCTACGGTATCATCAATATCGTAATAAACAAAGAATTTGTATAGCTTTCTGCAGAGGTACAATGCCGTTTCATCTACAGCAAAAATGGCGGTTAACAAATCATTCAACTCATCTTCACCGGCGGTAATTCCAGTTCTTCCTTTTATAGTTACATTTCCATAAAACGAAGACAATTTTTTATCTGTAGTATCGTGATTGGTTGCAACAAATGCTGTTGAAAATGGATTGGTTAACGGATTGATAGTCCATCCCGTTAAAATTTTGGCCATTTCCTTTACATCATCCTCAGTAAACTTCGAGTTAGGCCCTTTCCCTACGGTGAATAACTCTTGCAATTCACGAGCGTAATTCTCATCCGGAGCACGTTTTGTGTTCAATCGACCGTTAAGATAAAATAACATGGCCGGGTCAATTGTAATGGCCTTCGTTAAATCTTTAAAATTGCCTAAAGCGTGGGTATGAACCGTTTTTAAATAGGTGTAACAAGCCCTGGAATCCGGTATTTCCAAAAACTGTATGGCAAAATGGTTGTGCCAGAACATTACCATCTTTTGCAACAAATCTGCATTCTGAAAAGCTGCCAACCCCCAAAACCAAGCCTTCACTCCACCTTTTCGATTAGGCTCTACGTTAGGATCCAACGGAGCATTTACCCAAGTAGAACCGTAAGGCACATTGGGGTCATTCACTTGATTTCCGTAATAATTCACCGGTGGATTGGGCTGAGTTACGGAAGGAGTAAGCAAGGAATCCACTACTTGAGTAAGCGTTTTACCTCGAAACTTCTTAACATCACCCATCGATACGCCAAACAAACTTCTGCGTAAGAGATGCATTAATTCGGCATCCCCAAACGTGCCCTTGTACTCCGATATCCCCGTATTGGTTCGTCTGTTTAGTGTCTTTTGGCTTAATATATCCCCTTCTTCCTGCATTAATCCAGGTGAGGTGATGTTTTTATTGCCCATCAACAACGACTCAAAAAAGTGCTTTCTATTCATAGCTATTTTGTTGTCTTCCGTTTACTTAGACTGCAAAATAGTTAAAATGGTTTAAAATCAAGGGCGTTTTTCTTGAATAAATCCTAAAGATTGCTATTTCATGGCAATTCTAACCTGGCCGTGATGGTAGGATTTAACTAGTTGATTTCCTTCATCGATGACCAATCTTCCCGCATCATCCACATCCAATAGGGTAACTTGCCTAGATTCCACTACCTTCTCATTGTTATAAAAATCAACCATAATTTCTTGGTTTACTCGCCACAATTTTTGTCGATATTTTTCTTTGTAACCAACCAGATTGGATACATCCGAAAAACCATTTATCACCAAGGATTTTATCCGATCCACTAGGATTTCTGCTAATTCCGAAACCGTTATTGCAATGGAAGTATAGGCATTCAAGTACGTAGCGATATTACCAACCGCTTCCGGCACCGAGCCCACGTTTAAACCAATTCCAAGCAACAACCATCTACCCGAGTTGTCCTGATGAATTTGCATCAACATACCACCCATTTTTTTATCGGATACAAATACATCGTTGGGCCATTTCAATTGCACGGGTATATCCATCTTTTCTTCGATGATTTCACAAATACATGCAGACAATATTTTGTTGCTTAACACCCAATCGCGCTCCAGGTTTTCATCGATGGATAAAGCGATAGTTAACGATAAAGACTGATCGGGGTTGGAGGTCCAAACATTACCGCGTTGGCCCTTGCCGGCGGTTTGACTACCTGCAAATAGACCAACCACGGAAGGGCAGTTTGGACGGTTTAATAATTCCAAAATCGCATCTTGCGTAGAGGTGCATGACTCTGTCCAATACAGAACGGCTTCTTCTAAATCGCGATAAACGTTAATTTCTGCCAAAATGGTTGTTACTTTGTAGCAAATTAACAGCATTGATGGCTAAAAAGAGCAACGATACACCGGTGGAAGCATTGGTAGCGGTAATAGTAAAAGGACTGCAGGAGAAAAAAGGATTGGATATTTGTTCCTTGGATTTACGGAAAACTGGGTCTGCAATGGCCGATTTTTTTGTGTTATGTCATGGTGGATCTGCTAGACAGGTGGATGCCTTGGCCGATAGCGTGGAAGAAGAAGTAAGAAAAGCGTTGGCCGAAAAGCCCAGACACCGAGAAGGTAGCGACGAAGCGGAGTGGGTATTGTTAGACTATGTGAACGTGGTTGTGCATGTGTTTTCCGAAGAAAAGCGCCAATTCTACCGATTGGAAGAATTGTGGGGCGATGGTGGAATTACCCGGTACGAAAACGTAAATTGATTTTTTTCTTAAAGTCTTTGGTAAATCTGAAATAATTGCTATATTTGCAGCCCCATTAGATGGCCCGTTCGTCTATCGGTTAGGACACGTCCCTTTCACGGATGAAAGAGGGGTTCGATTCCCCTACGGGCTACAAACATAAATCGCGGGATGGAGCAGTGGTAGCTCGTCGGGCTCATAACCCGAAGGTCACAGGTTCGAGTCCTGTTCCCGCTACTAAGAAAAGCCAGTCAATTGACTGGCTTTTTGCATTTCTAGAAGTGTTGAAAGTTTACTTTCAAAAACGTATAGGAATGCAAAAAGGAAGGACGCGCAGCGGTCTGAGCTTTTCTTAGTAAAGCCCCATCCTGAGGTCCATCCGAAATGAAATGAAGGATAGTCCTGTCCCCGCATAAAAAAACCCGAGTCGATAGATTCGGGTTTTTTTATGCGGATGAGCTCCATTCAAACTAAGGGCTTTCCTCTTAATGCCTGAAGCAACGTAATCAAGGCTAACATGCCATAGAGTATAAAAAGTATCACGACAAATTTTGTATTTTTTAGTAGATAATAGGACATGATTGGCAGCAGTTGCAAAGCATGCATCCCGATGAAATGTGCTACCCTAAGATCTCCAAAAGACTTACTCCAACCAAGAATAAATAAATTTGAATTATCATTTAAGGCTCCTATTGTATGATTCAATCGTGAGCCCATTGCAAATCCCTCAAAAGAAAAAATAACAAATAGAATGATGGACAAGCGAATAGCCCAAACGTAATATTCAGGAAGCATTGGAAAATTATTTGCGAAAAATAAATAACCGACATATGCTGTGTATATAGTGACTATAGATGCAGCAAGGGCCATCATTGTATATAGAGCGGCATACGTAGGGGTACTCAGATTATAGTGTGATTGTTGACCTCTTGACGCTTGTACAGCGATATATGCAATTTCAAACCCTAGTAAAACAATCACAGACCAATTGAATAAAGAAATATTGAACTTGGGTAGATACGAACAGTACCAAGCCATTGCCCAAACGAAAGTGAGTGTGGAAAAAGCAAATTTAAAAGGCTTGTACCAAGCATTGACTCCATATACTCGAACGGATGTTGTACGAGAAAGTGTCAGAAATAAGATAGATAGGACAAAACAAACGATGCCGAAATAAAACAAGGTTTCGTTGCGGGCTTTAAGTTGCTGAATGAAGTTAATCATGATTGAATAGATGCTAAATTCGTTTTGATTTTCATCATTAATTTGTCAGTCGTAAATCTCGGTAAATTACTGATGAACCAATTTTTAAACCCGACAATTTTCTTGCCTTTACCATTCAGGAAGAGATCTACACCAGCTTTTGCAACACGCTCTGCATTCATGGGTCTATTTGTTTTCATTGCATTGGTTTTACGCATATTTTCAGTGTGGAATGCCGTTTCAACCGTGCCTGGACAAAGAGCGGTTACGACGACTCCTGAAGTTTTAAGTTCAGCTGCTAATGTTTCGGTAAAAGACAATACAAAACACTTGGTTGCAGAGTATACTGAATAATAAGGAAAAGGCAAAAACGACAAAATGGACGCAACATTCATAATTCTGCCATCGTTATTCTTTAGCATTTCCGAAGCAAATAATTTAGTGAGCCCAACCAAAGCCGTTACATTTACTGCTATCATTTCTTCATCATTGATAAGTGGCATTTCAACAAAATTTCCGTAATCACCAAAGCCTGCGTTATTAATCAAGCCAGTCACTTGCCAATTATTTTCTTTCACCTGGTTATATATATCCTGTGCGGCATTTTTCTCTGCCAAGTCAAAGAGCAGCGTTTGAATGTCGACATTATGCTTAGCAATTAGTTCTTTTTGAATTTGAATGAGTCGTTTTTTAGATCGGGCGATCAAAATCAAATTGTAATTTTTTGCCGCTAAAATTTTTGCCATCTCCAAGCCAATTCCAGAACTTGCTCCCGTAATTAGTGTGTAATTTGTCATTTTACAAATCTCACACTAATTGAACTCAGCATACGATAACAAATGTTTAGTAATTCAATTCTTTGAATTTTTCAATCTGCTCAGATGAATAGAGGTTATACCCAAATAAGAAGCAATCATGTGTTGTGGAACTCTTTGGTGAATATTCGGAAATATCGTATTGATTAATAAATATCGTTCTTTGGGCGTTTTTAAATACCTGCTATTGATGCGATCATCTTGATACATGAAATAATATTCGGCAATTAATCTTCCCATTTTATTGCCTTCCTTTAAATGTGTATAACCCCATTCAATGGCAGAACGAGGTATAGAAATAATTTCAAGGATTTCTAAAGCCTGAAGTGTATAAACACCAGGTTTCATCATAATATAGTTGGAATAATCCGCGATAAACTCATTTTCCATAGCAAAATGAATCGTATGTTGATCGCCTTTATCATCGTTAATAAATACGCGGATTAGTCCTTTCTTGATAAAATATATTTCATTAGGTATGGTTTGAGGTAAACTTACGATTTCATTTTTGTCATATGTTTTTATTTGACAAGCACTACTGAAACTGTCGAATTCCAGATTAGAAATGCCTATCATCGACTGCATTACTTGTTTTAACTGTTCCATGGATTCAAAGATATCTTATTAAAAAATAGAACATACAAAAACGGTTTCAAATCTGTTCTGCTTTGTTTCTTGTCATAAACAACCATAGCTAAACCACCATTTCATAGCCTTCTAGGAAGTTAGAAATTTGTGGCTCACCCGCTACTAAAAAAATAGTCTCCTAGTAGGTGACTATTTTCTTTTATATTGAATTATGCTTTTATGAATTAACGGATATCGTATTCCAAGGAAACCGTTACGCTGGCGGTTTTTTCTTTGGAACTGGTATTCAAGGTGCCACCCCAAGAATATTCTTCGTCCGAATTCTGACCCGTTATCTGAAATACACCCATCGTACTTCTGGTTAACCTGCCCTTGCTACCTCCCGCCTCTTCCAAGACCGTTTCGCAGCGATTTCTGGCATCTTTTGCCGCTTCCTTCAATAAATCAATTTTCAATTCTGCCAATTTGGTAAAATAATAGGAAGGCGAACCCGAATTAAAGGAAACCCCTTGCTCCAACAAATCCGTAACCTCTCTAGAAATAGCATCTACCTTGTCTATCTCTTTGGATTTTATAGTAACCGATTGAACCGCAGTGTACCCTAAAAAGCGCGTTCCTCGTCGGTATCCTTTTTCGTCGTAAACATCCTCATCCTCTTTTCGAATATCGGTAGAAGAAAAGGTAATCTCCGTTTCTTTAACTCCTTTGGCTAACAAAAATGCTTTGGTCTTGGCCTGATCCTCTTTTAATTGTCTGTATGCATCCTTAAAATCCGCACTAAAACGAGAATAGCTTCCGCTCCAAACCACCAAATCCGATGTAAAATCTTTTTCGGCTTTCCCAGTTACCTCTATGGTCTTTTTATTTTCGGCATTTCGTTTACTTTCTACCCAAGAGGAACCCAAAATAGCAGCAGTAACTACCACACCCACAGCAATAGAAATACTTCCTAAGTGATTCAACACCGATGATTTAAATGTATTCGACATAACTCCTTTACAACGAATGTATTATTTAATTATTGAATGTACAATCGATTATTTATTCAACGAATCGAAAAAATCCAGCGCCTCCAATCCTGCCTGATTCCAAAATGTATAGTCGTGACCAGCATTCTCAACTATTCGGCAAATAAATTTCGGCTGAGCCGTCTTAACCATTTCCGAATTATTTGATTTTGGCGAAGATTGTTTACTTAGAACCATGTCCGTTTTAACCAATTCGTATGCAGCAGCCAGTTGTATCGCTTGATTTACCGAAACCACAGGATCTGCTTTTCCGTGAGCCACAAAACAAGGTATCTGCAATTCCGAAATTCTACGACGGATGTTGTTAGAGCCTTGCCACCGGTACATAAACGAAGAAAAACTCCCCATGCAATTAATCATTAAGTTATCGTTGGGGGTTAATGTCGGATCGTAATCACCGCTTAGAGAAGCAACTCCTCGAAAAGCCTCTGGATGTTCTAAACCTAACAACATAGCACCTCGGCCTCCGGTGGACAGCCCCATTACAAAGGTGGGAATAGGTAATCGCAAATCTCGGTAAAACAGCTTTCCGCTACCCGTTTGCGTAAGTGTTTCAGGGATGGCCTTATCGGTGAAATACCCACGCATTTGCAGTGGTTGCAATACAGAATCCCACAACCAGCTTCGCGTAGGATGTAATCGATAATCTTTGCGCATTTCCGGATACAGACTATCCATGTACACGCTTTTACCCATTTCCACAAACATCACATCATAGCCCCGACGCAATGCTGTTTCACAAACGGTAGTTCTGGTGCACCACTGAGTATCCGAAAAATTCCATCCCGGCAATAACAGCAATAATTTCCTGCCAGATTCCGCGGAATTCTTGGAAATTTCAAAACGAACCTCCACCCACTTGCCCATACACTTTACCCGATAAACCGTATCCGTTAATATCGGCTGGGTTTTAGTAAGGTATTGATTGTGTAATTGTTGAGCAACAGCAATGTCCTCGTTGGTAACAGAGTCTTTAGCAGAACCTATTTTATTGGAGCCAACCCCTTGGCAAGCCATCCATGGCAATATTCCTACCAGAAGCAGCCCAAGTACACGCATAAAAATTATTCGGTATCGTACCCAAATTGTTTGAGCATGGTTTTGTTGTTTCTCCAATCGTCACGCACTTTTACAAACAATTCCAAATACACCTGTTTACCCAAAAAAGTCTCCAATTCTTTTCGGGACTCAATGCCAAGACGCTTAATTCCAGCACCGTTCCTACCAATCACAATGGGCTTCTGGGACGGTCTTTCTAAAATTACCTCGCAATGCAATCGAATGATTTTTTCCTCCTCCTTGAACGATAACGTCACCACCTCCGAAGCATAGGGAATTTCCTCTTCGTATAACTTCAAAATATTATTGCGGATGATTTCGTTCACAAAAAATCGTTCGCTGCGATCGGTCAGTTGATCCTCGGGATAATAGGGTGGGTGCACGGGTAAAAAGTCTACGATATACTTTTCTAACACGTCTAATTGAAACCCCTCTTGCGCCGAAATTGGCAAATAGACTTCGGCCTCAAATGTCTCCTTCAACCAACTTAATTTCTTTACTAGTTCTTCTTGGTTAGAATTGTCGATTTTGTTCAAAGCAACGATTTTTTTAGCCTTAGAGCTTTCAAATTTTTTCTGAATTTCCTCGGAGAAATCCCGACCATGGATGTCAAGCAACAACACCAAAACATCGCTATCCTCCAAACTCTCGTTTACTACTTTCATCATTTTCTCGTGCATTCCGTAGCTGGTTTTTCGCAGAATCCCCGGTGTGTCTGAGTAAATAATTTGAAATCCATCTCCATTCTTAACTCCCAATATGCGGTGCCTGGTAGTTTGGGCTTTGGGATTAATTATGGCTAATTTTTCGCCCATTAGGGCATTGTACAACGTGCTTTTTCCGGCATTCGGCATGCCTATGATACTCACAAATCCCGACTTAAATGTATCTTCGCTCACAGCAATTCAAACCTACAATAATTTTGTAGGACTACCAATTTTAATATCAACCGTATTCACCAACGACAAGAATGAAATACCCATTAAAATTCTTTATACAATTAATCGTTTGCTGCCAATTTCTGTTGGAGTTTCCCTCCCAGGGATATGCACAAACCAACCCGTTAGATTCTACCAAAATTGGATACAATCGGGCCAAAATAGGTTTGTACTTCAAACAAACTTGGAATGTCAGCAATCTTTGCGGCAGCCTCAGATATCGTTTGGGCAAGAAAAACACTTCCACATTGCTGCTGCCTAAGATCACTCGAAAAGATAGAAAGGATTTTGCCTTAACCCGGGATCAGAAATTCGCATATACTCCTGTTTTTCGCGATAGTTTCAATACATTTCAATCCAATATTTGGCAAAAAGGTCAACCTTGGGGAAACTTCCATCCCCAAAATTTAAATCAATATTATGGGGATGCTTCGGTGCAGGTAAAAGACGGTATTTTACATTTGTACAACATCCACCAACCACAGACTTTTGAATTGCCTAACCAATCCCTAAACTTTTTAAAAGATCAGCATAACAATTACCTGTTGGTAAAAAGTAACGAGCGGCCTACTTTCGATACGATTAGAAATCCAGAAACACTTATCCCTAAAGAAACCCAAAAAATTTATGGCGATATCCCCATGAATGTTGGTCTCACCAATACCTTTCACAGTTTTTCAACTACTTACGGTTTTTTTGCGATTCGATCCAAAAATCCCCAAGGTCCTGCCACCTGGCCCGCATTTTGGCTTACTGGCAAACAAAATTGGCCTCCCGAAATCGATATTTTTG
>JACCDH010137316.1_pt1 | contig 11183 bp, 4 predicted proteins | sample 7442481 | NCBI WGS metagenome assembly JACCDH01 (sample SAMN15323433, study PRJNA562643) | freshwater metagenome | isolation source: river surface water | place: USA:Blue River Watershed | collected 2017-08-15 | reverse complement strand
GATGCATTAAGGGAAAATATTGCAAATAGTACATCTGTAGCAATTGGGCATAATTCAATGAAATACGCAGATAATAGAACTACTGGAAGAACTACAGGAAACACTGCTGTAGGATATGAATCATTGAGGGGAAGTACAATAGCTGCAAATAATACAGGTACAGGAAATACAAGTATAGGATATCAGACACTTTTAGTGAATACTGCCGGTTCAAATAATACTGTAATTGGTAATAGTGCTTCTATATCAAATACAACAGGAAGTAGTAATACTGTACTCGGCGAAACTAGTTTAAGATATAACACAAGTGGATCTGATAATGTGTCAATTGGAAGAGGAGCTTTAGCAAATAATATTGCAAACTCTCAAAGCACTGCTATAGGTTCATATGCAATGTTTTACGCAAATAATGATGCAACAGGTGTTAATGCAGCTAATACAGCACTCGGATTTTCTGCTTTAAAGGGCAGTAATACTCCTTCCAATAATACAGGTGCTTATAATACATCAATTGGTGCTGGTAGTTTAATTAATAACACATCTGGGTCTAGAAATACTGTAATTGGTCAGAATTCAGCTTTGACAAATACTACTGGCTCAAACAATACAATAGTTGGCCAAGATGCAGATGTCGCATCTGGCAATTTAACAAATGCAATCGCAATTGGATCTGCAGCTGTTGTTTCTTCGTCAAATACAATACAACTAGGTAATTCATTAATTACAAATGTAAATACAAGTGGTACTTTTAAATCAAATGGTATAATTTCAAATATAGTTGCAAAAACTTCTGCTTATATTGTTTTGTCTTCTGATGAAATCATAACTGCAGATGCAACATCTTCTACATTTACTGTTACTCTTCCAACAGCAGTAGGAGTAACTGGTCAAACATTTACAATTAAGAGAATTAATTCTGGTTTAAATGTTGTTACTATTGGAACAACCTCTTCTCAAACTATTGATGGAAGTACAACTTATTCTTTAAGTGCACAGTATAAGTATGTTAAAGTTGTAAGTGATGGATCAAATTGGATAATAGTAGGTAATAATTAATCACATTCATTAATGAAATACTTACTTATAATTCTATCATTTTTTTTATTTGGGCAATTAAATGCTCAAACAATCAAACGTGCAACTATTAATTCTATTGGATTTACTAGTCCAAATGTTAATTTTTCAGTAGGTCAGTATACTGCAGGAAATTATAATGCAGGATCTAATAATATCACCGTAGGTTTTCAGCAACCTGTTAGAATTTTGCTTGACACTACAGTGAGTCTCATTGGTAATTTAAGCATTTGTCCAGGTGATACTACTATTATTAAAGCAAATAGTTCTCCTTTTTACACATGGTTTAAGAATGATTCAGTAATTAAGGCAAAAGATACCTCTTTAATTAAGCTTACTCAAAATGACACTGGTGTATATAGAATAGCTTATTCGGATGGGCTAGGTCATTTTGATACATCTAGAAAGATTATTATTACTAAGAGTCCATATCAAAAGCCGCCTAGTCCTATTATTTTTAGGGATACAGCTGGATATCTGACATCAAATTATAATACAGGTAATCAATGGTATAAAAATGGCGTTGCAATTGTTGGAGCAACTGATTTTAAGTATAAACCAACTGAAAATGCCTCATATACTGTAACCACTGTTCAAAATGGGTGTACAAGTGTTAAAGGGACCTCGTATTTCTATTTAGTCACAGATATTATCAATTTAGACGATAATCAGTTTATTAAAGTCACGCCAAATCCATTTAGTACAAATGTATACTTGCACTTCTTTTTACTTAAATATTATACTTTAAATATTGATGTGTTTGAGATTAATAGTGCTAGTATTGTTGCAAGTAGAAAGGGATTATATACTGGAGCTAATTTAAATATTGAAAGCTTGTCTTCTGGAATTTATGCTGTACGTGTATACTCAAGTGATTTTAAAATGACTTATACATTTAAATTGGTTAAATTGTAACAATGCAAAAGTATATTATAATTTTTTTTGTCACGATATTCTCGAATTCTGGTTACGCACAGAGTAAGGGGTCAAATATTATTTCAATTACACCAACAAGGAATTTAACAGGAATATTGTATGGGTATTCAAGTATTGAGCATAATGCATTCATTAATGGAATGAATTTTAAAAGTAATAATTCTGCACTTAATTTAGGCTTGTTGTTTGAGAAAGAATTTGATGAAAAAATGAAGTTGTCATTTAGGCCAGGGCTTTTAATAACAGATGATATAAGAAATAGGTTTAGTATCAGTGGCAAAAACTATTCATACTCATATCCAGGCGTTATTTTCGAAGTTCCATTATTTTTGATTTATTCATTTAAGACAAATAAAAATTTTAATGGTATACCTGATTATTTTCAAGTAGGTTCAGTGTTTGGTTATAATTTTGCTAATAAGTCTGTTAAGTATACTGGTCCTTTAAATTCAACTTTTTTGCCCGCTTTTTCTAAAAACAATGAAACTAGTATAAGATTTGGACTTGGATATGATTTTAAGTTTAAGTATGTGAATTTAAGACCTGAATTTGGATATAGTTTTGGCTTTAATTCATTAAATAAAAACACAATTCCCAATATTAATATTTCGAAAATTACTAATAATCAGTATATACTACATTTTGTTCTTTCACAAAGGATGAACAAGGTGATTTATAAGAAGGTAGATAGAATTGGCCCGCCTCTTTGGAAAAAGATTTTTAGATCTTTTAAAGGTAAATAGAATATACCGAGCCACAGAATTCAATACAAAAGACTACAAAAGCGTGCCCAAAAGGGCATAAAAAAACTCCGAAATCGCATGAAATCGGAGTTTTTTTAGTGCTATTAAGATTTTTTTAATTTACAGTATCTTTACGCATCTAATTATTCCAATATATGATGAAGAGATTACTTATTTTATTTTGCATTATAAGTTCAATTCATTTGAATGCACAAACTGGGATTGGGACAACGACACCTCATGCTTCAGCGAAACTGGAGGTAGCTGCTACAAATAAAGGGTTTTTGCCTCCAAGAGTTACATTATCTGGTACAAATGATATATCAACTATTACTTCACCTGCTACAGGCTTAGTTGTTTTTAATACTGCAACTTCAGGAACAACTCCAAATAATGTTTTACCAGGATATTATTTTTATGATGGTACTAAGTGGAATCAATTGGTTGATCAAAGCTCATTGAATTCATTTAGTGGGTTCAATCCAAATTATGCGCAATCTAACGCTAGTGCTGTTACAAAAAGTGCTGTTGGTGATATAGTTGTTAGTCAATCAATAACAACATCAGGTAGGCCAGTACAAATCATTGCGACTGGAGATGCGAACCCGGCAAATAATGGTGCGTGGGTTCAATTACAGTTGTATAGAGATGGAACAGCAATAGGAAAGAAAGTGCAAGCAGAATCAAGTTCAAGTAACGAAAATGTGCCGTATTGTTTAAATTTTATTGATAATCCTACAACACCTGGAACTTACACATATTCTGTTCGAATTGTTGGTGGTTCAGGTGCATTTGGATTTGGTGAATCAGATGGCAACCATATTACTCTTTTAGAACTTGGCGCTTGGAGTGCAGGCACCATGCCAGTAAGTAAAGGTGGGACCGGAAATTCAAGTTTTACAGCTGGTTCAATTATGTTTAGTGATGGAAGTAATATTACCCAGGATAATGCTAATTTATTTTGGGATGACACAAATAATAGACTAGGAATTGGTGCAAATTCACCAAATTCTTCTGCGATATTGGATGTAAGTTCTACATCAAAAGGTGTTTTAATTCCAAGAATGACGAGTACTCAAAGAAATTCAATTGCATCTCCAGCAACTGGTCTGTTAATCTATCAGACTGATGCTTCAACTGGTTTTTATTTTTATAATGGAAGTTCATGGATGAGTGTGAGTGAACCTAATTGGACAAGTGCTGGAGCAATTCAAAGTGTTGGGTGGGGCGCAACTTCAACAGCTCCAACTATTGGAACTGTGAATGTAAATGATTATAGTTATAAACAAATTGGAGCTAAGACATGGAAATGTCAATTGACATATTCAGCAGGAAGTAATCCATCGGGAATGAGTCTTGGTTCTGGTGACTATATTTTTACCTTACCCAACGGACTACAATTTAATACTTCACTACCCGGTCAGGCTGCTTATACAGCTGATGTTGGGGCAAGCTCTTGGATTTGGCCCGGTCTTTGGTTGAGTTCTTCTTCTGGTAGTATTACAAACCTAAGTCAAGGTGGATTATTATATGTAGTGCCATATAGCAGTACACAATTTAGACTTATTCATGTTGGGATAGCTGGTGTTGGTTATGTTATTCCTTATGCGAGTGGATACTACGGTGTAGGTGCGAACATCAGCTGGCGTGTTACATTTACATTTCAATCGTTGTAATTTTTTGTTATTCAAGTCAATTAATTCTTGTTTATAAATCAAATTGAACAAGTATCTAAGGGCGCACACAGAATTCAGTATAAAAGACTACAAAAACGTGCCCAAAAGGGCATAAAAAAACTCCGAAATCGAATGAAATCGGAGTTTTTAGTGCTATTTACTAGCTAGTTTGTGATCCCGCTGGGGCGGTCCTTATAAAACTAACTCTGCGATAATCACTGTATTAGATCCCAATTATACTGGCTCAACCCAAAGACGAGACACGTAAAACTCCATTTGAGCTGAATTCTATGGAAATTTCCCAAGAAAAAGGGTAGGAGGCAACGGGAAAATGTCTCTAAATGACGACTTAGTTCAATAAAATTAAATTGTTAGTAAATCTTGACTTGAATCATATTCAAAATAATTAGAATATAGTACTTTAGCATCACCCCCATTCAGTTTAAAAGCTGTCTTAAATGAATCTAAATATCATTTATATGGGAAATTATTTTCAAAAAAATATTGGAGCGTGTCTAATTATTCTCTTAATTATAATTTTTAATACTTCATTTGGTCAGACAAATGTCAGTGGAGTGATTTCTGCTAATACTACTTGGACAAAGTCAAATAGCCCCTATAACATTACTGGGAATACTCAAATAAATGCAGGAATATCCTTGTCTATTGAACCGGGTGTTCAAATAGTTTTTCAAGACAATTACTATTTAAAAATATTGGGTACGATAAATTCGGTTGGAACAATTGATGATTCAATTATATTTAAATCGAGTAATTCAAATAATTGGGCAGGTATTTTACTAATAAATTCAAACACTTCATTGAATTTAGATTATTCATATTCTTCGGGTTCGATTTTTAAATTTACAACATTTAAATCTTCCAATAAGGCATTATTTATTTATAATTCAGGCTTTTATATTGAAAATTGTAAGTTTCAAGATAATACAATTGGCTTTGAGCCTAGATCTACTTCGAAAGGTATATTGAAATCCTCATCTTTTATAAATAATACAACAGGAATTTATACTGAGTATGAAGATTATTCATCTGGATATGGAGTAAGTTGTATCAAAGATTTTAAACTTCAAGAAAATATATTTCAACTTAATTCTAATGGTGCTATCTTGAATATGAATCAAAGAACCTTTGATAATTTACAAATCATAAATAATAGTTTTCGTTTGAATAATACTGGGTTAACTTTAGGTGGGGGTGGCTATGGTCCATATTTAGCAAATGTTCTAATCTCGAACAATAAATTTATATCTAATTCAAATGGTTTAAATATAAGTAACATTTATTCAAACGGCTTCAATGGCTGTACTGGTAGTTTAAGTTTTCCATTAATAATTGAAAAGAACCTAATTAAGAATAATACTTCCGTTGGTTTATCTTTTGGGTATTCAGGTAATAATCATATTGTTAGAAATAATCTTATTTTAACAAATTCAATTGGTATTAGTATAACTGGAACAACTAATTCTATATCATTTCAAAAAAACTCTTTATTTGAAAATAATAAGTCAATAACTATTAATGGCAACTATGGATATGAACCTAGTTCTTTGTTATTTTTAGCTAATACATTTAAAAACAGCTCGCTTAGTCCTTCTGATTATATTATTCTTAATAATGTAACTAATAATAATAATAAAGCAGCTTCAAATAATTTTATTGATGTAAGTAATAATTTTATAATTAAAAATATAAATAGAGGTCAATTTATTTTTGAATCTAATTTTGTAAAAATTCCAAATGTTGCTTCATCAATTAATGATTTAATTTACGATATTAATGATGATGTTTCTCTAGGTGAAGTTGTTATAACTACCCCATCTAATTCTTTAACAATAACGGCTCCATTAAATCCTGTTCATAATGTAATTAAAAAAAATACTGGATCTAGCATAGAAATAACTTGGTCATCTAATTTAGAATCTGATATTTCTGGCTATAAAATTTATTACGGAGGTTACACAGGCTATTCTTATACGAATTCTATTGATGTTGGAAATGTAACTTCAACTACTTTACCAACAGGTATTTCAATAGATGAGGATATTGCAGTTACTGCTTATGATGCAAGTAAAGATGGAATAGATGATCAATTTGACGGGAATGAATCTTGGTATTCTCCAGCCAATAAAGCTCCAAATTCACCTGCCAATCTCGTTGCTTATGCCAGTGGGCATAAAGTAAAACTTAATTGGGATATAAGTACTTCCCCGGGTATAAATAATTATAATATATATCGATCTAATGATGGGGTTAACTTTACTAAACTTACATCGACAACAAATAATTATTATATAAATTCAGGGCTATCTGCTAATACCAGATATTATTATAAGGTTAGTGCATTTGACAGTTTAGATTTATCATATGAAAATTATGGGCTTGAAAGTATACTCACTGAAAATGTTAACGCAATTCCTACAAATCGATTTTATGTGGACTCTGCTTCTGGTAATGATGCAACTGGTATTGGATCTATCGATAGTCCTTATAAAAAAATATCTGTAGCTGTGACTGCTGCAATTTCTGGAGATACTATAATAGTAGGAAAAGGTACTTATAATGATAATGTAATTTTAACAAAAGAGTTGACAATTTTAGCACAATCTTTGCAATCAAATACTATCATTAAACCTTTACTTCCAACTTCACAAATATTTAATTTTACTAGTGGGTCTGCTAATTCAAAACTAAAAGGATTTACATTAACAGGGGGTGGAAATGTAAGAGGTTCTGCAATTGATTGCAACTTTTCTAGTCCGATAATAGAAAATTGTATTATTACAAAAAATGCAGGAGAGGCGCCAATTCATTTTTATTATACAGAAGCTGTAATTAATAACTGTCTAATTTATAGAAATATAGGGAATAATGTGTTTTTTTATGATCCAAATGATAAAATTCCAAAAATTAATCATTCAACAATTGTATACAATTCTGGCTTAGGAACAGGTACTAGTAATACATCTTTAATACCGGTATTTACAAACTGTATTATTTATGGTAACAGTGGTGGATCTAGTGGAGGAAATATTAATATATTGAATAGTATAGTTCAAGGTGGATATCTAGGTAATGAAACTAATATTGATGCAAGTCCGGCTTTTATTGATTCTAGTAATAATGATTTTCATTTAAATAATTACTCACCTGCAATTGGATTAGGAACTAAATCAATTTCTTTAGTTAAAGATTTTGACGACAATAATAGATTTATGCCAAGCTCTTCAAATCCAGACGCAGGTGCATATGAGACGATTTATGATCATCCGGCACCAATTATAGTTGATAGTTCAAAAAATGGAGTTATAAACTTAAAGATCATACAGAATCCAATAGGAAGTATTAATAAATTATACTTCTATAAATCTGAATCTTCTTCTCCAACTTTAAAATTTGATAGTTCTGTGTTGTCAAATTCTTATATTGATATTTCAAATCAAGAATACAATAAGCCTTTATTTTATAGAGTAACTTCCATTGGAGGAAGTAATCTTGAAAGTGGATTTAGTAATGAAGTTAAAACAATCGCCTTTAGATCACCAGTTTTAAATACACCAATTGATAATTCGGTAAAGAATGATTTATCATTGATCTTTAAATGGACTTCTATTCCTTATGCTACAAAGTATAAAGTTCAAATTTCTAAAGATTCGAATTTTGTTACAGGTGTTACAGAAATTAACCAATCTGATACATCATATACAAAAAACGAGTTGACTGATAATACAACTTACTATTGGAGAGTTCAAACTTGGGATTCAGTTCATTACAGTATCTGGTCTAAAAAAAGTCGGTTTCAAACTTTTATACTTCCACCAAATTTTAATTCACTGAAAATGGGGAATAAGGTTGATACTTTGAATTGGTCTGTTATTAATAGCTCAAATTTGAAATATTTTAAAATTTATCGTGATACAATTTCTGAGCCGAAAATTTTGCTTGACTCTATTTCAGGTAATAAATTTTCATATATCGATACAACAAACTTACAATTGGGTATTAAATATTATTATAGAATATCAGCGGGGAATAATGAAAATCTTGAAAGTAACTTAAGTGATGTTTTATCTGGTGTTCCATTCAATAGGCCACCATTAGTTGTAAAGCTTGAAGATAAAGTTTATAATAATGTTGGAGAATTTAATTCGATAAGAACAACATATAGTGCTGTAGGTAGTAAAGATATAGATGGGAATATCACTTCTTTTAAGTGGTATGTAAATGATAGCTTGGTAAACAATAGTGATTCGATTTTGATTTACTATTATAAACAAGGTGTGAATTATGTCAAATTAGTTGTGTCTGATAATCAAGATGCAAAAGATAGTTCTCTTGCTAAAGTGAGTTTAAGTTCATTTTCAAGACAATTTAAAGGTGGATTTTTAGGTGGTGTTACAGCTATATCTCAGGATAGAATTTTAACTGCAGATTCTACTTTTGATCCTATAAATGGAGCTTCAATTTATATGTTGGATAGGTCGGGAAATACAATATTCCCCTTAATTGTAAGTTCTAAAATATTTACAACACCATCTGTGGCAAGTGATTCGTCAATTTTTATTACCAGTGGAAGTTCATTAAACGGTTTTAATAAAGCTGGAGCACCTCTTTGGCCAACAATACCTTTAGGTGGTAATTCCTTTGTAACACCAACGATTGATTCATTATTATCAAGAATTTATTTAGGTGTTTCTAATAAGAATTTCTTTGGAATCGATTTTAAGACAGGCAAAGTTGCTTGGAATATTATAGGTGATGATGCAATAAACTCATCTGCTGTAATTACTGGTGATAGGAAACTTGTTTTTACAAGTTTATCAGGTACCTTGTATGGATTTGATATTAGAACTAATGCCTCTCAGTCTAATGCGAAATGGAAATATTCTATAGGGGAAGTTGTTAGCAAGTCTCCTGCAGTTGATGCTTCTAATAATTTATATATTGGTACAAATAGTGGGAATTTGTTAAAGTTATCATTAAATAATGATAGTACGGTAACTAAAATTTGGTCAGTTAAATTAAGCGCTGCTATTCAATCTTCTGTAATTATTGATGCTGATGGGTTTGTTTATGTTGGAAATGAGAAAGGAGATTTTTATAAAATTAATCCAACAAATGGTGCTATTATTTGGGTATTTTCTTCTGGTGCAGCAATAAGATCAACTCCAGCAATATCTGAATTTGGATCAATATATTTTGCTAATCTAAATGGAGATGTATTTTCTTTATCAACTGATAAGTTTATCAAATGGTCTTACAAAGAGTCTTCTCCAATAAGTGCAAATTTATTATATATAAATAATATGATTTATATTGGCACAGAGTCTGGTAAACTTTTTTCAATTTATGATAATCCATATACAAATACAGTTAATACAAGTCTTTCAATTGAAGGAACACCTGCTAACATTGAAACCAACAAAATAAAGTCAATGTCAGATGCTCAAACGATAGGTATTAAAACTCCAATTTGGGGTACTTTCCAAGGAAATTATAGAAGAAGTGGTAGTAGAAACTTTGATTGTCCAGATATTCCAGTTGTTAAAATACCTTCATGTTTGATTCCTTCAGATTCTGTTAGAGTATCTACGAATGATCTAAATCAAAAATATTGGGTAGTAAATGATAAATCATTGGATTCAAAAGATACAGTAATCTATGTTAAACCAACTGATAAAGTTAAAATCATTGCATATAATACAAATGGTTGTAATGTTTCATCATTAAATAACTATATCATACCTAATTCTGATATTGTTAAACCATTAATCACTACAAATACTGGTACAGATAGATTTTGTCAAAATGATAGTATTACAATGTCTTCTTCAGTCAATGGTATAGGCTATCAATGGAATTTTGCTGGTTATCCTATTTCAAATGCAAAAAGTAAATCACTAACTACTAATTTATCTGGTGCATATAGTGTTTCGGTTATAAATTCTTATGGTTGTAAATCAACTTCTGATATTTCATTAATAATGTCTACAATCAAGCCAGATGCGCCATCAATTTCTAGAGATACATCTGGAAGTTTAATTTCATCCGCACAAAATGGTAATCAATGGTATAAATCTGGTGAAATTATTTCTGGAGCGACTTCAAGGACATTTAAACCAACTTCTCCAAACCTGTATAGTGTTTCGACAAGTAATTATGGCTGTGTAAGTGCGTTGAGTACTGCATATTATTTCTTGGTAACTGATATAATCAATTTAAGTTCAAGTGAGTTCATTAAACTAGCTCCAAACCCATTTGTAAATCAACTAAATTTTGATTTTTCAGTTAAGGGATACCAGAAACTAAATATTGACATATTTGAACTTTCATCTGCGAGGTTAGTTTCAAAAATACCAGGTGTCTATGCAGGAAGTCCTATTATTTTAAGTAATCTTTCAAGTGGAACTTATATCATAAAGGTTACTTCTTCAGATGGCAAGTTATCTTACCAATTTAAAATGGTTAAAATGTAACCGAGCCACACAAAACAGAACAAAAGACTACAAAAACGTGCCCAAAAGGGCATAAAAAAACTCCGAAATCGCATGAAATCGGAGTTTTTTTTTGTGGTATTGTCGGCTCCACTGCGTTCCGCCGACTTCCCTCCGCATTGATCTAACCCAAAGCCCCTAAAAGCAACACGGTGTGTTGCTTTTGCTTTTTTTACACTCATCCGCTCAATCAAGCGAGCTTGTTTCGCGTCTTCGCATAAAAAAAGCCCCGACTTGCATCG
>JACCDH010572777.1_pt1 | contig 11184 bp, 6 predicted proteins | sample 7442481 | NCBI WGS metagenome assembly JACCDH01 (sample SAMN15323433, study PRJNA562643) | freshwater metagenome | isolation source: river surface water | place: USA:Blue River Watershed | collected 2017-08-15 | reverse complement strand
GTTTATGTGGTGCACGGTGAGCGCGAGGCATCTGACATGCTGCGCCAGCGCATCGAACACGAGATCAAATGGCGAGCACTGGTACCCGAACAAGGCTCGGTCTGGCCGCTCTGAATGGCGGCAAAGCGCGACTCAGAGGAAACGGTCCAGCAGTTTGCGCGAGTGTTTGTCCATGCTCGCCAAGTCGCGGATCATGAATTGCACGCCATTGGCATCGTTGATAAGCAGCACCGTGCCGGTCAGGCGACGGATGTCTTCTTCACCCTTGAGCAAGAATTGCGTCACACCTCGATCAGTCACCACCGACCATGTGCTGGGCGTGGCAAAACTGCTGACGTGCGTCAGCCGCAGGATCTCGGGCAAAAACTCGCGCTCGGTCAAGGCCTGTAACAGCTTTGCGCGCAAGGGTGCATCCAGTTGGGCCAGCTCATCGATCCAGACGATTTCATGCCCGTCGGCATCCATCAGCGCGACACCGACCTCCGGTGCGGACACCGGGTATGCGCGCAAGGCGGTGACAGGGCTATGACGTGTCCCGTCGGGCATTTCCAGCACCCAACGACCAAAGGCATCGCGTTGCAAGTCAAACGGCTTCATGCGCTCACCTTCTGTTGTGTTGCATCGATGCTGCCACCCAACACCGCTTCTGAATCAGCTTGACGCTGTTGCGCTTCGTACAAGCGCCAATAGGCGCCTTGGGCCTCGATCAATGCATCGTGCGTGCCCTCTTCCACCACCACGCCCTTGTCCATCACCACCAAACGGTCAGCTTTGCGCAGCGTCGACAGGCGGTGGGCAATGGCGATGGTCGTGCGGCCACGAACCAAGTTGTCCAGCGCTCTTTGAATCTCTTTTTCGGTCTCAGTGTCCACCGCAGAAGTGGCCTCGTCCAAAATCAAAATGCGGGGATTGATGAGCAAGGCACGGGCAATCGAGATGCGCTGGCGCTCTCCGCCCGACAGGCCCTGTCCTCTTTCTCCCACCAGCGAGTCATAGCCCTGGGGCATGCGCAAGATGAACTCATGGGCATGGGCAGCACGGGCAGCAGCCACGACCTCTTCACGTGTCGCGTCAGGCTTGCCATAAGCGATGTTGTCGGCGATGGTGCCAAAGAACAAGAAGGGCTCTTGCAAAACCAAACCAATTTGCCGGCGATAGTCAGCCACCTTCAGCTGCCGGATGTCCACGCCATCCAGCTCGATCGAACCATCGGTCAGGTCGTAAAAACGGCAAATCAAGTTGACCAAAGTGCTCTTGCCTGAACCGCTGTGGCCGACCAGGCCAATCATCTGCCCGGGCTGTATATCCAGATTGAGTTGTCGAATCACAGCGCGATTGCCGTAGCGAAAGCCCGCGTCCCGCACGGTGATACGCCCTTTCACTTGCGCAGGCAATGCCACCGGGTTCGAAGGCTCGGGTACGCTGGACACATGATCCAGGATGTCAAAAATGCGCTTGGCGCCCGAAGCGGCTTTTTGCGTGTTCGAAACGATCCGACTCATCGAGTCCAGGCGACTGTAAAAACGCCCGATATAAGCCAAAAAGGCAGTCAGCACACCCACCGTGATCTGGTCGTCCGAAACCAGCCAGATACCAAACCCCCAAACCACCAGCAAACCGATTTCGGTCATCAGCGTCACCGTGGGCGAGAACAGTGACCACACTCGATTCAAGCGGTCGTTGACTTGCAAATTGTGTTTGTTGGCGTCCTTGAAGCGCTGGGCTTCACGGTCTTCCTGCGCAAAAGCCTTGACCACGCGAATGCCCGGAATCGTGTCGGTCAGCACATTGGTCACTTCGGCCCAAACACGGTCAATTTTTTCAAAACCTGTACGCAATTTTTCACGCACCACATGGATCAACCAGGCAATGAAGGGCAAAGGCAGCAAGGTGACCAGCGCCAAGGTCGGGTTGATGGTGAACAGGATGACCGCCGTCATCAGGATCATGAGGACATCGGTGGCAAAGTCCAGCAAATGCAGCGACAAAAACACGTTGATGCGATCGGTTTCACTGCCAATGCGGGCAATCAAGTCGCCCGTGCGGCGGCCACCGAAATACTCCAGCGAGAGTTTGAGCAAATGCTCATAGGTCGTGGTGCGCAAATCGGCACCAATGCGCTCGGACACCAAAGCCAAGATGTAGGTTTTGGCCCAGCCCAGTCCCCAAGCCAGCAAAGCCGAGGCCAGCAAACCCAACAAATACAGAGATACCAGCGCAGGATCGATCGCTTTGCCGTTCTGGTAAGGAATCAGGATGTCGTCCATCAGCGGCATGGTCAGGTAGGGGGGCACCAATGTCGCGGCGGTGGCCGCCAAAGTGAGCAAAAAACCAGCCAACAAAGAGCGCTGATAAGGCCGCGCAAAGCGCCAGAGCTTGAACAATGTCCAAGTAGACGGTGGCGCCAAGTCCTCGCGGCCGCAGCTGGGGCATTCTTCGTCCTCGTCGCTCATGACGGTCTGGCATACCGGACACACCGAACCAGACAAAGCTGCCTGCAAAGGACGCCCTTCTGCTGCCGCGCTCGATGTGGTCAGCTGACTTTCGAACTGCGCTGCCCAACGGGTCACGGCGGGCTGCAACCCCAAAGTGAAGCGCCAGACCGCCAATTGCCCTTCTGCATGGGTCAAGGTGAGGCAGCCAACACCCCCATGGTCAGTGAGTTTGAGCGACAAACCAGGTTGCAAAGCCCAGCTGGACCAGTTTTTTTCACCCTCAACGCGTGATAAGACCCGCCGATCGGTCAAAATGATGGCACTTTTGACAAATCGCAGGCTGCCATCAAGGTCAACCTCTAACCAGGCGGTTGCGTTTTCATGAGGTTGCAAACACGAATGGACTTCGGCCTGCCAAGCGTCGGGAAGTACCAGACGGGGTGCAACGGCCAAAGTAGAAGTTGATGTCATGAAGGATGAACCGGAAGCGACTCGAACGACCACGGCGGTCGACGAGACAAAAAAACAACCATTGATGTTGCCCACGACTGCACATGTACTGCCCATGTATCTTCTGAATTCAGAACAATTGACCAGCGCCGTGACGGGCTGGTCATTGTATAGCCGCCCTTTTCATTCATGAACGCCAAAAACATCCAATTTCTGCGCATGACCCATTTGCGCGGGCCCAACATCTGGACTTATCGTCCCGTGATGGAGGCACTGATCGACATCGGTGAGCTGGAAGACTTTCCTTCCAACACATTGCCCGGATTCAATGAGCGACTGACGGCGTGGCTGCCTGGCTTGATCGAACACCGCTGCAGTGTCGGTGAACGCGGTGGGTTTTTGCAGCGACTCCAAGAGGGCACTTGGGCTGGCCATGTGCTGGAACACGTCGCTCTGGAGTTGCAAACCCAAGCGGGGATGCAAACCGGCTTTGGCAAAGCGCGCGAGGCCGGGCCCCGCGGCATCTACAAAGTTGTCATCCGGACGCGTCATGAAGCGGTCAGCCGCAGCGCCCTCGAGACCGCACGGGACATGATTCTCGCTGCCGTTGAAGACCGTCCTTTCGACGTCAAAACTCAAATCAATCGCCTTAAACAAATGGTGGACAGCCTGTGCATCGGCCCCAGCACCGCCAGCATTGTGGATGCGGCCAGTGACCGGGGCATCCCTGCCATTCGGCTCAACGATGGCAACTTGGTGCAACTGGGCCATGGCGCGCAACAGCGCCGTATCTGGACGGCGGAAACCGATCGCACCAGCGCCATTGCAGAAGGCATCTCCAAAGACAAGGACCTGACCAAACAGCTGCTCAGCATGTGCGGCGTGCCTGTGCCACAAGGTCAAATTGTGGACAGCCCGGCTGCGGCCTGGGAAGCAGCCCAAGACATTGGCTTGCCTGTGTGCGTAAAACCGACCGACGGCAACCATGCGCGTGGCGTTTCGCTCGAACTGTCCAAACAAGAAGACATCGAAGCCGCCTACGACATCGCCTTGGCCGAAGGCAGTGAAGTCATTGTGGAAAGCTTCATCCAGGGCGAAGAACACCGCCTATTGGTGGTGGGAGACCATGTGGCCGCGGCCAACAAGGGCGAAACCGCCAGCGTTGTAGGCGATGGGAAACACACCGTGGCCGAGTTGATCGAGATTCAGATCAACTCAGATCCTCGCCGTGGAGAAGAAGAGGACTTTCCGCTTGACACCATCCGACTCGATGAGCACACCACATCGGTGCTGGAGCTCAAACGTCAAGGCCTGTCCGCAGACAGCGTGCCTGAAGCAGGCCGCCCCGTACTCATCATGCGAACCGGCAACATGGCATTGGATGTGACCGATGAAGTGCACCCCGATGTGGCGGCGCAAGCTGTGCTGGCCGCACGCGTGGTGGGCCTGGACATTGCAGGTGTCGATCTGGTCGCTCGAGACATCTCCCAACCCTTGGCAAGCCAAGGTGGTGCCATTGTGGAGGTCAATGCAGGTCCGGGCTTGTTGATGCACCTCAAACCTGCCGTGGGCCAACCGCGTCCGGTGGGTCAGGCCATTGCCAACCACTTGTTCAAATCTGTAGACACCGGACGCGTTCCGGTGGTCGGCTTCATGGGCGATGGCGATACCACCCGCCCGGCTACATTGGTGTCTTGGCTTTTGCACCTCAAAGGCCTGTACACCGGTCTGGCGTGCGCGGACGGCTTGTACATGAACCAACGCCAACTGCAAAGCCACAACGGCATGGACTGGGAAAACGCTCAAAGGCTGTTGATCAACAGGTCTGTTCAGGCTGCCGTGTTTGAAACCGATGCTCGCCATTTGCTGGCCGAAGGTTTGCCTTATGACCGCTGCCAGGTCGGTGTTGTGACGCGCATGCCCAGAGCACAAGGTCTGGACGACTTGTACCCTGGCAGCGATGAAAAGATGCCCAGCTACGTGCGCACACAAATCGACGTGATCTTGTCGCATGGCACGGCGGTACTGAATGCAGCCGACGACCAGGTTGCTGACCTGGCTCGCCATTGCGATGGCAGCGTGATTTTTTATGCCAATGACGAAAACAACCCACGACTTGTCGCCCACCTCGCATCGGGAGGTCGGGTGGCATTTTGGCGCGATGGACAACTGGTGCTGAGCGAAGGCCAACGCGAATCCTTGGTGTTGTCTTCCAAACGTCCTGCAGTGTCCCGACTGCTGCAAGACGGTCGGCTCAACACCGACGACATGCTGGTCGCTGCCTGTGTGGCTTGGGCTTTGGACATCAGCACGGACTTGATCCGTGCCGGCGTCAAAAGCTTCGGCCAAAACACATCTCATTAATACCCGACAAGCCCCACGGCCTTACCCCATCACAGGAATCCTGGTTCATGGAAGTGTCAAGAATTCGCGCGCTGCGCGGTCCCAATTTGTGGAGCCGTCACACGGCTATAGAAGCCATCGTGACCTGCCCCGAGGCTGAACGCAGTCTGGCGCCCAATCACCCGATCGAACAACGTCTGCGCCGCATTTTTCCGGAAGTCGGCCCCATTGAAGGCAGCAGATCGGGCCAAGCGCCGTCGATGGCCCATGCGCTGGAAAAAGTCACACTGGCGTTGCAAGCCCATGCAGGCTGCCCCGTAACTTTCAGTCGCACCACCGCCACCGAAGAGCCTGGCGTCTACCAAGTCGTGGTCCAGTACTCCGAAGAGGCCGTGGGGCGCTTGGCATTGGAGTTGGCAGAGAAGCTTTGTCTGTCCGCCATGGAGGGTCATGGTTTTGACTTGGAAAGCGCTTTGGCCCAATTGCACGAATTGGATGAAGACGTGCGTCTAGGGCCTTCAACAGGCTCGATCGTCGATGCGGCAGTGGCCCGGGGCGTCCCGTTCAGACGACTGACCGACGGCAGCTTGGTACAGTTTGGCTGGGGCTCGCAACAGCGCCGCATCCAAGCGGCAGAGATTGACTCGACCAGCGCCATTGCGGAATCGATCGCTCAAGACAAAGACCTGACCAAACAATTGCTGCACGCTGCAGGCGTGCCCGTGCCCTTGGGTCGACCCGCACAAACGCCTGACGAAGCTTGGGCCATCGCCTTGGAAGTGGGACTGCCCGTCGTAGTCAAGCCACAAGATGGCAACCAAGGCAAAGGCGTGACCGTCAACATCACTGAGCGGACGGCATTTGACAACGCTTACGCCACGGCCGAGCGCTATGGCACCGTGATGGTCGAAAAGTTTTTACCCGGCCATGATTACCGATTGCTCGTCGTGGGCAACAAACTGATCGCTGCGGCACGTCGCGAGCCCCCTTTGGTGGTGGGCGATGGCAAGCACACCGTACGTCAATTGGTGGATCTGGTGAACGCCGATCCGCGTCGGGGTACTGGCCACTCCACCTCCTTGACCAAAATCCGTTTTGACGACATCGCCATTGGCCGCCTGCACGCCCAGGATCTGGAACCCGAATCGGTGCCCGAAAAGGGCCGCCGGGTCATTCTGCGCAACAACGCCAACCTGTCCACAGGCGGCAGTGCCACCGATGTGACCGACGACGTGCACCCCGAAGTCGCTGCCCGCGTGGTGGAAGCGGCTCAGATGGTTGGCCTCGACATTTGCGGCGTGGATGTGGTCTGTGAATCCGTGTTGCGCCCTCTTGAGGAACAAAACGGCGGCATTGTCGAAGTCAATGCAGCACCCGGCCTACGCATGCACATCAGCCCCTCTTACGGCAAAGGCCGTGACGTGGGCAACGCCGTGATCGATCAGATGTTCCCGGGCGGTGCAACTGGCCGCATTCCGGTGATTGCGGTCACTGGCACCAACGGCAAAACCACCACCGTTCGCCTCACAGCGCACCTGCTCAAGGCGCAAGGTTTGCGTGTGGGCATGACCAACACCGACGGTGTTTACGTCAACGGCCGTCAGACCGACTCCGGCGACTGCAGCGGTCCACGCAGTGCACGCAATGTGCTGATGCACCCCGAGGTTGATGCTGCAGTTTTTGAAACCGCGCGTGGTGGTCTGCTGCGCGAAGGGCTGGCTTTTGACCGCTGTAATGTGGCCATCGTGACCAACATGGGCGGTGGTGATCACCTAGGCTTGAACTACATCACCACACTCGAAGATCTGTCGGTCTTGAAACGGGTGATCGTGCTCAACGTGGAGCAAAACGGCATGGCCGTGCTCAATGCAGCCGACCCCGCCGTGGCTTCGATGGCCCCGCACTGCCCGGGTGACGTGACCTTTTTTGCACTGGACGCCAACCATCCCGTCTTGGCTACGCACCGCGCTCAAGGTAAACGCGTGGTGTTCACCGAGGACGGCCACATCGTGGCCCAAAAAGGCAAACAGGTTCTTCGCATTCCATTGGCGCAAGTGCCACTCACACGCCAAGGCCAAATCGGCTTCCAGACAGAAAACGTCATGGCCGCGATTGGGGCGGCCTGGGCTGTGGACGTTCCATGGGACGCCATCGCCCAAGGCGTGGCCACGTTCATCAGCGACATCCAGGGTGTGCCAGGTCGCTTCAACGTGTTTGACTACCGCGGTGCCACATTGATCGCAGACTACGGTCACAACCCAGATGCCATACAGGCTCTGGTACAAGCCGTGGACAACATGCCCGCCCAAAAACGCATGGTCGTCATCAGCGGCGCAGGTGATCGGCGTGACCAAGACATCCGCGACCAGACCAAAATTCTGGGCCAGGCTTTCGATGAAGTCTTGCTTTACCAAGATGCTTGCCAGCGAGGACGAGAAGACGGTGAAGTCATTGCCTTGCTGCGCGAAGGTTTGCAAGGAGCAGCGCGAACCACTTACGTGCAAGACATCCAAGGCGAATTCAATGCCATCGACACGGCCCTGAGCCGGCTGTCCTCGGGCGATCTTTGCCTGATTTTGATTGACCAGGTGGAGGAAGCGCTGGCCTACATCACTGAAAAAGTGAAAGCCAGCACAGCAGGTTGAGTCTTAGCTGACCGCTTTACTCAACAGATTGCATGAGCAAGGCCAGCGCAACGCTGGCCTTGAACACCCCAGCCCAAAGCGACCATCGCCACCAAGATGGTGCATGGCGCTCCACAAATCTGTAGAGCAAGCCCCCCCACAGCAGGGACAGTAGCAAAGCGAAGAATATGCCCAGCACATTGGCCCATATGGCATCAGGCCATAGTGCGGTAACACTGGCGTTGACAGCGAGACTCACGCAAAAATGAATCAAGAAGACCGAATAAGAGACCTTAGATAACCACTGAACTGCCCCCTGGGCCGCCAAAGAAGGCACCGCCTCACCTGAAAACCATCTTGTTGGAGCAGTCATCAGCAGACAGGCTACTGCCCAAGCCACCGATAGACGCCAGCGCGGCTCCAACCACCAAGCCACACCGCCCAGCACCAAGAACAGCGCCCACATGGCCCAAGGCTGTACGGGATCATTGTGGATGGATACGCCCGCATGCCGCCGGGCTTCCCATGCCAACAATCCCAAGCCGTAAGAACCAAAAAAATACAGGCCATGATCATCCAGCGACGGCTCCAAGTTCCACCACCACAAAGACGCGCAGGTCAAGGCCAACCACATGCCCAAGCGCAAAGACTTGGCCGAGGGTGCCGCCTGTGCTGAGCGACAGACTTTCACGACCCACAGACTGAGCAAGACCATCGTATACAACTGAAAGTCAATGGCGACGTACCAAATGCCAGCCGACAAGGCTTCCATGTCCAGCAGGTGCTGGATCAACACCATGTGCGCAAGCGCTTGCCCCCATTCTGGTGTCGCTGACAGGCTGGCGTGTTCAAAGTCAGGCCGCACCCATTCGGTGATCAACACTGTCAAGCTGAGTGCCGCCAACAAAGGAATCGCCAAACGCAAATAGCGCTGCCACGCCAACTGCAAGACCTCTGACAGGTCAAGAGACTCATAACGGGCCACATGACCCGCCGTGAGAAAACCTGCACACACCAAAAAGAACTGGACAGCCAGTCGACCATGGTCATACAGCCAGCTGACCGCGACGGGCCACGCTCTGGCCACCACATCCGACATGGGCCCGTAAAACGCCATGTGGTGCAAAACGATCAGCAGACAGCCTGATGCCTTGATCGCATCGATCAAAAAAGAGCGCCCCGAAGGGCGCTGAGGAGACGCATGCACTGCGAGGCTCACGCCTGAGCGCAAAACATCACAGGGCTAACCGAGCGCGAGCCGCTTGGTACTGTGCCTTGAACTGAGCAACCAATTCTGCCGTGCTCTGCACCGCATGAATGGCCCCAATGCCTTGACCGCAGCCCCAGATGTCTTTCCACGCTTTCTTGGCGTCACCACCGAAATTCATCTTGCTGGGATCGGACTCAGGCAGGTTCTCGGGATCTAGGCCTGCCGCGCGGATCGACGGAGCCAAATAATTGCCATGCACGCCCGTAAACAAATTGCTGTAGACAATGTCGTCCGAGTTGCTGTCGACAATGGCTTGCTTGTACTCATCTGCAGCACGTGCCTCATGGGTCGCAATGAAAGCGGAGCCCATGTAAGCGAAGTCGGCCCCCATGGCTTGTGCCGCCAAAATGGCATCACCCGATGCGATCGAGCCCGACAAAGCCAAAGGCCCATCGAACCACTGGCGAATTTCCTGGATCAGGGCGAATGGGCTTTTCACGCCAGCATGGCCCCCTGCCCCTGCAGCCACCGCAATCAGCCCGTCCGCACCCTTTTCAATGGCTTTATGGGCATGCTTGTTGTTGATCACGTCGTGCAGCACCACACCGCCGTAGCTGTGCGCCGCGGCATTGATCTCTTCGCGTGCGCCCAAGGAGGTGATGATGATCGGCACCTTGTACTTCACGCACAAGGCCATGTCATGCTCCAAGCGGTCATTGCTCTTGTGCACGATCTGGTTGATGGCAAAAGGTGCGGCAGGTTGATCCGGATTGGCCTTGTTGTAGGCGGCCAGCGCTTCTGTGATTTCGATCAACCACTCCTCCAACTGCGCAGCAGGACGGGCATTGAGTGCGGGCATGGAGCCCACAATACCGGCTTTGCATTGCTCAATCACCAACTTAGGGTTGCTGATGATGAACAAAGGAGAGGCGATGGCAGGAAAGGGCAAGTGGGCCAGAACTGGGGGCAATTTGGACATGGAATCTCCTCAAATAATCAACTGATTGTGTAAGACAGCCACACGGATCGCTGTCGGCGCGGGGACACGCCCATCAGCATGCCCCGCCAGAAAACGACTGAGCGATCCGACAAATCGGCTTGGTCAGTCTTCAGCGCTTGACATGAAAAATCAGAATGCGTCCAGTGCCAACTCGGTCACACTGCCTGCACCTTCCACGATGCTGTCGCGGATGCCGGGCACCTTGGACAGGATGTGATCGGCATAGAAACGCGCCGTGGTGATTTTGGACGCCATGAATGCTGCGTCTTGCGCTTGCGCATCAGGCGTCAGCGCCACCAGCAGGGCGCGGCCCATTTGCCAACCGGCCATCAAATTGCCAGTGAGCATGAGGTACGGCACGCTGCCTGCAAACACATCGTTGGGTTTGGCCTTGGTGTTGCCCGCCACGAAGTTAACCACATCCACAAACGCTTCACGGGCGACCTTCAAGCGCTTGGCCATGGCCTGTGCATCGGCATTGCCCGACGCGAGCAGTTGCGCCTCGGTTTGTGCCACTTGGTCGGCCAGCGCTTTGGCGGTCTGACCACCATCGCGCGAGGTCTTACGGCCCACCAAGTCGTTGGCCTGGATGGCGGTGGTGCCTTCGTAGATTGTCAAAATTTTGGCGTCGCGGTAGTACTGGGCGCAACCGGTTTCTTCGATGAAGCCCATGCCGCCATGCACCTGCACACCCAAGCTGGTCACTTCCAGGCTCATCTCGGTGCTGTAGCCCTTGACCAGCGGCACCATGAACTCATAGAAAGACTGGTTTTGCTTGCGCACTTCGGCATCGGGGTGGTGGTGCGCGGCGTCGTAGGCAGCAGCAGCGACCGAGGCCAGTGAGCGGCAGCCTTCGGTGTAGGCGCGCATGGTCATGAGCATGCGGCGCACATCAGGGTGGTGAATGATGGGGCCTGCCGCGGGCAAGCTGCCGTCCACTGGGCGGCTTTGCACGCGGTCTTTGGAGAATTGCACGGCCTTCTGGTAAGCGCGCTCGGCAATCGCAATGCCCTGCACACCTACGCCATAGCGGGCCGCGTTCATCATGATGAACATGTATTCGAGACCACGGTTTTCTTCACCCACCAAGTAGCCGATCGCACCGCCGTGGTCACCATACTG
>JACCDH010982757.1_pt1 | contig 11187 bp, 12 predicted proteins | sample 7442481 | NCBI WGS metagenome assembly JACCDH01 (sample SAMN15323433, study PRJNA562643) | freshwater metagenome | isolation source: river surface water | place: USA:Blue River Watershed | collected 2017-08-15 | reverse complement strand
TGGCAGACCCAACAAATCGACATCCCCGAATGCCGGGGCTACGGGATGTTCTATGGGGCAAGTTATGGGGAATGACCCCACCAAAATCCAATGGGGAGAATGACATGGCAGCACTGCAAGGCCCAAATCTGGGCATGAACTACGGCTGGACCGCCCGAGAGTCGGGGTGGAACACCGGAATGGATACGAACCTGAAGTTGCTGGACGCCGTGCTGCAGTTGTCGGTGAAGTCGCGGACGCAAGCCACGCCACCAACTACGCCAACGAACGGCGATCGCTACATCGTGGCACCCAGCCCCTCCGGCGCGTGGGTCGGAAAAGCCGGCCAGATCGCCGTGCGCATCGAGGCTGGATGGTCGTTCTACGTCCCGAAGATCGGCTGGACCTGCTTCATCGAGGACGAGGGCGTGCTCTCAGCCTACAAGGCCTCAGGCTGGAGTGCTGGCATCGCCATCTGATTTTTACCGCTCGAACCGACCCGAAACCCGCCCACGAGGCGGGTTTCGCATTTTGGAGAACTGCAATGACTGAACCCGAACAACAACCCGTCGCCCTTGTGGAAAACATGCTCTTGCTGCGCCGCGAGGACTTCGACGAACTGCTCGACCGTGCCGCCGAACGCGGAGCCGAGCGTTGCCTCGCTCATCTCGGGCTGGAGAACGGCAGTGCGGCGAAGGACATCCGTGAACTGCGCGATCTGCTGGAAGCGTGGCGTGATGCCCGGCGCACGGCGTGGCAGACCACCATCAAGGTCATAACCACCGGCATCTTGGCCGCGCTGCTGGTGGGGGCCGCCATCAAGTTGAAGCTGATGGGAGGCCCCCAATGATCGAAACCCTCCTTGGTGGCCTCCTGGGTGGGGCCTTCCGTCTTGCGCCCGAAATCCTCAAGTGGCTGGACCGCAAGGGCGAACGCGGCCACGAGCTGGCGATGCAAGACAAGGCGCTGGAGTTTGAGAAGTTGCGTGGCGCGCAGCGTATGGCCGAAATCGGCGCGAGCGCCGATGCAGCGTGGAACGTCGGAGCCATCGATGCGCTGCGCGACGCCGTCCGCACCCAGGGAGAGAAGACCGGCGTGCGCTGGGCCGACGCGCTCTCAACCAGCGTTCGGCCGGTGATCACCTACTGGTTCATGGCGCTGTATTGCGCTGCCAAGACGGCGGTTTTCGCGGCAGCCGTGACCGCTGGCGCTGGCTGGGGGACGGCCATCCTGCATGCTTGGACGGAGGCCGACCAAGCGCTCTGGGCTGGGGTGTTGAACTTCTGGTTCCTGGGGCGTGTGTTCGACCGGGTGCGGCCGTGATGACGGTTCCACAAGCAGCCATTGATCTGGCCAAGCGCTTCGAAGGATTCGAGCGCAAGGTGAAGCGCGGACTCCAGATCACCGCTGTTCCCTACATCTGTCCAGCAGGTTTCTGGACGATTGGCTACGGCCACCTCTGTGATCCGAAGCACCTGCCGATCACCGAGACCGAGGCCGAGGTCTATCTGGCGCGCGACCTGCAGACGGCGCTCGCCGCGACGCTGCGTTACTGCCCGGTGCTCGTCGTCGAACCCGAAGGGAGACTTTCGGCCATCGTGGACTTCACCTTCAACCTTGGCGCGGGGCGGCTGCAGACGTCAACGCTACGGCGGCGCATCAATCAGCGAGACTGGGATGGCGCGGTTCGCGAGTTGCGCCGGTGGGTCTTCGGTGGAGGGAAAACATTGCCAGGACTAGTTGCAAGAAGGGCGGCCGAGGAACGCCTACTCTTGAGCTGACTAGGCGTCTCCCGACCTTTCGAGACCACCTTCCGCTCGCACGCTGTTCGACAAACGCCAGCGAATCTGTGAATCAACTTCTAAGCGCTCAAAGAGATCAGGGCGCCGATAGACGTAGCCGCGTATTGCAGGAGCCTTCACCTCATAACCCACGATAGTCGACGCGCGATGCGTGATCTCGCCAAACGTCAGGGAGGGCCACTCTGCCCTTGGGCTGGCAGGCCACATCGCCTGAACGATCGCGTCTAGGACAGAAACGGCTTTCCCTCGCCTGCTCTTGGCGAAGCTTGGCAGGTCGCGGCGCTTGTTCACATTGCCTCCAAAGCTTGCTTGAAAGATCTTGCCAGAGAGACGTGGCCGACATCCCACACGCGCGCTGACCAAGATGAATTGTGCTTGTAAGCGGCGGATGATAAGCTTTCACGCTTAATCAATAAAGCCCACTCATCCCTGATGCCCAACTCAATCCAGATCGATGTCTTTATTGACGGAGAAGAAACTCCCTTTCTTGATGATATCAAGGCACTTTGGATTAACCGATGGGCGAAAAACTATTCGTCACTAGGCACACTTTGCTTCAATTCCCCCGTCAACGTCAAGGGGCAGGCTGGCATAGCCGGACTGCCACCGAACCTGACACAAGCCTTCGAAATTCGAAACCCAGATATCTTTTTCACTGCCCGCTTGGGTGGAGAAAAAATCGCATTGGGTGGTATAGAAATCACAGTGCATTCGCCTGACGGATCGAATGTTGAGAAAAGATACCCTTTCATTTGGGCTGGTCGAAAGCATGACTTTACCGCGTTCGTCGTGAGCCCCTACATGAAAACCAGGGCTGGTGGGCAAGTCAACAAACTTCCCAATCGCCATTCTGCGAGAAATCTGGATTTCATTGACGAGTGGATGGTGAAAGCCTCGCCTGTTGCGCCATTGCATCAGATTATTCCAATAATGGAACTGCAAGAGGACTATGAGTCGGCAAGAAAAATATTGAAGGTTGATCTTCTTCCCTTGGCTGATCTCTCTGGATATTTTTGCGATCTACTTGCAGAGAAAATAAAGCCAAAATCTTCTGAAAATAGAATATCAAAGTTCGTATTCGATATTAAGAAGGTGGCTACGGCCTGCAAGAGCGTCACTCGCTATACCAAGCCATCAAGTTTTATCGAGCAAGGTAACCGATGGATTCAAATCTACAACACCCGACCGGATTCGGGGCACTGGGAAAGAGGTGAGGGACAGTTCGATTCAATCGATGGTCGGCTCATGTTTACGCTAGACGAGGCCGAGATCAAGGGGCTAGACAAGGCACTTGAATTCTGGATGCCTCAGTTGTCAAGCGGTCACGCTTGGGTAGTAGAACAAGTTGAACGTGACCATGGAAGCAAGCGACTCAGAAATATAGTAAAAGTCCTCAGCAAATACATGAAAGTGAAGTTTGCTGACGATCTGACTCCTGATGACTTAAAGATACTTCAAAATAATCCTGGACTAACACTGGAGCGGCTGGATTGGGCTAGCGGAATCCTTCATATTGCAGCGCTTGTAGGCACGAGCAGCCCTGCGGCCATCGCACGGGCAGGACTCAAATCGCCAAGCAGCAAGACGGTTTCCGATGTTCAGCGAGTGCTTGAAAGTAATACTACTTTCATCAGCACACACCGCCTGTACGAAACAGCTTGGGCTGAATCATTTAAAAAGGGGGTGCTCGCTACTCCTTCGGGGTCAACCGTTCTCGCTCCGAGAATTCCTGAGTCTCAGTTTTCCATCAAGTACGATTTTGGCAATCGCCAAGTATTTTTCGCCGGAGATTGCACCAAGGCGCAATTGATGGCGATTCGGCAACTTCACCGCCAGTGTTTTGAGTGATATGGCTGGCCAAGGAAAAACAACGAGGCTTTATGCCACTCGATTGACTGATGAGGGATGGAAAGTCCTGTTTATTTGCATACCAAACTCGCCTCATGTGGGGGTGGTTCCAATACCGACCTCACACGGGGTTAGCAAGCAGAGATATCCTGACATTGCGGCGTTAAAAAATGATCAACTTCTGCTTGTCGAAGTTGAGATGGGTCTCTCGGATGCCGTTTCGCAGGATATTGTTCTTCGCTTCAATGAGATGCGACAAGCCTTAGGAAACCCCGCTTTATATCGCAGTTGGAGTCAGAGGGTTGGGTTGGTGAGTGGGCATGAAATGCCACTCACCCCAAGAATAGAATCTAGGCTTCTACTGGTCAACGGATTTGACGAGCGATCCATTAATTTCGTCAAGTCCTTGGAATTGCACAACATCTCCGTTGAGCGCGCCTAGAAAAACATAATTTCAAGATTGAAATCTGTCTAGAGATTGACACTATCGATAAGTTCTTCGATGCCAACTTGAATTCCGTCGCTGTCGACGACCGACGTGTGCATATAGTCGTCGAGCACCAACGGGAAGACGGCCATCGAGAGCGCCACTGGATCAGCATCCAATTCAGGATGCTTAGTTTTCAGCTGCGCCATCCTGTCTGAAGCCATTGCCCTGAAAGACTGCGCATCGACCGTGGTTGGAGGAGTATTTTTCTTCTCCGCAGGCCGTAAGGCGAGCACGCACGATACGCCGAGCGCGTCGACTCTGCTGTGTTGAAACTTCGACTGTCGCTCGGTATGTATCGGCCATGACACTGTGACACGCAATCCCGAGCTTCGGATTGCTTCGAAAAGAGCAATCCATGCTTTGAGTTCCTTGTGTCCATACATGAGGATGATGAGACCATCGTCGGTAAGCGTTCGCCTTGCCTCGGTCAAGCAAGCGGACATTTTCAGGGCAAAGAAGCTTCCGCTCTTTGGTGCAGGAGCCAGCTTATGTTTTCGGTCTACGATGAGTTCCTGAGCTTTTGGGGTGACATCAGGTGAGAACCACTCAGAAAAATCCTTCTGGAGTAGTTTTTTAGTCCACGGATAAAAGAAATCGCTCAAATACGCATAAGTAATTGAGTCAAAGTATGGCGGGTCTATTACTACGAGATCTAAAGATTGATCGGGGATTGATGTTTTGGCAGCATCGGCTTGATTCACTTCAGCGCGATGCGGTATTGATCTGAGATGCTCCAAAGCTTTTATGATCCACTTGCTCGAGCTTATCCAGCCACCAGCTCCCGCGCTGCCTGGGGGTATCTCGACATAGTTCCACACCATCGAGATCGCCTGCCTAACGAAGATGTTGGCCGGGAAGGCGCCATTGGACTGCCACCATGAGTGACGATTGCTATAGATTGCAACTTTGTTCATGATCATTAGCAGTGCAAGATAACGAAATCTAGCCTCCTCCTCAGAATCGCTATTATTATCAATAGCCGCACGACGCTTTGCGATGGCTTGTGTAATTTCTTGAACCGCGCGCCTCTGACGTGGGTTGAAGAGGTCAAATACTGTTCTGATACCGTACTGAATCGCCCAAAGATGACGAATGCCATTCATATCAAGGGGCAGATGCAGATCAACGAATTCCTCAGGTCGATCAGAATCATGATCGATTACGCCAGAAGTTCCCTGAAGGTCTAAAGGTTTTGCAGGCGCGACGTATTGTCTTTTGCCGTTGACGGTGGTCAGCTTTGCGTATTCAACTTCCCTCAATTGTCCAGCCATGCCCTGGCGCATGATTTCGTCCGTGCCTGTCGGTGTTTCGCAAAATAGACAGGTGGCAGACTTCGATGCAACAGTTCCTGTGTCGGCGTCTAGAAAATCTGCGTCTGAATCAGGCTCGACAACTTCAATGCTCACTGATCCCGTTATCTTCTCTGGTTTGATGCTTAGTGCCTGCTTTTGTCCATTCTTGCTTAACCATTTATTTTGGAAAAGTGGCGTCCACCGCTCACAATGAGGGCACATATAGACCTTTGCCCAAAAATAGGCTAGGTCGTTCTTGTCAGCGTAGTTGGCGGATAAGCTGAATTTGAATGACTCCGCTACTGAATCTACATCCTCACTGAGTCGCTTGAACGCCTCTTGGCTCATCTGAGGCGCATAGGTCAACGCAAGCTTGAGACCAATGGATGCTATTGGATTCAAGTCCGATGCGTGAGTCCGAAGCCCGAGTCGAAGTGCTTCAAGCGGAATCGACCCTCCGCCTGAAAAGGTATCGGCGAGACTCGGATTCTTGTTTGAGAGGGAAATGATCGTACGCGCCGCCTCCATGAGATGTTGATTGTTTGAATTTCCGAAGTCTGACATTTCGGAAACAAACATCTCGAGCTGATCTTCTAGACCCGTGATAGTCGGGTAAAGACCATTCAGGGTCTTCCTTACTGCCTTGTTCTTTGAAAGGACTTTAGTGGCTGGTAAAGCAGCTAAGAAAATGGTGGCGCGACATACTGCTAGGGGGCGCCTTGCCCACCACGTTTGTAGCGTACTGATATGGCCCTGTCGTATCGATTTTTCTCGACGACAACTCGTTGAGATGGATTCAACAGGAAAGAACTCTTCAATTAGTCTTGTCATTTTTTTGTGGATAGTCTTGTGCCAATGTACGTAAGGCTTCTGGCGTAGGAATTCGGTGCCTGAACAGTCGAGCTAGGTCCTTGGCAGAAATCTTCGGAAATGAGTCGCGATGGCCAACGCTTGGGCGCTGTTCGACTATGTAATCCGAAACTTCTGGAGAATTTAGAAACACACAAAGTCCTCGCAGTAGCTCTGGATCGTTTGTGGCATGTTTGATTACCAGGACGTCACCTGCGCAGAGGGCCACTTCCTCTATGAATGTTGCGCCAAGTGACTTATCTGCCCATATTGGGACACGCCTAACAAAAAGTCGCGGCCCGTCAAATCGATCCAATTCTTTTGGGTGAGCGAGATGGTCTCCATATTTCACCCATAGACGGCCTTTTGCATAGCTATATTTTTTAATGTCACCCGTTCGAAGGCAGGGTAGCCATCCTGGAGAATATTCTTCAGACGAATATGGTTTGGTTTTCAAAGTTTCACCTGTTTGAGGCGGAATCCCATCCCCAACGGCATAAAGCTTTACTCCGGACAAGACACGAAACCCGTCAACTTGGTCTAGTGATTCTTTTTGTCTCTTTTGTGTGTAAGGTTTTCCGCAGTAGTGGTGAACAATTACGTGGCCGGTTGTTACCCCTAAAGGCCGCCCTTTTAGTAGGGTGAACGCTGTATCACTGATGGCATCGGCAAACGAGATCGGCAGCAGAAATACAAGTTCAGCTCGCCCGGAAAAGTATCTGTCGCACGCCTCGAAGAATCGGACTTCGAGATTCTTCCCGTAAGGAGGGTTGCCGATAACGATGTTTATATTACTCAACAAGGCCATTTCATCGGTTGCAAATAGCCCGCCATTTAGAACCTGGAGAGTGTCGCAATGTCGTAGCTCTATAGATGGCGATTCGTCGCTGCCTAGCTTCTTAAGGCGTGCCTTCGCTTTTTCAACCATCTCGAAATCGATGTCGAATCCAACTAGATGAATTTTGTTGATCGGTATCCCGTGCTCCAATAGAACTCGTGCCGCTGCTTCGAGAAGTACTCCATCGCCACACGTGGGATCGAAGACCCGCCACGAGGCTTTATCTGTCTTGAAGTATCGGCACATATCAAGCGCCACTTCCTCCGTGGTCATATATTGACCAAGAGTTCGCTGTTTTGTTTTCTTGTTGTCACTCATACTTTTTAAATCCGTCACGAGCTGCCCTTACAGAAGCTTTTGGACATTCTCGGTACGCCAGTTCCATCCATCTCGGCATTAGCCCTACTGACACTGAAAGTTCGTCAGAATCGCAGTTAAGTAGGGAGGCAAGCGCGCCTAGCAAATCCATGGATGGTCTGCGTTTTCCATTTTCAATTTGCGAGAGAAATGACTCAGAAATGGCTAGTCGCTCCGCTGTTTGGCGAAGTGATAGTCCCATCTCAGATCGAAGACGACGGATCATAGACTTTGCTGCTATTGTAAAGTGTCCGGATAAGGTACCATACTATCTGGAGGGTTCGTCACACTTCTTTTTGTGTAATGGATGAACGACCCCGTGATCGCGTGCTGTGCAAGCGTCACATTGGTCATCAACTGATTGAGGAACGATGGCGCGTTACACCGAACACGACACGAGCAAGATCTATCGGGTTGCCGACAGCTTCCGTGCCAACTGCCTCCTGGTCGATGGATCGCTGCTCTTCGATGGGGTGCCCATCTGGCGCGCTGACACGCTGGACCGCATCCACAAGGCATTCGTCGCCACCCCGGATGAGGGCGACCGGTCCTTCACCGTCAAGTTCAAGGATCAGATCGGGCAAGCTGGGCCGGAGGTAATTCGGCTGGCTGCAGAGATCCTGTGCGTCTACTTCTTGTTCCCGTCCAGCGTGGGAGGTGCACGCAAGCGGCAGGTCGTTAACGAGGTTCTTGGGTGGGCTGGAGACAATCTGCCAGAGGGCCACGTTGTGTCCACCGCCTTCTCGAACGGGATCGGTAGCGGCGGTCAGGGCTACAACACTCGTCGACCGTTCGAGATCGCGTTTCTGATTGATTTCGTCATTGCCTGGAAGAAGTTGCCTGCAGAGCGACAGGCCTTGGTTGCGACCGATCCCTGGCTCTTCCAGGAACTCGTCGACAGCATCGAGGACTCGGAGTCCAAGCAGCTACGGCACATGCTGCTCTATTTGCTGTTCCCGGACCACTTCGAGCGCATCGCGAGCGGGAATCACAAGCGCCAGGTCATCAAGGCGTTCTCTGGGCTGGTTGAGTCCGAGCCGGAGGATGAAGATCGCGCAATCCTGGCCATTCGACGGGAGCTCGAGAAGCTGTTGCCAAACAAGCAGCTGGACTTCTACTGGTCACCGCTCGTCGAGGCCTGGTACGACGACAGCGAAGGTGCATCTGAGGGCGCGCCGCTGGAAGTAATCCAGCATAAGAAACAGATCGTTCTTTACGGGCCTCCGGGCACTGGCAAGACATTCCGTGCAAAGAAGCTGGCGGAGCGCGTCATCCGATCGGCAGCCTTGAGGCAGATGGGACCTGCTCGGTACTTCCAGTCGCAGTCAGTTGTTGCTGCGGCCATCCAGAACAACGTCCATCGACTGCAGCTACACCCGGCGTACAGCTACGAGGACTTCATCCGGGCGCTTCACATTTCCAATGGTGGGGGTACCGAGTATCGGGCGGGCTACTTGCCTCGGCTCATCGAGGAAATCGAGAAGAAGCCTCGCTCAGATCGACTACCGCACGTGCTGATCCTCGACGAGATGAACCGGACCGACTTGAGTCGGATGCTTGGTGAGTGCTTCTCGTTGCTTGAGGACCGAAACCAAACCATTGAACTTCCAGCTCTCGACGGTGATGGAGCAGCAATGAAGCTGCGCATTCCGGACGATCTGTTCGTGATTGGCACGATGAATCTGATTGATCAGTCCATCGAGCAGATCGACTTCGCGCTGCGCCGCCGGTTCCTGTGGCTACTGTGCCCGTTTGACTCCGAGGCGCTGGTCGGTGCCGCTCAAGCCAAGTGGCAAGATCTGAAATCGGGTCTGGAGTGGGGCCGCATCGAACCGGACTTTCGCAAATTGGCAGCAGCGGCGGCCGCTTTGAACAGGCATATCCACGACAGCCCGCTGCTTGGCTCGCAGTATGAGATCGGGCACACCTACCTGCTTGACGTGGTCGTGTTCCTGCGCAATTTCCTTGGTGTTCGACCTACACGTAAGCAGAACTACCTTTGGAACAAGAAGGGTGAAGCGCTGGAGCCAGTCGTGCAGGTGTGGAACCTGTCCCTTCGCCCATTGCTGGAACAGTACCTCGCTGGTCTGGACGCAACCGCACGCAATGTCGAGCTCGAGCGACTGTCCAAGGTACTTCTCAAACCATCGGTGGCCGAGTGAGACTTGTCGCGCGTGACTGCTCGCCGCTTGTTCCGCAACCGACGGCGGCAGAAGCCAGCTGGCTACGTAGGCTCGCAAGCAATGTCCAAGCCTCGGATCTTGTCGTCCCCATCTCAGGCGAGAGAGATGAGCATGAACCCATCGTCTACTGTGCCTGGGACGGAACCTGGTGGGCTGGCCGGTACGTCGGCTCGATCTCCTTCGAGGGGCACAGCCTCACCATTGAGCCACGTTTTGGTCTGGCCGCGCTTCGAAATTGGCTCTTTGAAGCAACGTCGGTCGTGCTGACCGACGCGCCCGGAAAACTCCGGGAGGACGAATCGTTTATTGCCCAACTTCTCGCGTCCGTTTGGGCCCATGGCTTCGTCGAGGCGGCTCGGCATGGGCTACCTGCACTTCGCCGCGAAGTGGCGACGAAAGGCGCGACGGTTAGGGGGCGGCTTGATGTCCCCACATCACTGCGCTTGATCGCCACTGGCGGTGGACAAATCGTTTCCATCCGTTCGGAGCGATCGCTGGATCACGCAGCATCCGATGCCATCGTCGCCGCCTACGAGGTTCTGCGACGGTGGCTCGGGGTGCCAGATGGAAAATGGCTGCCTACGCGTGCCAAGGAGCTCCTTCCCCGTCTGATGGCTGTCACCGGTGCGCGACCACGCGTACCTACGAAGGCCGAACTGGACCGGATTCGCTACACGCCGATCACAGCGGGCTTCGCTCCAATCGCGGAGCTTTCGCGGCAGATCGCCAACCGCAGAGGCCTAGCTGCGGACATCGATGCCAGTGGCGAGGCAAAGGGCGTCCTGCTTGACGTTGCGGAGCTGTGGGAGATGTACGTGCTCAGCGTGTTGCGCAAGGCAGCCTCACCGCTGACCGTGACTCACGGTACCCGAGAGAGGGCCGCCACCAAGAAACTGCTCCACAGCGATGTCTCGGGCCAAGGTCTGGGCACATTGATCCCCGATGCCATCCTGCTCTCAGGCGCCGCCATCAAGGGAGTGGTTGATGCCAAGTACAAGTCCCTCCATCCAGCTGCCAGCTCACCAAATGGGGCGCAGCGCGACGACCTGTACCAGATGGCCGCCTACTTGGGCCGCTTTCAAGCACCCGTCGGAATAGAGACCTGGGGCCTATTGGCGTATCCCTTCGACCCATCAAAACCGGATACGCCCAATGCCGAGCAGAACAGCCCATGGAGCCTCGACGACCGGAAGAAGATCGGCTTCGCCACTTTGCCCCACAACCCTGCTGAAGCAGTGGCCAAGCTGCGTTCCTTGGTAATGCGAATGGCTACTCCTGTCGCTTTGCCTGCAACGGCTTGAAGTTAAGGTCGTCCACGGCTTGCGCGATGCCCCACCACTTGTGGCCGATTCGTCGAATCTGCGGACTCAAGGCCATGGCGTTACTATCTGGTTCTGATTGCGGACGCGGGTTCGGTTCCGTGTTCCACCACCAATGCGCAATCTCCAATTGTTTGGAAAAGCGTAATATAATTACAGAACATTTTGAGTTGGGCCGACGCCCACGCCAACCTGCCTACCCGGGCAAGGTGGATCGCGAAAGCGAATGT
>JACCDH010062148.1_pt1 | contig 11189 bp, 6 predicted proteins | sample 7442481 | NCBI WGS metagenome assembly JACCDH01 (sample SAMN15323433, study PRJNA562643) | freshwater metagenome | isolation source: river surface water | place: USA:Blue River Watershed | collected 2017-08-15 | reverse complement strand
TATTTATACAAAGTGGTTTCCAATTAAAAACTAGTTCAATATTTTTTGCGGACTCACTTCCTATGTTTTTTAGCAAATATGAAACTGTTTTAGCGGTCTGAGTTTGCTGAAGAACATTACCCTCGGCGTCTCGTAGAGGCTCTTGAACCAAAAAAGTAAATGAATGGGGACTTGCGATAATTAATTTAGCCTTGGCCTTAAAAAATCGATTTAAAGCCCAAGCCAAGAAAGGAACGACAAGTGACACAATTTCCTTTGCATATGTTTGTATAAATGACATTGCTGCTCCCATTTTTGCCTAAAAATTTCATCAAAAGGAAAAACCAGGTTTTTAAGCAGGACAACCCTTTTGAGTTTTTTAATATCCTGCAACGTTAACGTAAAAATACATGAATCTCAAGGCTTTAGCGGCAAGTGCCATGCGGAGGTAAGCACAAAGTAGAGCAATCCCGCGATTTATTTTACTTAGTACATTTAACATCTTTGCGTTCGTCGCACTGGTAACTAGAAACTCGCCAGCAACCCAATATAGGCACGAATAGCACTCGAATTTTTAACCTGTCGGAAATGCGATAAGATCTCAAAATTTTCGAGATCACTGACAAACTCGGTTTCCTCTATATCCGCGTTCTGCCCGTCTGTGAGCACGTGGCGTTTGTGCTGCCTTAATTACCGATATAGACAGTCTAATTTGCCTTATTTGCGGACATTCGTTTTTTCGTTAGCCCCGCAAATTGTCTCTAATCGGGTGTCCAAATTTAGTGGGCCACTACAAATTTTGATTCAAGTGTTATGCTCAGGTGTCCTCGGACCAAGCTCGACGACCGGTTTTCGCTACGTATGTTCTAAAACCACGAAATAATAGATCCAATACTTTCTTTGTATCGCACCACGGCCGCGAGGGCACCAGCAAGGAAAATTAGACCTAAGATAACCGGGTTATTTCTGGCGACCTCCATTATCGCTACAGGGTGGATTCCATACCTATCAGTAAACGAGGCATTTGTTTTAAGGCTCTTGTCGTGAGTGCGGTCAAAGATATTTGACAGAACATCGACTTTCCGAAGTGTGGATTGCTGAAGCTTGATGAACTCACCGTTGACGAAGGCCAAAGCCTCTTCGGCACCTTGAAGTGCATCTTTGTCAGCTATCCTGTTTAACTCAATCACACTCATCAATCGCCCTTTCCTACCCTTCGGAGAAGTATGAGGCGCATAGCCTTTACCAAAGAGGGTGATTAGTTCGCGAGCCAAGTCAAACTTCTTGTTATCTTGAAGTATTACGGGGATTCCACCTAAAACCCGAAAGCGATGTTCGAGTGCTGAAAACCCGTAATTGTCATCCCGCATGTTCCAATGAACATAGGTACTATCAGAGTGGTCGTGAAGAAACGAAAAATAGCCTTTCAGCATATCGAACTCAAGAGGATCAAGTATTTCACTGATTTGCGCAGTTGAGGTCGATCGTGGTGTTTCAGAATTTCGGCCCTGTGTGGCGAGCGGCGCATTAGCCTTAATCAATTCGCTCAAGTTGTCTAGCTGCTTACTCAACTCAGCTGATTTGTGAATTGACCACGTTTTTGTTTGACCAGACTTCAGGTTTCTCACCGCAATGGAAGTAACCCGCGTTGAATTCGCCAGCGGGGAATGGCCATCAGGCGTATAGAAAGACTCACAAGAATAGTGAATCACGTAAGCGTTTATTGCCTCATCGTAAATTTCATTCAATCGCTTGCGGCATTTAGATCTCTCTCGCACACGCGATATTTCTGAAGAAGTCATACACACTCTCGTTAAGTTGCTTTAAGTCTGACTCGAAGCCTCTTTTCTTGTCCAGCAATTGTTCGATTGAATCGACACCAATAAACTAGACACTTTCCAGACATTCTTGGTAACCATTTTGAGTTTTTAATACATTGTGAGGCTAACACATAAAAATCATCAACATCAATTACTTGGCGGCAAGCACATTGCAAAGGCAAGTACTAAACGTGGGTAAACCTGCCAAGCAATGTTGCATCAGACAGCCTAAATTGCCGGTATAGATTGTCTCATTTGCCTTAATTGCGGACATTCGATTTTTCGAGAGCTCAGCGTATCAAAACCCACTTACACGTAAACAAACTCGCAGTGAGGTTAAATAAAACTTAAATCCACTGAGTCTTCATCAGTAAATAAGTCGTCTGTTTGGTCAAGAATAAACTGTTTAAGAAACTTATCTATTCGCATATTCAGCTTAAAAGGCGCAATAGTCATACCATCTAACTTTTCAAAGTAGGATTTTGCCTTGGGTTTATCAACGGTTTCTTTGAGCGCATCAAATCGGCCAAAGTTGTTAATGTTTTTTTCATTAACATTGTCTGCCATTAATGCAAGAAGCAGGTTTTTGTCTAATCCTAGGGCATTTACAACTATGTTTAATCTCGCATTTTCTGCTTTGTCTTTATAGCTGTTGATGTAGTCACGAAAGCTGTGGCCTTCCACTAATTGCGCATCGCCACGCTGCAAGTCATGCAAGAACAGCTTGGCGTACTTTTGTTCGGCTTGAGTCAGCGACGAAAATGACTTATGCAGTTCGTTAAGAGTTGATTCTATGCTTGATGAGTCTTGGTGCTGGTTTAGCTCTTTGAGATATTTATCAAAGCGGCTATTCATGTAGTCAGCGTCAATTTTGCCGGTATCGATTTCAGTGATGTAGCCCATTACATCAAAAGGAACATCACCGCCGCTTCCACTTCCTGTACCTTTGCTTGCCAGCTCTTTGTAACGAAGCACTAAACTCAAATATGTTTGCTTATCTACAGCCAATGATACTTCACATAAATCTTCGTCAACACCCAACGAATAAATCAACTTATCCCAATGAAAGCCCTGTATTTTCGCAGCTTCTAAGTGTTGATTAAAAGTTTTAAATACATTAGCGAATTTAGCACAAGCCGCCGCATCAGCTGGTAGCTTTTCAAAATTTGGCACGCCCGCATTGGTAAATATCTCAGTGATATCAGCGACTAACTCATTCATCGCTTTAAGGTTACTTTCAAGGCGATCTACAAATAACCCTATCGGCCGGTCGCCAGAATAAAGTTTTACCGCATCTTTGATATGCTGCTCCATCGTGTGAGGGTAGCGGTAATAGCGAACGGTGCCGTGTGGTTTGTCTGGCCCAAATAAACGATTCGTGCGCGAGAAAGCCTGAATAATATTCTGGTATTTAATCACCTTATCTAAATACAAGGTATTGAGCCACTTGGAATCAAAGCCTGTGAGCATTTGGTCTACAACAATCAGTAAATCCAGCTGCTTTGACGGTTCTGTGTGAATACGGTCGTAGGGCCTCTTATGGGCAAGACGTGCGGCTAAATCTTTCTTAAATGCCGCGTGCTTACCAAAATCAAAGTCGTGGCCATAGCGCGCATTATAGTCGGCCATGATTTCTTCTAGCCCGTCGCCTTTAAACGTCGGACCACGTCCGCCACTACCATCGTTATCAATGTTCGGGTCAAAAAGAGCAGATATTTTAAGTTCTGGTTTGGCAGCCTTTAAGCGGCGATAAAAATCAATCGCCTCTGCAATACTGTTGGTGGCGAGTATTGCATGAAATTTATTGGCTTGGCTGAGTACATCCCAATTTTGCAGAATATCTTCCACTACTTTTTCTTGGTGAGCACCGGTTAAGTATTGCTCTTTGGGTACATAGTCTTCAATACCTTTGACGTAATTACCGGTTGCATCTTTTTTACCCGCCATCTCCACATCATTCATGAAGTAATTGAATTTCTTCTTTTTTTCCGGGTCCTTCATGGCATCGGCAACGGAATCAGCCTTGGCTTGCTCAAGTGCAACAGCTTGCCGCAGGTCTTTGTCGCGAAAGGTGCAAACTTTGTAAGGATCAAAGCCCAGTACGTTGCCATCGCGGATACCATCAGCAATGCTGTAGCGGTGTAGCTCATTACCAAATATGGTGCTGGTGGTGTTGCCTTTTTTTTCGTTTTCTTCTTGGATTGGTGTGCCAGTAAAACCAAAAAATAACGCACGCGGAAATGTGTGTTTAATATTGATGAGCATATCGCCGAAGGTAGAGCGATGGGCTTCGTCGATAATAAATACCAAACGTTTTGCGCGAATTTTTTCAATATCTGCGCTATTTGTAGCTGTCCCTTCGTCGTTTACCGCTTCAGAAATATTACTCATCTTTTGAATGGAGCTAACGATTAACGTATCTGCGGGGTTACTACTTTTTAATTTGGTGACTAATACATCGGTATTTTCGGTGGCTTGTATATCTTCTCCATCACTTGCAAAATTGCGGTATTCAGCGAGCGATTGCGTCCCTAGCTCAATGCGATCCATTAAAAAGATCACTTTATCTGCATCTTTGGATTGGGCAATCAGCTGTGCAGATTTAAAGCTGGTCATTGTTTTGCCGGAGCCGGTGGTGTGCCACACATAACCACCAAGGCGATCTTTGTTGTTTGCACTGCCCAATTGTTGCCAATTGGTCTTAGCCACTTTATCGGAGATGGCGTTGGCCGCGAGGTATTGGTAGCTGCGCATCACTTTCAGCACGCCGTCCGTATCGTCGGCGACGGTATAAAAGCCAATAAGTTGGTGCGCCATGGGAATGGATAGCAGCGTTGACGCAATAGCTTTCCAGTGGTTCACCGGCTCGTTATTAAAATCGGCCCAGTTAAATTGGTAATCCGGGTTGAATTTTCCCTCCATGCCCGGGTTGGCAAAATATTTTGCTTCCTCTGGTTGCATGGCTACAAAGATCTGAACAAGTGAGAATAAGCCGCTAAAAATACCTTCTTTACTGTATTTTTCTATTTGGTTCACTGCTTGGCTAACGGGTATGCCACTTCGTTTTAGCTCTACATGAATAACGGGCATGCCATTAATCAATAACAGCACATCGCCACGTCTGTCATTGCGTAAGGGACTACCGCGCTCAAATTTAGGCTGTTGCACAATTTGGTAACGGCTTTGGCCTGCCGCTATTTCTTGGCGATCATAAATTTTTAGGCTGACTTCTTTACCCAGATGCAACGCATCAGCAGGGTTGTCGCGCTTAATAGCGACGGTTTTGCCGTTAATCAAACCGTTCAGTTTTAACGGCGTTTTGAGATCTTTGATTTGCTCAATAATTTGCTGCATTTCACTCGTAGTGAGCGGCACGCCGTTTAAACGGTCTTGTTCTTTGTTATTTTCAAATAAAATAGACGCCCAGTTTTGCACCAACTCGGCTTCGGTTTTGCATTTTAAAATCTCCAACTCCCAACCTTTGAGGGTCAGCACTTCAATAAACGCTTTCTCAAATTCCGCTTCTGTCTTAAAGGTGGTCATTTTTGCTCCCTGCTATACAAACATCTTGCTCAAGCAGGCTTGCTTGATGTTATTGAGTTTGGTGATTTGTTGTTGGTGGTGATTGATCAGAGTGTCAATTTTTTGGAAGTAGTTACCAATTTTTCTTTGTTCATCTGCGAGTGGAAACAGAAAAACCATTTTCTTAAAAGCGCCATTAGTAATTTGGTTAATTGTTGCTCCTAAGTTTTTTTCAACCTCAGCCTTGAACTGATTGGTATCCAATAATGCATTTATAAATTCCGGCTGCTTACTTCGGATCCCTGTCATGAAAGCCCCAATGACAGTATTATCCATGCATGTATTTACTTGGGCATGCTTTCCAATCAAGGATCTTGAACCGTTACGAACAACAACAATCACATCACCTTCTATGACGTTGCTGCAATTAACCACCGCAGGATTCACGTAAACATTATCAGCGTGAACAAGTTGGCCATTTTTTACATTTGACGAACGAATTACAAAGGTTCCTTCTTTTTGAATGTCTTTTGGAGAGTACGTTAGCCCACTAAAAAGCTCAACTTCATTACTAAACTCTCTTTCCTCCCACCCTCCAATAAACTCTTTAAAGCGGATTTCCGGAATGGTTTTTCCTTTTTTGGGGAACATTTTCTCCAGTAAGGCTTTTTTTATGCTGCTTAACTTGTCGTGCTTTTGTTGGTGTTGGTTGATTAGGTTGTCGAGTTTCTGGAAATAGTCAGTTATATTTTTCTGCTCGGCTACCTCAGGGATAACAATCGTTCTACTTTTCCAATCAGCAACGTCGAATACCAATTTTTCAATATCAACTCCATAGGAGCTAACAAAAAACAACCTATGCATTTCAGGTCTTATTGAGGCAACAGTCCAGAACTTAGCTGTTATGTCATTACTATCGGTGACAACAAGATATTCATTGGATACTACTGCGCCATCAAGAACGCTTGGCACAATTCCATTAGCTCCATGAACAACTTGCCGCTTTGAAATCAGGTAATCACCGGCTTTAACTGAGAAATAATTTTTTACTAATATATTTTTCCCTTTAAGAACAGCTCTGGGAACAACCCCCTCGTTGCGACGCTTAACTGTCACCAACTGGTATGATTCGTTATCAATTAACTCAATCGGTCGCTTTATTTCAGCTAAAACGCTTCCAATCTTTACGTTATCCCACTCTCCACTAAACTCTGCAAAGCGAACATTTGGTAAGTTGTTATCCAAACTCATCTTATTCACCCTTCAACAAGCTTGCGAGTTCAGTTAAGCCTTGCATATCAAACTCATTGCCGGTGAGTTCGCCTAACATATCTGCCAATTCTTGCTCGATAGTTTTAATGTCATTCGCGACTTGCGAATAAGTTATGGCGTATTTATCAGCGAGGACTTGTACCTGGGTGGTGAGTTTGGTGATGACGCTGCTTGGCATTGCCGTTAGTTCACTGCACAACGGGGTAATCCATTTTAGATGCAGCAATTCATTCACTTCCTCGTCTGATAAATTTTCTATCGTCGCTTTGGTTTTTTGGTGCAGCGCCGTTGCCGCTTCTTTTACCGCTTTTTTAAGTTCTTTTTCTTCTTCTATTAATTCGCTGGTGCGAATGATTTTTGCCTCATAGCTTTCGGCGGCAAATTTGGTCTTAGTGTCTTTTTGCTCTTTCAACAGAGTTTTGGCGGCTTTATTGACTTCTGCGTTGGCAAAGCCGTCCTTGCTTTCTTTGACAGTGTTTTGTTCTTTTTCTTCTTCAGTCAGTGATTCCAGAATTTCGTCCAAACTGCTGGCGATTTCTGCCAAGCGATTTTCCTGTTTTTCTAAGGCGAGCAAGTCATCACTCAACAGTGTTTTTTGTATCAGATCAAACGGCAATATGTGGCCTTTCCAGCCGTCTTGTACTTCTACGTCTTTACCGTCTTTCTTTTTGATGACCATATTCGGGTCAACTTGTTTAGTAGCGGTAAAGCCTTCGGTTTGCATCATTTCCAAATCAGCGCTGATGGTTTGCCACTGGTTATTAAGTAGTTGGTAGGCTTGGTATTTATCAATTAACGCAATGGGTGCTAAACGAGTAAAGAGTTTTTCGCTTAATTGAGCTTCTTGTTGGCTACGGTTGACTGAAGCCCAGTCTTGAATCAGCACAGAATTTAAATAGTCATCAAAGCCATTAAAGGCTTGGTTGTAGGCGTTAATAAAACTTATTACTTGCGGGTGCTGCGTAATAACACTATTCACTGCGCTTTTTTCGGTGGTGAGTTCGCTGTAAGCCGAAGATTTAGGTTTAAACAAAGCACTATGTAATTGCGGTAAGGCTTGCCAATAGTGTTGCAACTCTGCAATTTCATTGTTGGGTATGCCGCCAAGCATAGTGGCGTGCAAGTCCCAGCTTTCAGCTGCTGGCGAGGAATCCACATAACGGGGAATATTTAAGTTGTAGCCGTTGTCGCGAATGGTTTGCTTGCTCACCAATTGCGAAAATTTGGGGTGGCTTTCGCGATGTATTATCGCATCCACAATGCGTTTTATATCACTAGCTTGCAGCTTGTTGTTTTTGCCTTCTTTTATAAAGTGTTTGGAGGCATCCACAATTAATACGTCGTTATTTGAACGTTTTTGTTTAAGCACCAAAATAACGGTAGGAATACCGGTGCCAAAAAAGATATTGGCAGGCAAACCGATAATCGCCTCTATGTGGTCGCTTTCAATTAATTGTTTGCGAATTCCTCCTTCTTCACCGCCTCTAAAGAGTACGCCGTGAGGTAAAACAATGGTCATAATGCCATCGGGTTTTAGGTGGTAAAGGTCGTGCAATAAAAAGGCAAAATCGGCTTTGGTTTTTGGCGCTAAACCAAAGCGCGAGTAGCGTGGGTCGCTGTCTTTAAAACTGGGATCCCACTGTTGCGAGTAAGGAGGGTTAGATACTACTGCATCCACATACAGGGCTTGGTATGTGCCGAGAGGATCGCTTTCATCAAAGTAGGGCCAATCATCTTCTAAAGTATCGCCGTTGCGGGTTTTTATGTTGCTGGCTTTAATGCCTCGCATGATCAAATTCATGCGCGTTAGGTTGTAGGTGTTGGCCTTCAATTCTTGCGCATAGTATTCGATGCTGTCTTTGGTTTTAGCATATTGCTCTACGGCGTTACCTATGTTGATCAGCAAGGAACCGGAACCGCTAGTAGGGTCGTAGATTCTGATGGTGCCTTTGTTTTTGAGTTCATGGGCAATGATGAGCGACATAAGCACTGAAACTTCATGGGGAGTATAAAACTCACCAGCTTTCTTACCTGCATTGGCAGCAAATTTTTCGATGAGGTACTCATAAATGTAACCCAGCACATCGTAGCCTTGCTTGCTATCCATAGGGATACTTTTGATCAGATGCAATAAGTCACTAATGGCTTTGGTTCGCTTGCCTGCGCTTTCACCGAGTTTACTGAGACCGGTTTCCAGCGTAGCGAAAATACCATCAAATAATTTCTTATGATCTTGATGAATAAGTCGGCTAAACGCTGAGAGCGCATCGCGCACATTGGATTCATCAAAGTCTGATCCTGAACTTATCCAAGTGGAAAAAAGATTCTCATAGGCAATAAAGTAACCAAGGTTGCTTTGGATAAATTTAACTGTTTCGTCATCACCTTCATTCAAGGCTTGAAGGTCTTCGTTGCTCATTCCTTCTTTAGTAACAAACTGCACGAGTTGGTCACTTAAGTATTTGTAAAAGATAAAGCCGAGGATGTAGTCTTTATATTCGTTTGCTTCAATTTTCGAACGCATCTGGTTGGCTGATTCCCAGATTTTGGCGGCGAGTTGTTGTTTATTCATGAATCGTATTCTTCCTGATGCTTATGACGCAGGTAATTACTGTTGTTAGTTTGTTTACGCTGCAAAAATGTATATTTTGATTTCTCTAGTTAAATCAACTCACCAGCTCAGTTACCACTGTAGTGACGCTGATTGAACTTGGATAATTCAGTGCTATTGTTAACCGCAATGCTGATGCTCAAAAGGTAACATCTAAAGAGGCAATGAAAATGCAAGTCGTCACCTATTCACAGTTTAGTGGTATCCATTCCTGCTGCTTTCAACCGTCCAACAAGATTGCGCATTTTGCTAAATTCAGTCCCAAAACTACTTCTTAACCCGACACCTTCGCAAAACTCTTTAGCGGTGATTGTCTTTAATTCATCAGCATATTTGATCATTTGCAGATGAAGCTCAGCAGTATATTGGTTACGCGGTGCTGCGGATAAAGCTAGCTTGATGCGCTCATAAATTACGTGTTCGTTCACGTGCACCTTCCGAGAGACTTTTTATATAATTTAGCTAATTTATATAAAAGAGTCTTCAAAAGCAAACCGGATTAACTCACGTGGGACGAATTATGGATTATCGTGAATACTCACGTTTTTAAGAGTGAGGCACGCGGTTTAAATTGTTTGGATGGACTGTTGAATGACTCTTTTTGTGAGTTAAAGATGCTCCAACTGAATAAATAGCGGGCATATTCTGTCTCACTGGCTTTATTTGCAGGCATTCTTTCTTTCGTGAGCCCATCAAACTCTAACTGATAGCCATATTCAGTGTGCCGCTACATAGAGGAATTTGTTCAGTTGAAGCAGAGGTCTACCTTAACATCCGCTACTTGGCGCTTATGTTTTCGCCAGTAAACGAAGCGTTCTCTTGTACTTTTGGATAAAATCGTCAGGGGTCGCATGCGTGCCGTAAAACAAAGCGGAGTCAATCCCCTCTTTATGGGTTAAACCTGCTTGCGTCCTTATCGACTTGATCAAATTACGACCGACAGTTCTTCCGGGCCAATAAGGGATGTTCGCTACCTTCTCGACAACGGTAACTTCCTCTGATTTAAACCACCCGACTTTGCGTTTCTCTTTACGGTGTTTCACCAGATCGACATAGTTATTCTTGTGATTGTCCAAAAAGATATTGTGGTGCCTTAGTATTTTTTCCAACTCAGTGTAAGTAACTGTTCGCTCGCCCTTTTCAATTCTCCGAATTCGTTTTCGAACCCAAGCGGTCATGAACTCGATTTCGAGGTCTGATTGGTCGTGAGACTTCCGGAATCTCGATTTCGGCACAAGTTTGTGACTGGCGACATTCAACATAAACTTGTAAAGTTCGTCTTGATTGGTTCTATCGCTGAACATCCAGTTGTTCTTATCCAAGTGACAAAGCAACGCAACTAAAGCGGTTCTTTTGTTGCCGTTGTGCAAAGCATGATTGCAGCAGATCCCATAGCAAAGACTTACCGCATTTATTATCGGTTCGTCGTACTTCATTTTTCCGCCAAAGCCCGATTGTTGTCGACAAATCGCTGACTCTAAGAGACCGTAATTTTTTACACCTGGGGGCGAAATTGGATCTTCTGAATCTGCGGCGTCCTCAACCAAACGCTCATGTATGTGCATAACTTCTTCAATACTAAGCGTCTCAAACAACACCATATTTGCGTCCCTTCTAACACAAAAAGTAAAGCCTTTCACAATACCTCCTAATCGGGACAAAGTCGATGCTTTGTCATATTTACTCCTTAAATATGACACCTGTAGTGGTCAACTAATTTTGGCCACATCGTTATAGACTAAACACTGCTAAGTTGCAGAAACAAGAAATGGAAAATGCTCTTTTTTTAATGTTCTGGCAACTCATTGAAGTCTCAAAATTTTCGAGAGCCTCGGTTCATTCTGTCTCATCAATGTCCGCTTTCAGTGAAAAGCTGCGCTTCGCTTGCACTGATTTAATCTGTGTTTTGAGGTACTAGACTTTTATTCAAAGGAAATACATTTTGGTATACGAGTAAATATACCAGCCTGGTTTTAATCGCTTTC
>JACCDH010252701.1_pt1 | contig 11192 bp, 12 predicted proteins | sample 7442481 | NCBI WGS metagenome assembly JACCDH01 (sample SAMN15323433, study PRJNA562643) | freshwater metagenome | isolation source: river surface water | place: USA:Blue River Watershed | collected 2017-08-15 | reverse complement strand
GTTAAAATTCAAGTCCCGACAAAAGAATTGGCCCTTAGGGGCCTTTTCTTATTCCTACTAAAAATGCAAAGGGACTGACATGGAAATGTTACAAAACGCCGACTTCTGGATCGGCTTGATGAAGATCATCTGGATCAACATCATCTTATCGGGCGACAACGCCGTGGTCATTGCCTTGGCGGCACGATCACTGCCCGAACATCAACAGCGACAAGCCATCATGTTTGGCTCCGGTGCTGCAGTTGTACTGCGTATTGCGCTCACCGTAGTGGCGGCTGCGCTCCTTGAGTTGTCTTTTTTACAAATCATCGGCGGCATCTTGCTGTTGTACATCGGCGCTCAATTGCTGAGTGAAGATGGTGACGAAGACGAAGGCGAAGTGGAAAAAGCCAGCCTGTTTGCGGCCATTCGAACCATTCTGATTGCCGACATTGTGATGAGCTTGGACAACGTGATTGCTGTGGCTGCAGCAGCCAAAGGCAACATGACGCTCCTCATTTTGGGCTTGGCCATCAGCATCCCCATGGTCATTTTTGGCAGCGCCATCATGATCAAACTCATGACACGCTTCCCCATCATCGTCACCTTTGGTGCTTGTTTGATTGGCTGGGTGGGCGGCGAAACCATTGCCAGCGATGTGGCCCTGCGCGAGTTCTCAGCAGAGAATCCTTGGCTGCACTACGCCGCGGCTACCGCAGGCGCGCTGTCTGTATTGGCCATAGGCAAGTACTTCCAAGCCCAACACGCGGACAAACAAGCGCCCGACACTGCTGCTTGATTTAAAGCAAGCGTTTGTCACCAAGCCGACCCACTGCGGTCGGCTTTTTTACGGCCTAATGCATTCAGCAAGATTAAAATTATTGTTTACCTAGGACCTCACATGACAGCGCCTCGTTCCAACTACTTCCGCGGATTTACATTGATTGAGCTCATGGTGGTCATTGCCATCATTGGTGTGCTGGGGTCATTGGCTTTACCCGCTTACCAAGACTACGCGGTCCGCGCCAAAGTCTCCGAAATGTTGTTGGCTGCAACTCAGTGCAAAACCGCCGTGTCTGAAGTGGTCAGTACAGCGTCACAGGCAGATGTCAGCACCGCTCTGCCCACTGCATGCCAAACGCAAACCTCACACTATGTATCGGGCCTGTCTGTCAGTGCCAATGGCGTGATCACGGTGGTGGGCAACGCCAGCACTTTGCGCGGCAACACCAGTGACACCAGCAATGCACTGTCGCTGACCCCCATCCAAACAGGTACCACGGCCTTGGTCGGCACTACCGATGGTGGCAAGGCCATCAGCGCTTGGTCTTGTGGGCCTGCAGCCACCAACCCACTGGCTGCCAAATACTTGCCAAGCTCATGCAAAGGCTCATAAGCCGTATTGCAAATGCTTTAGGGGGCCACCCAATGCCCCGTCTTGCCGCCTTGCTTCTCTAACAACTTCACATCGGTAATGGTCATGCCGCGGTCCGCAGCTTTGCACATGTCGTAAATGGTGAGCAGAGCCACTTGCACGGCGGTCAGGGCTTCCATTTCCACACCTGTCGGGCCCACTGTTTCTGCGGTCGCATTGCAAACGATGGTGAACTTAAAACATTTGTCTGTCCCAAATTCTGCGGGTTAGTGGGACAAGATTGGGACAAAGATTTATCCCAAGCCGAATGATATCAAGGTCTTAAAAAGATTGATATCTCTGAACCGCTTTTTTGAAATTTCAGTCCAACCAGACTTCAACCATTTCCGATAACCTAACTTCAATTCAAAAGCTTTTTCAGCGTCTGCAATTTGTTTTGATCAAAGCTGTTTCAATTGCTTCAACTTCGCCTTTGAATTTTGCGACATCAGCCGCATGGTCGCCTGACAATTTGCTAGCTGGTACAAGGACAAAAAATACTGTAGCCGCATCCAAATTCGCCTTGCTGTCTTGCATTGAAGAAAATTTGGCTAATTCACTCCTTGCGTTAGACATATCGAGGGTCAAACTTGTGCAATCTTTACCCATGTACTTTTCATGAGAAATGTATGAGGCTGAGATGCTTTCTGGACGAGTAGCGCAACCAGAAACTACTGCGCCTATTGCAAGAGCTAAGGCTATTTTTTTTAGGGTACGCACGATCAATCCTTTGTTAAAATTTATAATTACTTTTTTACTTTAACATATATAAAAATATAATTTATAAAAATATAAACAGCAAATTATTTCATGATGTGAAATAATTGGTGCTCTTTATTGACAAGCTTCTTCTAACAACAGTCACGGAATCGTCTGCTTTACTGCCAAAGCGCCAAAGCCCAGCATTAACTCAACATTACGTGTGACCTGCTAAATATGATTAAGTGCGGGTTAACTTTTACTTTAAGAGAAATGGTAGTCAGAACAGGCGGACTACAAATTCCAACCCAGCCAGACCCCACCCACCCCGTACCCCCACTTATTGTCGATGGGACTCCTGATAGCCTTCGCATACTAATCTGCTCAAACCAGTACCTTTGGCTAGATATGCATCTAGCCACCCCATCTTCTTTTGATTAATATTTGGGTCTATCAAGAACCTTCTGCGCTTTCTTGCTTTTGTCCTGATGGTCGGGAGCGCTTAAGCACAGAGTAACTTGCCTACTTGCCCATCTTCTGGGTGCTTTGATAATTGTTTGGGCGCTCACACCGTTACCAGCGGCTCTAAATATGTTGTTTGGTACTTACACCTTTGCCAGTGGCTCTAAATATGTTGGTGAGTTCAAGGATGGCAAGTACAACGGTCAAGGTACTTACACCACTGCGAATGGCTATAAATATGTTGGTGAGTTCAAGGATGGCAAGCGCAACGGACAAGGTACTGCCACCTTTGCCGATGGCGAAAAATATGTTGGTGAGTGGAAGGACGGAAAGTTCAACGGACAAGGTACTTTGTTCGCATCAAATGGCTCAGTTATAAATCAGGGTATCTTTGTCGACAACAAGTTGGTGCGTTCAGCACCAGTACAAAAATAAATTTCACCGTGAGCGCAGGTCAGCCAGACCCCACCCACCCCGTACCTCCACTTATTGGCAATGGGACTCCTGCCGTCCATTACGCTCTAATTTGCTCAAACGATGGGCCTGCGCAAGGCCCCCTTTCCTTTTGAAATGCATGTGGCGGGGATATATATATTTTGCAAAAGGTATTGCGAATGTTCGCATTAGGACATGGTTGTAAAAATGATTACCATTGATCCATGAAATTTTTGAAACATCTCATATTGCTTTGCCCAATAGGGTGTGGGGCGGTGCTTGCTCAAAGTAATTTACCGTCCTGCCCAGAGTCTGGACTTGGACACAGTTGCTGGGGTGCAGTGACTGATGCTTCTGGACGGAAGTATGTAGGTGAGTTTCAGAATTACTCTCGCAAAGGCCTAGGAATTGAATACTCTCAAAATGGGGTTGTTTTAAGAAGCGGCTTGTGGCTAGGAAATGACAGTCTTTCAGCACAATACCCCATTGATACAAGTCGATTCCCATTTGATAATCCAACTTCAATAGATTCTTCGTCACAAGATAAATTACCCCCATGCAAAGGGCACTTCATTCAAAGCGAGTGGTCTAATTGCGAAGGTAAATTTGATTGGGGTACATACGTTTACACAGGCGGGTTTTTAAAAAATCTTCCTCATGGTCGCGGTGAAAAAAGGAAGTTAGATGGAACGCTAATTGTTAGTGGAGTTTGGGAGTCTGGCAAGATAAAGCTGTCTGACCCCTTAATAGATCCAAAACGTTGCGAATTAGAAACTACTTCCAAGGAAAATTGCTGGACTACGATTGACTTTGCAAATGGACAAAGATTTGTGGGTTTCATGTTGGCTGGAAAACCACAAGGTGAAGGTATTCTTTACTACTCTAACGGAATCCTTGACCAAGCAGGGATTTGGGATTCCGGTAATTTAACTAAACACGTTAAATTAAGTAAATCAAAATTTCCATTTGATGACTCGACTTCTGGTAACGCTTTTGAGGCAGAGCGTGAGAATAAAAAAATGGAGATGGAGCGCAGAAATGCAGAAATTGAACGCAATCGGCCTCCTCAGCAGAAACTTGCGTTTTGTGTTCAAACAGTTCAAGTGCAAACCAGAGGAACCACTTTTCCCTCTATCTCAATACCTTATTGTCAAGATGCCTGCAACAAAACGTATGACGACCGAATGTGTTCCGAAGTGGGGGGCAGTAAATGGCGTGTTCAAGCGACATCTCCAAAGACATCACCCCCAAGTAGTCAATATTTTGCGGGCATGGGAACGTGCTCGTGTGTTGGGCAAGAATATGTTTTGAATGAAATAAAAGAAACTCCGCAACCTATATTAACGCCTTCTCCTACAATTCAATCCGAATCACGTGAAGCAGAATTGGCTAAACGTGAGAGGGCACTTGCAGAGAGAGAAAAGGCTTTACTTGAGGCTGAAAATAAACGCCTGCGTGATGAGCTAGAGGCCGAACGCAAGAAGAAAAAGTAGTTGTTGGTTCAGGCCGCCTTAAGGATGAATTTGTGTAGCGCATGTTTTGAGCTATGAATACATCTGTGAAAATCTAAATCTCTAACGAATTAATTTATAAATGATTTCTAATATTTTAATAAAATTAGTAAAAATAGTTGCGATTATTCTTTTCAGCTTATTACTAATTAGTTTGTTCATGGGGCTTAAAAAAACATCTTTTGAGGTTAATAGCACCGAGCCAATAATTTTCAAAGAAACAGTTGCAGATATTTTGAAAATTCGTACTAGCGAATTGTGTAAAGATGATCAATTAAATGAAGATATTTATTATTTTGTCAAAGAGATATTAAGTAATAAAAATGATAGTATTTTAAATAATATTAATAAAAAGTCTAATGAGCTTGGCTTAAAATCTGAGGAATATATTAGGCTCATATTAATGTCAAGTGGCGATAATATTCGCGCAATCAGGTTCATTTTACGAGAGCAAAACCTTTCGGGTAGAGTTATTCCAAGATTACCAGACAGAAATCCTTCGCAGGTTAGTTTGTTTCGTAAACCCCTTGTTGAATGTTCTCGTATTCATTTTAGAGATTGGTTGTCTAAATGAAATTTAGAACCTCATTAATATTTAATTAGTGGCTTGAATTCTTGGCATTGAAGATTATTACTTTCTAGCTTAGTTATATAATTTTGATCTTCTTTGATACTTCCGATCTAATAAAGCTATATCGCTTAGATATCAAATTGAATGCAACCCAAGAGTCATCATTATCCCGCATGTTTTCACAAAGTATCACGCCTTTGGGTTCTGAAATGGTTGTGTAATCTTTAAAGTTGTTATCATTTAGCTTATCCTGAAATTAAGACTACTTATTTTCTTTTAGCACTTTTAAGTCGGAATAAATTCAATACCGGTTTGCGCTAAACCAACTAAACCGATGTTTGTCGTATTCAATACATGATCAGCCGCCATGACCACAAAATCACCCGGCTTTAATCCGTCTTGCAACATTTTTATGTATGGTGCTTTGGTTTCAGGTGATGCCTCAAGGCCCACTAAGTTTTTCCAAATGGTAGAAACAATAGCATCATTGGTTATTGCGCCAATTGCATTCAAAGCTAATGCGCCAAGATCAGAATAGCTCATACCCTTGTCGGCATAGCTCAATCCGATACCAGTAGTTTTTGGATTTTTAACTGCGTCTTTTCCTAGTACAGCACCAATTACTTTAGCTGTGATCCCAGCATTTCCATCCACGTCAATTGCTACATACTTGTCAGAGTACTTAATTCGCTCCGTAGAAATCAATGTATCAATGCCATCACTATTGATTCGCTTGTCAGATACGGTAAAGGCACCCTTGGTGCTGGAGGTTGTGTAGTTGCCTTGAAAGCCAGTAAATTGAGCAGTGTCGATACCAGTGCCGCCATTGAGTTGATCATCACCCGATCCACCTATGATCACATCATTGCCAGCCAACCCGTCAATAGCATCGTTGCCTGAGCCTCCGTTAATTGTATTTTCACCACCTGTACCAAACAATTTATCTGGATATGGGGAGCCTATTAAGTTTTCAATAGTCGATCCAAAATTAACTGTGATTTGTCCAGTTGATGTGATGTTAGATGATTTGGTATTTCCTACATAACCCCAATAACCCGGGTTTAAATAGACTGTAGCCCCCTGTGTAAGGCCGGAAGCATCTAATGTATCTGTCCCTGCTCCATCCCAAATAAAGTTAGGGCTAGATTGCGAAATCTTGTATGTGTCATTTCCTGATCTAGCTGTTTTCGCAGGGCCGTATATGTACTGAAGAGCGGCAATGTCTAATTCACTAAATTTTAAAAAGTACTGCGCCGCAGATGCGTTATAGCTTTGCTCGTAAGCCATGACTGTCCATGTTGTAGAGTCCTCACTGCCTTGAAGATAAGGGGGTTCTTCTATGCCATTACTAGCATCCTTTTCATCAAACGGATGTTTCAAACCGAGTCCATGCCCGATTTCGTGGATCAAGGTTAATGCGCCATATGTGTTGTCTCTAAAGGTTTTGTTTTCTTCGCTAGTATCAAAAAAAATATCGTTACCTCCAAGCGATTCACTTGGGTAAGTTCCGTATCCAGCAGACCCTGTTTGATCATTGTTTGCAAACGTGAATGTGTTCTGTACGGATGCGTTTGAAGTCTTTTGGAAACGAACATCGATTAAAGTTGATATATAACTAAGCGCCGTCTCAGTTCGTGAGATTTGGGTTGAGGTAAATGCTGTAAATCCTTTTGCATGACCTGCGTTTGTGTCATAGCTTGGTAGTGATGTTGGAAATGCGTATTGGAAGGCGTTTGCATCACCCAATAATGAGTCAAATCTTTTGCCAGAAGCTTGATCTGGGAGCAGTGCGCTTATCCAATATGGAAGCTCAAGCGCTCCCTCTGTATAAATGACCTTTTCAATAGTGCTTGGTATTTTTACAAAGCTTGCAGAAACATATGCTGTATCTATTCCCGCAGAGTCGTAAATGTAGTCGTAGACATCTCTTACATAGTATGTGTCATTACCTTCGTAGCCACTTAGCTCGTCAAGTCCTTCTCCACCATCAAGGATGTCATTACCTTTACCGCCACTAAGCTGGTCGTTACCATTTCCACCATATAACTTTGCATTACCCAAGCCACCATAAGTTAATAGAGTGTCATTACCTTCGCCACCATTAAGCGTGTCGTTGCCAGCGAAGTCATACAAGCTGTCATCGCCTTCATCACCATTTAACTCATCGTCACCCTCTCCGCCGTAAAGCGTATCGTTGCCGTTTCCACCAAATACTTTGTCATTGCCTTCCAAGCCAAAAAGTTTATCTTCGCCTTCACCACCATCAAGCAAATCATTGTCAAGGCCACCCGATAATTCATCTGTACCGCCACCACCATAAAGCTTGTCGTCACCAGAGTCCCCGTAGATTTCGTCATCACCAAGACCACCGTAAATTATGTCTTTACCTTCATAGCCCTCTAGCCAAGTATCATTTCCAGCGCCTCCATCAATAACGTCGTTTCCTAGTCCACCCAAAATGGTGTCATTTCCAGTACCTCCAGCGAAATTTCCATTACCTTTTTCTAAATACTTGCTTAGATAGTCGTCACCGCCGCCACCTTCAATAAGATCGTTACCACCACCGCCATAAAGCCTATCGTTTCCATCACCACCATAAAGCTTATCGTTTCCATCCTGTCCGTATATTTTGTCGTTGCCAGCATCCCCAGAGATGAAGTTATTACCGGAGCCACCAAGCAAGAAATCATTTCCATTGCCACCATAAATTGTCTTGTTGCCGGTTGAAGTCCAAAATGAATAAGCATTGCCGGTGGTTGGATACCCATTTACTTCATCGTCACCATCTCCAGCTTCCACAGTATCGTCACCGTCATCGGTAATGATGCGGTCATCCCCAGCAAGTCCATAGATGGAGTCATTGTCTTTTGTTCCTCTAATAGGGTTGTCACTGCCTGTTGTCCCATATATAGATGCCATGATTTCGCCTTTATCTGATTTATATGTGCCGATTAGTTGGCACGACTTAAGCCACCTCTAAGGTAGGTTTTTTAGCCAATCTCTTCTCTGTATTCGTTATGATTATTACAGGTGTTAAGCGATGTAGATAGGGGCAATATGAGTGAAAAAGATGTGGCTAACAAAGTAAAAATAATGATGCGGACTAAGGAGCAAAGTTCAGTGGTAGCCAAATGGAACGGCCCACGTACAGCCGAGGGCAGACAGCGCATAGCTCAGGCCCAGCTAAAGCATGGCTTTTACTCAAAGGCAGGCATAGAGGCCAAACATGCTGAGGCCATTCAACTGCGTCAGTTAGAAGACATTGCCTATTTAATAGGCTTAATTCAAGGCCCAAGGACGCGTGGCAGTAAGCCACGAGGGTACAGGCTAATTACATCGATGGAAGCTGTGAAGGCTCTGGTTGCACTCAAATAGCGGCTCAAACAATCCTCTAAAGGATTTATTCAGCGGCAAGTCCCATTGGAAATGCCATTTGCAGCTTGGCCCATTTGCTTAGAAGCACTTTATCGGGGCTTTAAGGTGGGTAGGTAGCCTGCCTGAAAATAATCGCTGTTTTACGTTTGCGCGATTGCTGGACTGATGCGTTTGAACATTGGATCAGCGGCAGGCCAGACTAGTCCTTGAGAGCCGCAAACCCTGCCATAGAAGTTGCTTTAACGGATGCTAATTCAAGACCAGCAACAACCACCATCAGTACATGCTAGGTCAGAATGCTTGTTGAAAGATGAGTTGAAGCTGATGTGAAGTCTACACAGGTAAGAGTTCAGTTTGCTTCAGGACGATTAGACCCTTTGCCTTTGCTCGTCATAATTTGAGCAACTGTTCGCATTTTCTTGGGTGTAGTTTGGATTTCAATACCAAGATTATTCGCGAACTGCATAGGGTCTTCTTGAATTGAATTGCGGATGATCGGGTAATGAGGACTTTGAGTCATTGGATCTCGTGTGCTCTCCAACCGCGAAATTACGTCTTTTGCAAGCCTTAGTCTGTCGCCCTTAAGCAGTTTAGTAGGCGGTCGATGCAGTCCGTATTTACAGGCAACGTTATGGAAGAAGTGGTCAGTTCGTTCTTGGTATCTGGCTTTATTTCCTTTTATCTTAGATCCGATCAGTTTATTTGGCGTTACACAGGACAAAATAACGTGCATGTGTGGGGTTGCCTCATCTAAATGAACATCTGCCGTTAGTACCGATGCAGGACTAAATTGTTCAACAGTCCAATCTAGGCAATCTTTAAAATATTCGTCAAGATTTATGTTGTGTCTCGCTAAAGGTATTGAGAAAAGTACCTCTATTGCAAGAACAGCATCACGCCTGATTCGTTTGCGTATTTGTTCTTCGTGCACGTCAATGCTGTATTTGACTCTTTGAATCAAATCATCTGTTTTTACAGCCTCAGAGAGTGCGTAATTTAGACAAATTTTTTGTGAATCAATATGGCTTTTTGCTCCAAGTTCATTTTGAATTTCTCGTCTATTGTGCTTAAACGATGCCCTTAGCTGTGCAAGTGATTTAATGACGCTGATCTTGAATAAAAAAGAACCTGCTGAAGTGGTATGGGTATTGTTCATAGTGAAAACCATAAAAGAGTTTCACTTTGGAGCCGGTTACGAAAATACGTAACCTAAAAAAAGCTTACCAAAGTGGCCCTAGGTCTTCAGAACTCAGAGGATTGCCGAGTCTATTTAACTATCGCTACATCAGGTCACTTATTCGTCCGCTTGCCGCCTGTCATTTGTAGCGTCCCTAGCTTGCGGTCACGATTCTCAAAACAACTTGAGCTTTCTTCCGGAGATTGATGGTACAGATCAACCTCGTTGTGGGGAGTCACTCCCATACGCTATACCTCTGTGGAAATTTTAAAAAATCCGTTATGAAAAGTCCATTTTTTTGAATGAATTTTTGGCTATTTACAACAGCGTTTAAACGCGGTTTAACCAAGCTTTTGGGCAAGCTCTTCTGCGTTGGGATGGTAATAACGTTGAAGCATTTTCAAGCTCTTGTGTCCTGATACTGCGGACAGTTCTAAAAGATTTGGTAGTTTCCTTGCAAGTTCGGTAATCGCTGTGTGACGCAAATCGTGGAATCTGAAATCTTGGAGTCCAGCACGTGTTAATGCTCTATCAAACATTGCCGCAAGCGCACAAGCTGAAACAGGAAACACTTTGCCATCAATGTGCCGAGGCAAATTTTTCAAAATATCAACCGCACCGGAGGACAATGGCACTATTCGGCGCTCACCATTTTTTGTTGTCTCCAGCAATGCTGTTCGTCGCTTCAAATCTATATTGCTCCATCGCAGTGATAGAAGCTCTCCTCTTCTCATCGCGGTCTCTAAGGCAAGCCTTACTACAGGCTCAAGCCAAACATTTCTTCTCCCGGAGGGTTTGACCGCTACAAGCAACGCTTGCTTTTCTGTCGCGCTCAAAATACGGTTACGGCCCTGTGGACTCTTTGGCTTGCGAACCATCCTAATGGGGTTCTCGATGTTGATACCCCATTCACGCCTAGCGTGATTGATGATGCTTGAAAAATATGCAAGTTCACGAATAACTGTTCCCGCGCTCACCTGCGTTAGCCGCTCGTCCCTGTAATGACCCATGACGGTCGGCGTTAAGCTTGACAAACGTATTTTGCAAACAGGATGTCTCTTGATGGCTTTCAGCCTAATGCAATCCTCTATTTCACCCTTCATCCTTGGCAGAACCTCAAAGATGTAACGGTCAATCAAGTCCGCCATCGTCATTCTCTGAGCGTTGGACGTGTCAACGTATGTACCTCGGTCGATTTCAATTTCAACCGATCTAGCCCACTTCTGAGCGTCTTGTAAGCTTAAGAAACTCTTGGTCTGATCGGGAGTACCTATTCTCCGGACACGAGCCTGCCAGCCATTGCCATGTTGTCTAAAAGATGCCATTGCCATTCCTTCATTGGGACAGGAATGGGACAGACTTACATTTTCAGTTCACCATAAGCGCAGGCATGTCAGTGGCTACTTACTTGCCACCCAATGCCCCGACTTACCGCCTTGCTTTTCTAGCAGCTTCACATCCGTGATAGTCATACCGCGGTCGGCGGCTTTGCACATGTCGTAAATGGTCAGCAAGGCCACTTGGACAGCGGTGAGGGCTTCCATCTCTACGCCTGTTTGGCCCACCGTC
>JACCDH010715206.1_pt1 | contig 11195 bp, 8 predicted proteins | sample 7442481 | NCBI WGS metagenome assembly JACCDH01 (sample SAMN15323433, study PRJNA562643) | freshwater metagenome | isolation source: river surface water | place: USA:Blue River Watershed | collected 2017-08-15 | reverse complement strand
TGAAAACATTTCAAAATAGATTCTTCACTACTTAAATTCAATTCGAGGTAGTGAACACCTTTGATCTTGTTTTGAATACGCTCGACATTTCTTGAAGTGCCATACACTTCAAACCCTTTACTGTTCACGTCTTCAGCAATGGCTCTACCTATGCCTTTCGAGATCCCCGTAATTAAAATCCGCTGTTTCATTTTACAAATGAATTCAAAAGTTTTTCGTACGCTAAAACATATTTATCGTTGTCTTCAATGGAATGAACGCAACTCACAAAATCGCGACCATTGCGCGAAAGCACACCCGCTGAAGAAACAACAGCTGAGTATGACGAAAGAATTTTTCTTCGTTGAACCACTTCTCCCAAAGCCTCAGCCGAAGTGAGTGGAACAGCATGTGGTGCTGTTAATTCAACACGAAGAATGTTTCCGTAGTTGTAAGCAAAGAAATCTGAATTGTATGCTGAAAACAATGCGTTCAATTTGCTGGTTAAATCAGAGGCGGTTTCCTCAGCTTGTTCGAGAAGATTTGTGGTCGCTAACTTATTCACGACATAATTACAAGCCGCCATTGATAAGGTATTTCCTGAAAGTGTTCCTGCTATGTAGGTGTAAGGATGTGCATACGGAATACTGATGTTGGCCGCATCCATATATTCCTTCTTTCCTCCTATAGCACCACAAGATGGAAATCCGTTCATGAGTCCCTTTCCCAACGTTGTCAAATCCGGAGTCACATTCAGCCGTTGCTGTGCTCCTCCTTTTCCCAAACGAAATCCGGTTACCACTTCATCGAAAATATAAAGTGCGCAATATTTATGCGTCAACGCAATGGCCTGTTCGTTGAAGTCTTCCAGCATTGGAACTAAGCCAGATTCGGCCCCATAAGGTTCAACAATAACCGCTGCTATTCCTCCCGAATGTTCATTCGCTTTGAAGGCTTCTTCCAGTGCGTTCAAATCGTTGGGTGGAACGAGCACCGTTTGATCCATGTGCTCATCTGGAATTCCATTCGTAACGAATTTGCCTGAGCCTGGAACTTCAACATCCATAAGGTATTCGCTGGCCCAACCGTGGTAATGTCCGAGAAACTTTATAAGTTTTTTCTTTCCTGTAACAGCCCTAGCAATTTTAATTGCTCCTGAATTGGCTTCACTTCCGCTCGAAGTAAATCTTACTTTTTCAATGGAAGGAAAAAATGCAATTACTTTTTCAGCGGCCTCCAATTCCAACTCATCGAAATGTCCATGAAAATGAGTTTTGTTCTGAAGCAAGTCTTGAATAGTGTTTACCAAGCCAACGTCGTTGTGTCCTAAAATAATCGCACCTCCACTTAAGATGTAATCGACGTATTCATTTCCATCTACATCTAACAACTGACTGCCTGTACCTTTATTCATAAAGAATGGATAAGGATTCGATAAAGGCAGTGTGTGCTGCGCGCCGTTCGGCAAAACACCTTTGGCTCTTTCTGTCAGTTGAAACGATTTAACCGTTCTTTTGCGAATGTCTTCGAATACCGCATTTAGCTTTTGACTATCCACTTCCTTCAATGGCTTAGCAGCAATGCTACTGGCTCTTTCAAAAATCTCTTGTGCTTTCATTCAAAAAAATTAAACAGTATTCATGTTGTAATACTCGTTGAAACGCTTGACGTATTTACTTCGTATCTCGGCGATGTGTTCATCTAAATCCTCTAATTTCCAATCCTCCGTAGAGACTACATCCAATGTTTCAATAATCACGGTTCCTCTTTTGAAAGGACGGAAATTCGCGTAAGGATTCGATTCAATTGGTGTATAAATGAATAAGGCAACCACGGGCATTTTACAATTCAAGGCCATGTGATAAACCCCTCTGTTGAAACGGGCTATTCGTTCACCATATCGATGAACTCCTTCAGAGGACCCCATAATACTTACCTGCTCTTCCACTACTCTTTTCTCCGTTCTGTAAAACAAGTTCATTCTTCTTTCCTTATTCTTTTTCTGAGGAATGTATAACAGTCCAATGGAGAAAGAGACTAAAGCAACTGGGAGAAAGATCAGAATTTTTTCGCTCATTAAAATGCGCATATCCTTCAACCCCAGACCCATCAATACAAACCCATCTAAATACGAATTGTGATTGAAGGTGAAGAAATGAGGTTTGTTTATTTCGGGAAGGTTAACGCGGTTTTCGACACGTATTCCCATGACAGCAAGTGTTAGCTTACAGAACAATGGGATTAATATCGTTCGATTAAAATTGGTTAGGAGGCCAAACGACAGGATACGAAGCAAAGAGCCTAACGTTCCAAACAGTATTATAAGCGCAAAGGCCATTACAACCTTATACACGTTAATTGCCTTTTTTATCATCTAAAGAAGTTCTTTCTAAATTAATTCCGCTGAAATAAAGATAGGATAATTGATTCATAAGACATTCTAGTTTTTCCCTACTTTCACGAAATAATTCTAGTCCAATGAAATCCAAAACAACTCTTTCTCTGGTTGGGGCTTTCGCCTTTTCTCTTTCGAGCTGCTCTGTATATTACACCACTTCAGAAGTAAATTCAAGTCTTAAATCGACAGTTGACCAAGTTATTGGAACCGTAACTGAATTGGACATAAAAATATTGAACGCAGAGTTGGAGTATAATTCAATTGACTGCGACCAAAAGTCTAAACACATGATTCAGGCAGATGAAATGATGGGGAATATAGATTCACAAAGGACGAAGCTTGATGACAAGTCGAAACAGGTTGTCGACATTTATTATGAATTTGCCCAATACACCAATGGTAAAGAAAAGATTCAATCGGGGACACCTGAGTGGGATAAGCTGAAGCAAACCAAAGAACGAATGAAATCTTTACTCGATGAAATCCAAAACGAGGGAAATTCAATTGTAGAAAAAGCGAACGAGTTAAATGGGTTTATTACAAAAAACATTGTTCCGACGATTCAACTTTGTGACGTGGCACAATACACCGCGCAATTTGAAAAAGCCATTTCAGATTTAACAGCAAACCAAAAGCAAGTTGCTGATCAATTGTCGCAATACCAGAAGAAGGTGGCTGAATTAATTTCGAAGCATTCGGCTACGAAGCCAGCATTGTGCAAGGAACTGAGTGCTGACCTTCAAAAAATAAATACCGACGTCACACAGATTAGTCGCATTAAAATGAATTTGCAAGTGACTGTGAATGGCTTCAAGGCAAACACACAAGGAATGACGAAGATTTATTCGTGTAGCAGCAATTGGAAAGTCGTTAGCGAAGCTGAAGCGGCTGTTAATGCTCAGCAGAAAGAAGCAAATGCGTTGCAGCAATCTATTCAGACTACCACAACGCATTTGCAATCGCTTGTTGTTGCCTTAGGGCAATAACAGAATATTAGTGCTTCACCAAGAAGCTGATGCTACCGGATTTCCCTGCCTTTTCAGACTTCAAGGTGTATACACCCTCTGCGTAATTCTTCACGTTTAGGGTTACAATTTCTCTATTTACTTTCGAAGCGTATACCAATTTCCCTGTTGCATCGAACAACTGAATGGGCGCACCCAATTCCAATCCTTTGAATGAAACATTTTCATTTGCCGGTGAAGGATAAGCCACTACCATAGACAAGCCGTTCTCTTCTACCCCACCACAAATCTGAACCACAACCGTAACGATCTCCGTTGTTGCGCATCCGTTCATGTCATAAGTATAAGGGATGTCGTAAACGCCATCTCCGATTGAAGCTGAATTCACCACACCAGTAGAAGTTGCAGGCGCTCCGAAAACACCACCTGCTGGAGTTCCCGTTAATTGAGCTACATCAAGGAAGTTTGAACATAAGGTATCTGCTGAAGACGTTAATGTTACAACTGGATAAGGAATGACTTCCAACAAGGTAGTCACTGTGCTATCACAACCGTTAGCTGAAATCAAAACATCAGTGTATGAACCTGATGTTGTGTAGGTGTTATTTCCAATTGTAATAAACTCTCCCTCGCATATGTTTATGTTCTGCTGAACGGATACGCCGTTCGCATCGTCAACCAAACCGTTGCAATTGTCATCAATGTTATTGTTACACAACTCTGTTGCATTCGGATTCACTGCGGCAGAAGCATCCGCGCAATCGGTGTTGTTTGAAATGTAACCCACAGGCTGCGCGCAATTGGTAACAGCAGCATTCGCATTACCGAAGCCATCGCCGTCGACATCTGCGTAATAGGTATTCGTAGCAATACCTTCGTCGATTAATGCATTACAATTTTCATCGGCAGCATTACAGATTTCGGTTGCACCCGGATTAATTCCTGCTGCTGCGTCGTTACAATCTGTGTTGTTGGAAACATACCCTGAAGGAGCAACACAACCCGTTTGCGAAACTGCGCCATTTCCAAATCCGTCACCATCGGCATCTGCGTAGTAGGTAACAGACGCTTGAACAACAATTGAAGATGTTGTAGTGTTATTTCCCGCCGCATTTGTAACGGTCAATGTCACCGTATAGGTTCCCGCAGTTCCGTAGGAATGGCTTGGGCTCGCTGCTGTCGATGTTTGTCCATCACCGAAATTCCACAAATAAGACGTTGGAGTTCCGGTTGATGTGTTGGTGAAAGCAACTGGTGTATTCACACAGGCTGAGGTTGGTGCTGTGAAACTTGCTGTCGGAGCTACCGGCGCTGAGTTGTAAATACCCATACCGAATCCTGAAAATCCAGTTGTATAAGTTGAAGTAAAAGTCACATCGGTTCCGAATGCTCCTAATGTAGCTGGAGCATCCACAATTGTATAGGTTCCGAAGTTTGCTGGAGTAACTGCTGCAATTGAGCTAGTATTTCCATTTACTTTAATCATTTCAATGTTGTTGCGACTGTTTCCTGTTGCAGTTTCCCAGGCAGCAACTTCGTTCTCCTTGTAGTACAATGTAATGGTGTAGTTTCCAGTTGCTGAATTATTTGTTGGAACAACCTTGAATGTCTTCGACATTAAATAATCAGGAGTATTGTTGGTTGTGAAAGCCAAAGCTGTTGGAGTGGTTCCCTGACGATCAACCATGACATCTACACAACCGTAATCGAATGAAGAGTTGTTTTGAATCTTCATCATAATCTTCGATGTTGTAGGATCAGAGAAGTATACCGTTCCGTTTGGACCAAGATAAGCCTGATCTGGCGCCGCAGTGTTCACTGCAGTTTGAATTCCTGCTGCAGCTTGTCCGGTTACAACTACGTTATCAATCGAACAACCGTACAACCATCCGCCACCGTCGGCATAATTAAAGGCAACCATTAGGTTTGTCATTCCAGCGTAGGCTGTTAGATCTACGGTGTATGGGGCCCATGCCGTGTTACCTGGAAGGGTGAATATGTTTGTGAATGTCGTTCCTCCGTTGGTAGAGATTTTCACTTTCGCAGATTCTGTTACGTTCTGATACGTATTACCTAAGAAGAATGCATCGAAAGTCAATGAAGCTCCTGTATAACCTGCCAAACTGAACACTGCCGATTTCAAATCGACATTCGCCTGAGTACAGTTACAAGCATCGTCGTTAATCCATGCAAACTGCGTTGTATTTGTAGTAGGAACTGTATACGCTGTTGTTGAAGCAGCAGCTGCCAATCCCACTTGCCATGCAGTGTTACCTGAAGGATTAACGGTGGTAAATGGCGCAAGACCTGTATTGAAATTTTGTGTGAATACTGTTGTTGGCACCGTTACGCCAGAAGGAGCAACATCATCGTCGTTAATGGTTACAGTAACAGTTTGGTTGATTGTTCCTGCTTGCGCGTTTCCACCGTTGGCATTCAAGGAATATCCCAAGGTGATGGTCTCATTTCCTTCTATGTAATCGTCGTTATAGACATGAATAACAATGTTACCCGTTGTTGTTGTTGAATTGAAAGTTACCATTGGTGTTGCAACTACGTAGTCTACGTTATTCGTTGCAGTTCCTCCTGTGATGTTTACGGTTGCTGTTGTTGTTTGTGTTGGTGCTACTCCAATGGAGATTGGAATATTCACGACAACATAGTCCAGACAGTTGTTGTTCACGTTTGCGCTACTTTCATTTACTGAAGATGTGTTGTTCGAAAACTGAACCGTTGCTGCGCAACCCGGGATTGAAAATGCGGCAATGCGCGTAGACCACGAGGCCGCAGGATTGTACATACCGGTAAACCAAAATGTTTCGCCATCGGCAGGATCTAAACCCAATTGGTTATAATCACCGTAACGGTTACTGTTGTTCGCTGCTGTTCCTGCAACAATAACAGTTTCTGGTTCCGTCATGGTGTTCAACGGATCGCAAGAGCGACGGCCGGTGTAACGCAAAGAAGGATAAACTGTGCTGCTCGACACGTTAAATGCTAGACCTATGTTTCCTGTTGCTGAAATGCCGATAGACGGCATCCATCTGTGATTTGCATCTGGAGAATAAGTTGCTTGTTGATAGATAGACCAAGTACCAGAGGTTCCTCCTGTTCTGCGTAATTCGTACCAACGAATTCCTGCTTTGTCGTTTCCATCCACATCAGCCGCATGGCAACATACGATACTTTCGTGAGTCCCGAAGTTTCTGTAGTGAATACGGTTCATCAATACTTCACGAAGAGGGTCCAAAGTAGTTGTTGAGCCCGGCTGAGGAATACATGCGAAAGCGGTGTATCCGCACAACGAAGAGTTGAATGCTGCAATAGGAAGTGTTGCCACTTGTGTAAGTGAAGAACTTGCCGGTGTTGTCCAGTTAATGTTAAACGCCCACATTTCCAGAGCATCTGACGTAGCACCCCAAGAGTCGTCACGCATACGCATGACATAAGCAGGTGTTCCCGTTGGAGGAAGTGTCGTTCCATTTAAACTAACCGGAGTAGCCGCTTGGAAACCGATTGTTCCAAATGAATTCAACGTAAAGCGTTGTGCTGTTGTTGAAGTTCCTCCAGCAAGCATAGTTGTTCTATCGATAGCGTATACCGCTGGGCTGCTTTCGTTCGAGGTAATAATGTAAGCGTTGTTCCAAACTGAATACTTTGGATAATCGGGGAACTGCGGAGCGGTAAACGTGTATTTGTAATAAGTGCCGAGCGGATCAGGTGTTGAAGAAACCGCAATCGAAAATTTATTTCCAGTTGCTGTGAACTCACTCATGAACCAACGGTCTGCCAATTCATCGTACATGACAATCGGATCTCCTGCACCACCAGGCTGTCCGAAAAATGTATCGAAATAATTCTGCGCTTGGACTTGTGTTCCTGCCTTATTCCAAATTTTGAAATAAGCACCTGAACCACCATTGATCATTTGAATGACGTGGTTAGGACCAACATCTAAAGACGGGTCAGCAGGACTCACATTGGTATTTCCAATACCGTTGAACGACAATGTTAATCCGCGGTCATCGGTTGCTGGATGAGGATACTCACTTTGCAAAGCAGGGTCCATTCCCTTTGGTAATGCATCTGGATTGATTTCAGGATACAACGACCAACGCTTCTTCGGATGATAGCCTATTTTATTTTCTTTCGTTTGTTCATTCGGGAAGTTTGGATCAGCCACGAAGTCTCGCAGCGCGACTGTTTCACCCAAATATTCCACTTGAATGATATCCGGATTCAAAAAAATAGTTTGTTGTTTTTCTTGCGCATTCATTCCAAGAAATGCAGCGAAAAGCGACAATGTGGTGTATAGTTTCCTCATGCAATAAAAATTTTCGACAAGATAATTCAGTAGCTCCTACCACCCAAAAAAAATAGTACGCTTATCTTTGAAATTCTAAGCCGAAAAAAAATAAACATTTCAAGACTCTAATTGTCTTCAGTCATATGAACTTTGAACATCACATTCCATCTGTAGAAAGAGCGCTCTCCAATTGGGACATTCCGCAGGAATCTCTGAGCTTGACAGAACCTATTCGATACTTGCTTTCTTTAGGTGGAAAACGTATTCGCCCAGTGCTTACTCTCTTAGGGCATGAACTGTTCAATGGACATGCGGAAAGCGTGATGTCACAGGCCATAGCGGTGGAAGTCTTTCACAACTTCACGCTCATGCATGACGACATTATGGACAACGCACCGATTCGTCGCGGAAAGCAAACGGTTCATGAAAAATGGAATGTCAACACAGCAGTATTAAGCGGCGACGGAATGATGATTCAATCGTACGATTTATTGTTGAAAGGACAAGAGGACAAGTTCGTCGAACTTTTCAAATGCTTCAATCAGACAGCATGGGAAGTTTGTGTGGGACAACAAATGGACATGGATTTCGAGAAGCGCGAAGATGTGAGTTTAGATGAATATCTTGAAATGATTCGCTTGAAAACCGCTGTTCTTTTGGGGTGTGCACTTCGTTTAGGAGCTATTTCAGCCAACGCTTCGAAAGAAGATCAAGAACATTTACGTTTGTTTGGTGAACACCTAGGACTTTCCTTTCAGTTGCGCGACGATTATCTAGATGCCTACGGAGATCCCGAGAAATTCGGAAAGCAAGTTGGTGGAGACATTCTTGCAGACAAAAAGACTTATCTGTATTTGCATACGGCCAACCACGAAGATGCTAGCATTCCAAGTGAACTGAAGGCTCTGCATGGAAATTCAGAAGATCCAAGTGCGAAAATTACGTCCACTCTTCATTTGTTTTCGAAGTCTAAAGCGGATAAAGTAACCTTAGCCAAAAGTGAGTCTTATTACACCAGCGCGTTGAGTCATTTAGATGCCATTTCAGTGGCAGAAGACAATAAAACGGCTCTCCGTCAATTGGCCTCTTACCTCCTGGAACGCGAATCGTGAACCTTCCTTCGAGACAAATAAGTGAAGATGTATTTCTTCAAATGCTGAAGGACTTAGCCTTAGCAGGTTTTCAGATGACCGAGGCACCCGGATTTGAAAATGGCTACGATTTCCTTTTCGATTTTTTTCAAGTTCAATTGAAACAAGCTCCTTCGAATCTGCGAAGATTTTTATACACTGCCGACATTACCGAGCATACGATTGCCACGAAAGTTACGTCGCACATACCCGCAGAGGCGGCGGCACAATTGCTCGAGCTCGCTTTGGAACGCATGCAAATAAAAATTGATTTGCGGAAGAAGTACAGTTAGTTGATTTCTCCGGTAATGTAGATCTCTAACATTCCCCATACGATTTGAGTGAAGAAAGCCACTAAAAGAGCAACGATGTAGAAAGAAAGCATGGTGCGAAACTTCTTATTTACTTTATCGTATTTCACAATGTGATCGACCGTCACCGAGGCTACTCCCAAAAAGTTCAAGAACATAAACAAAGCCCAGTGCGCGCGGATTTCAGCATATGCATTCAACCAAAACGTGCTTGTTTCGCTCATAAACTTCGACACATAAAAGTACACGTTGAAAAACGTGCAGGCCACGTATGCAAAAGGAATTAATACTTTACCAGGAATATCGTTCATGCGGCTAAATTAATCACGCCGAGAAGAACAAAGCAATAAAACTTTCAGCAGCTCTGTGCGCAGATAATTCTTTGGAGACAACTCTATTTAAGGTTGATTCATACTTCTCTTTGAAGTGCGGTTTGCCTTGTAACTGATGCAACAAGACTTGATGAATCTGTTCTTCAAAACTGCTCACCAATTGTCGCTTACGATTCTCTTCTTTCCATCCGTTTGAAACGCTCCAACGGTGAAATTTATCTATTTCACTCCACACCGCATCAATGCCCTTTGCCTCTAGCGATGATGTGGTGAAAACTTGTGGAATCCAATTGTTTTCACGTTGCGGAAACAGATGCAAGGCTGAAGTGTATTCGCCCTTTGCTTTCTCGGCTTTCAATTCATTGCCGCTGTCTGCCTTCGTAATAACCATGGCATCTGTCAGTTCCATAATACCGCGCTTAATGCCCTGAAGCTGATCTCCAGCGCCAGCCAACATGAGCAATAAAAAGAAATCTGTCATGGCATGCACTGCTGTTTCGCTCTGCCCCACTCCCACTGTTTCCACTAACACAATGTTGTATCCCGCCGCTTCACACAACAAGATACTTTCACGTGTGCTGCGGTTCACTCCGCCCAAGTGCGAACTTGAGGGTGACGGACGAACGAATGCATTCGGATGAAGTGACAACTCATTCATGCGTGTTTTATCTCCGAGAATGCTTCCTTTCGAGATTGGACTCGAAGGGTCAATGGAGAGAACAGCTAATTTATTTTCCGGCATTTTGAAGACTTCTCGAGCGAGGGCTTCAATGAACGTAGACTTACCCACCCCGGGAACACCTGTAATACCAATGCGAAGAGAATTTCCAGTGTACGGAAGAATGCGTTCAATCACTTCATCCATAACTTGAATGTGCTCCGCCCTATTGCTTTCCAGAAGCGTTAAGGCTGAAGCCAAGGCCAAGCGGTCGTGCGCTAAAATACCTTTCACCAACTCTTCCGATTGAAAAGACGCTTGACGTTCTTTCAGTCTGTTTTTATATTGAAGTTGGGCGTTGTTCTTGGCGTTCATGGACAGTTCAAAGAAAAGAAAAAATGCGCAGACGGAAAATATTATTTTTGTATCTATGGAATATGCATTCATTCTAATAATCGCGCTCGTTGGCTCTGGACTCAGTTTCTTCAGTGGATTTGGGTTCGGAACTTTGCTCCTACCTGTGATGGCCTTATTCTTCGACTTGCCCACCGCTGTATTCGCCACAGCCATTGTTCACTTCCTGAACAATGTATTCAAGTTGACTTTGGTTGGAAGGCATGCGCATTGGAAGACAGTGGTTCAATTTGGAATACCCTCTGCTGTGGGTGCGTTCCTTGGTGCGGAGGCTTTGAATTATTTGGCACATTTGCAACAACCCATTCACGTTGAATTTTGGATCATTGAGACAGACACCACCTTCATTGGCGTTGTCATGGGATTTGTTTTGATTTTACTTGCTGCAATGGAATACTCCAATGCCTTAGTCCGCGTGAACAATGCCCCTCGCATTCTATGGTTGGGCGGAATATTCAGCGGTTTCTTCGGCGGTTTGAGCGGACAGCAGGGGGCTATTCGCAGTGCGTTTTTAATGAATCATTTTGAAGACAAGCAAGTCTTCATTGGAACGCGCGCAGCTTTGGCCTTCATTGTGGATACAGTGCGCATCTTCACCTACGCCGCATCGTTTCATTTATTCCTTCAACATGAAATTTATGTCCCCATGGCTCTAGCCCTTTTAGGCGGAATGAGCGGAGCATTGATAGGAAATAAATTCCT